>Ga0115002_10005107_pt1 | contig 15613 bp, 15 predicted proteins | sample ArcticOcean_MG_C_8_FD_89576 | JGI IMG/M metagenome (GOLD analysis project Ga0115002, IMG submission 89576) | Marine microbial communities from western Arctic Ocean - ArcticOcean_MG_CB11_86 | ecosystem: Environmental > Aquatic > Marine > Oceanic | place: Arctic Ocean: Canada Basin | collected... | reverse complement strand
TCATTATACAGATGTGATGATCATTTTCACACAGATATTTTAAAAGATATGTTACAAGATGACAACATTATCGGATTACTAGCAATTGATGCAAAAGATGCAGGATGGGGATTATTACATGGTGATAAACTAGAGGTACTAAAACAAACAGGTTCAGGAGTTGCAGGAAAACACAGACAAGGTGGACAATCAGCAAAAAGATTTCAAAAATTAAGAGAAATGGAATTACAATATTATTTTAATAGAGTGGCAGCGATAACTAGAGAATATTTTATTGATATCTATCAAGTAAAAGGACTAATAGTATCAGGACCAGGCCCTACAAAAGAAGAATTTGTCAATAAAGAGTATCTAGAATACAGATTACAAAATAATATTATTGCCACAATTGATGCATCATATGCCGGTGCAGAAGGTATTAGAGAAGCATTTTCAAAATGTTCAGATATTTTATCAAATTTTAGAATGGTAGAAGAGAAAAAAATAATTGAAAGATTATTTCAAGAAATTAACACAAATACTGGATTAGGAAGTTATGGATTAAAAGAGGTAATTGAGATGCTGAAAAATAACATTGCAAAAACAATAATTATTTCAGATGATATCAATATGAGCCGAATTGAAAAAACATGTAAAAGATGTTCAAACATAGACGATGAATTTATTGAACAAGGAAAAAGAATTGCACGAAAAACAGAAATGAAAAGTCAACCATGTTCTGAATGTAAAGCAATGGATTCAGAAATAATAGACCAAGATCTTATTGATTATATTGCGTTAAATGCAGCTCAGACAGGAACTAAGGTTGAAGTTGTTTCAGGCAAAACAGAACATGGGACAATGCTAGGTAGTTTAGGAAATATTGCAGCTATTCTAAGATATAATCCAAATCGCGTTTAGAAAGAATTTTTAATTTTTTGACGTAATTCTTCTAATTCATCGTCAGAGGGAATTCCTCTTTTGGTCCATAATGTTGCTTTATCGGCATATCGAGGTATAATATGCACATGAACATGTGGAATGATTTGTTTTGCTTCTTTGCCATTATTTTGTGCAATGCTAAATGCAACTGCACCTGTGGCCTTGAGAATAGCATTTGCAATTTGAGGTATTAATGAAAATAACTCTGCCACCTCATTTTTAGGCATTTCAGTGATTTTTTCATAAGGAACTTTTGGTAAAACTAAAGAATGGCCGGTATCAATTGGATATTTATCTAAAATTGCTATATGACTATCATCTTCAAAAATAATAAAACCAGGGCGTTTTCCTTCAATTATTTCAGTAAAGATCGTCGCCACAGCAAGTTTAGACTTGTTGATACTATAAACGATATTGATTTATTTGGTTGATAAATTGAAAATGAACAATGGGCAAGAATAGGCGAGAAAAAAGAGAAGAAGAGCGTGAAGGTTTTGCATCTAAGAGATCTGCACAATATAGAACTCGGAATCTCAAAGCTATAGGAATTTTATCTGGAATTGGAGTTATTGTTGCATTTGCCTGTTTCGAATTCATTACATCTACAAATAATGTTCCAGGAGCTCCAGAAAATGCTGGAAAATTAGGCGATGAACATATTCACGCATCCCTGTTAACCAAGATTTTTGGAGATAAATTTGCATATGAAACTCCAAATTATCAAGTAAAAACAAGCTGGATTCATTTTGAAAATCAAGATGGAGATACAATACATAGACACTCAACGGGTGTAGATCTTGAATTCTTGTTTAATTCTATGAATATTGCAGTCGATGACAAGTGTTTTGTATTTCCTGACGGAAGACAATTTTGTACAAATAACGATTATTCTTTGCAATTTTATATCAATCAACAAAAAGTTGATGATATACGAAATTATATTGTACAAGAGGATGATAGAATTCTTATCACATATGGAAATGAGGATCAAGAAGCCGTAGACAAACAGTTAGCAGAGTTAAATGCACAAACAATCAACAGATTGTGAGCAAAATGAAGATTTCAAGTAGAAATGTCGTTGAAGGTACTGCTCGAGCACCACACCGTGCTATGTACAAGGCCATGGGACTTACTAATGAAGATTTAAGTAAATCATTTGTTGGTGTAAGCCATACAGGTAATGAAGCTACTCCATGTAATATTCATCTTCCAAATCTTGCAAAGCAGGCAAAGCAGGGAGTAACTGACGGAGGAGCCACACCACGAGAATTTAGTACAATTGCCGTCAGTGATGGAATTGCAATGGGTCATGAAGGAATGAAATCATCATTAATCAGTAGAGAAATAATTGCAGATTCAATTGAATTGATGGTTCGAGCACATCAATATGATGCACTGGTAGGAATTGCAGGATGTGATAAGAGTCTTCCAGGTACAATGATGGGAATGATAAGACTAAACATACCATCAGTATTTGTTTATGGCGGAACCATAATGCCTGGAATGTTAGATGGAAGAGAGTTAACAGTAGTGGATGTTTATGAAGCTGTTGGGGCTTATGATGCAGGAAAAATCACTGCGGAAGAATTAGAAAATATTGAGAATGTTGCGTGCCCTAGTGCAGGTTCCTGTGGAGGAATGTTTACTGCAAATACAATGGCATCAATTTCAGAAGCAATCGGATTAGCATTACCAGGAAGTGCCAGCCCTCCAGCTGAAGATGAAAGAAGGGACAAAATTGTCTATGAAACAGGAAAAGCATGTACTGAATTACTCGAATTAGGCATAAGACCACTAGATATTGTAACATTTGAAGCCTTTGAGAATTCAATTACAATGTTAAATGCCGTGGGAGGATCTACAAACGGAATTTTACATTTATTGGCAATGGCAAATGAGGCAGGAGTTAATCTAACTTATGATGATTTTGAGAGGATTAGAAAAAAGACACCACATCTTGCAGATATGAAACCGGGTGGAAATTATGTTATGAATAGTTTGGATAAGATTGGAGGTATTCCATTAATTATGAAAAAACTATTAGATAAAAATTTGATACACGGAGATGTGATAACAGTTACCGGTAAAACGATAAAAGAAAATTTGGATAACTTAGCAATTGTTGAAGTTACAGAACAACAAATAGTTAGACCAGTAGATCAGCCAATTCACGAAGTAGGAACGGCTGTAATTCTAAGAGGAACATTAGCACCAGAAGGAGCAGTAATCAAAACTGCAGGAGTTGAGATGACCGAGTTTACAGGAATCGCCAAAGTTTACGATAGAGAAGAATATGCATTTGAATCAGTTGCAAAAGGAGATGTAGAAGAAGGAGATGTAATGATCATAAGATATGAAGGTCCAAAGGGAGGACCGGGAATGAGAGAAATGCTTTCAACTACGGCAGCTCTTGTAGGTCAAGGATTAGGTAAAAAAGTTGCAATGGTTACAGACGGTAGATTTTCTGGAGGAACACGAGGATTCATGGTAGGACATGTCGCACCAGAAGCATTTGTTGGTGGTCCAATCGCATTAGTGCAAAATGGAGATAAAATATCAATCAACTTAGAAGATTGCTCAATAAATTTACACGTATCAGATGAAGAATTAGAGAATAGAAAAAAACAATGGAGAAGACCCGAGCCCAACTATTCTACGGGAGCACTTGCAAAGTTTGCATCACTTGTAGGTTCTGCTGCAAAGGGAGCAATAACTAAACCCGCACAATACTAATTATTCAAAGTGTTTTTCACATAACATAATATTCTTAGAATCAAGAGTTTTTGCAGTAAGTGAAGTACCATCCTCAAGTCCCTTTTTACAAACATAACAATTCATTTCGTTAGCATCTGTTCTCAAAAAGACATGTTCTGTCTTTAAGACAAAATCTTGAGTTAGAGAAGATTTTCCAGAATATACTAACTGGCTCATACTTTCCATACACAACTATTTGATATAAATGTACCGTACTATGAGGTACCATTCATGACAAATTGGGACTATTTGCTAAAGGTATTTGACAACTTTAGCAGGGTTTTCAAACCAATTAGTTGTGAATGAATAGCAACTCTTTGTACATGATTGCTGATTTTATTCATAGTATAATTAGAATAAACAGATCTAATTGTGGATCGCTCAATTTTATTCGATCAACTTGTTAAACAGACTTTAAATATTGAGATTTTTGTTTAAAAATATGAATGGTGACCGTCTTTGGACATCCAATCACTCCTAAGATAATTCCTCTAGTGTACACTGAAACACAACCATTTGAAGTTTACAATAAAATATCAAGAAATTACAAATATTCATTTTTGTTTGAATCATTAACTGGACCTGATGAACTTGCAGAGACATCAATTATGGGATTTGAGCCAGAATTTATCGTAAGAGGGTATTTTGATAAAATTACAATTGAAAACAGAGATGGTGAAATTGAAACTATTGAAACACGCACGCCTTTAGATGAAATCAAAAAATTAGTAAAACAAACAGATGATATGACGTATAGGTACTTGGGAGGGGCAGTAGGAAACATAGATTATGATGCCATACGTTTATTTGAAAATATTCCAGGAAAAAGAAATTTAGATAAACCAATAATGGAATTTGGAATATACAATGAGGGCATTCTATACGATAACAAAAAGAAACAGTTTTTCTATTTTTACTACGATGAAAATCGTTCTGAAAATATATTGAAAACTGAAGTGGAATTTGGAACTTTTGAAATTTCAGATATAATTCCAAATTTGAATAAAGAAAAATTTGAGAAAATTGTAAACAAAGCAAAAGAGTACGTACGTAGCGGAGACGTGTTTCAGGTTGTTCTTTCTAGAAAATTCTCATTTGAAGGAAAAGGAGATTATCTTAAAGTGTATGAAAAACTTCGAAAATTAAATCCATCTCCATATATGTTCCACCTGAAAATGAACAATAATACAATAATTGGTTCTAGCCCTGAGATGTTGTTACGAGTTACTGGAAAAGATATTGAAACATTTCCTATTGCAGGTACAAGAAAAATTACAGAAGATGAAGAAAAAAATGAAAAACTGAAAGATGAGTTACAAAATGATGAAAAAGAACTTGCCGAGCACACAATGCTTGTTGATTTAGGAAGAAATGATATTGGAAGAGTTTGCGATTATGGAACAGTGAAAGTAAAGGAGCTAATGGAGATTAAGCGATTCAGTCATGTTCAACACATAGTGACACATGTTGTGGGTAAGTTAAATAAAAAACATGACATGTATGACGCGTTTGAAGCGGTTTTTCCTGCAGGAACTGTTTCAGGGGCACCAAAAGTAAGAGCAATGGAAGTAATCCAAGAATTAGAACCAGCACAAAGAGGAACATATGCAGGGGCTGTAGGATATTTTTCATTTAATGGATGTTGTGATTTTGCAATTGCAATTAGGAGTATTTTTGCAGAGAAAAACAATGGGTTCGTACAAGCAGGAGCAGGAATTGTATTTGATTCAATAGCAGAAAATGAACTAAAAGAAACAGAACATAAAGCAAATGCAATGATTACTGCATTAAAGGAGGCAACAAAATGAAATTTCTAATTATAGATAATTATGATTCTTTTGTGTATAACATTGCTCAAAGATTAGGGGAGTTAGGAATTACATCAGATGTAATAAGAAATGACAAAATAACAATAAAGGATATTGAGAATTCAAATTACAATGCCATAGTTATTTCTCCAGGTCCTGGAACGCCTGATGATGAAAGATATTTTGGAATTTGTAAAAAAGTTATAATGGAACTTGGACCTGTAAAACCAATTTTAGGAGTTTGCCTAGGTCATCAAGGAATAATTTCATGTTTTGGAGGAAAAGTTGTTAATGCAAAAAATATTCGTCATGGAAAAACTAGTCAAATTAAACATACGGATGAATCATTATTCATAGGAGTAAAAAATCCGTTTAGAGCAACTAGATATCACTCATTGGTAGGAGAGAAAACAATCATACCCGATTCATTAAAAATTACCGCGGTAGCAGAAGATGACGGAGAAGTTATGGGGGTGAGTCATAAAGAGTATCTAATAGAAGGAGTTCAATTCCATCCGGAATCAATATTGACCGATGAAGGGACAAAAATCTTTGCAAATTTTATAGAAAAGGTGAAAAAATATGAAAAAAATAACTGAGGATCTTACATTTGATGAAATGTCAGTAGTGATGAGTGAAATCCTAAATGGAAAACACAAAGATGATGAATTAGCGGAATTTCTCAGAGATTTATCAAACAAAGGGGAGACTGATGAAGAGTTACGTGCAATGCTTACAAAAATGAACCAGTATTCAGTAAATATCGATCCTCAATGTCATGGAAATTTAATTGATGTTTGTGGAACAGGTGGAGATAATTTACAGACTTTCAATATCTCTACAGCCGCATCTTTTGTTATTGCAGGTGCAGGCGGAAATGTTGCAAAACATGGAAACCGTTCAGTTTCAGGTGTTTCAGGAAGTGCAGATATTTTTGAGTATTTTGGGTTTGATTTGAGTTCAGAACCATGGGTAGTAGAAGAATCAATAGAAAAAATAGGAATAGGATTCATGTTTGCACCAACATTTCACCCAGCTATGAAAAATGTTGCCCCAGCTAGAAAATTAATAGGTAAAAGAACAGCCTTCAATCTTTTAGGACCTCTATGCAATCCTGCAAAAGTAAGACATCAGATGATAGGAGTTTTTGCAGACAGGTATATTGAAAGAATTGTAAGAATAATGCAAAAGAACTTTTCTGACACAGTTTTAGCTGTAAGATCAGATGATGGTATGGATGAACTATCAACAACATCAAAAAATAAAGCATGTCTACTAAAAAATGAAGAAATTACAGAGTTCATAATAGATCCAAGTAAGTATAACATGGAGAAAGGTAATTTAATAAATATTCAAATTTCAACAAAACAAGAAGCTATAGATGCATTTGTTAATGTATTAAACAATACATCAAACAAAACAATGAAAGAAATTACAATGCTAAATGCAGCAGGAGGACTGCTTGTAGGAGGGGTTTGTAACAGATTTGACGAAGGGGTAGAGTTAGCTCTAGAAACAATAAACAACGGAAATGCGTTTAAAAAATTAAAACAATTTGCAAAAGAAAATAATGCATCAGAGAAATTAGAGGAGTTTGAGTGATATGGAAAATATTTTAGAAAAACTTGTTAATAATTCAAAGAAAGCAATTAATGACGGAGTATACGAAATATCTGAATCACTATCTAAATCAGAAATGGATTTAGGTGAGACCATGATCAAATCACAACATGCACCATTAATCACAGAAATAAAATTTTCATCTCCAGCATTAGGAAGTATTAGAAAAGTATCAGACCCAGTAAACATTGCAATGAAAATGGTTAATGGAGGTGCATCGGCGTTATCAGTGTTAACCCAGCCATTTTTGTTTGATGGATCACCAGAACTTTTTATGAAAGTTAGAAAAGCAGTAAAAATTCCAATGTTAATGAAAGACATCACAATAGACAAAACACAAATTGATGCCGCAAAAAAAATTGGTGCCGATTATTTTTTACTCATACAATCTCTTTTTGATAAAAAAATGGTATCTGAAATGGATGAATTAATTGATTATGGGCATAAAAACGGAGTGAAAGTACTCGTAGAGGCACATACCTCGAAAGAATTTGAAAATGCATGTGAAACTGACGCAGACATTGTTGGAATCAATAATCGAAATTTAGATACCTTGAAAATAGATCTGAATACAACTAAAAAGATTCTAGAAGAATCCAATCCATCTAAAATCATCATCTCAGAAAGTGGAATTGAATCTCAAAATGATATTCGATTTCTTCATAAATGCGGCGTGAAAGGGTATCTTATAGGTACAACAATAATGAAAAATGATGATATTGAACAAGCAGTTAGGGGGTTAGTGAATTCTATATGAAAATAGGAATACCAAAAGATGGAAGATTTGGAGAGTTTGGCGGGAAGTATATTCCAGAAACATTGGCACCTGCAATAGAAGAATTAGAAAAAAATTATCTAAAAATCAGAAATGATAAAAATTTCAAAAAAGAACTTGGTAAATTATTAATTGATTATGCAGGAAGACCAACCCCAATTTACTTTGCCAAAAATCTTACAAAGACCATAGGAGGCGCTAAAATTTATCTAAAAAGAGAAGATTTGTTGCACGGAGGGGCTCATAAAATTAACAATACGTTAGGACAAGCATTACTTGCCAAACGTATGGGAAAGAAAAGAATCATTGCAGAAACAGGTGCAGGTCAACATGGCGTAGCTACTGCAATGGCATGTGCAAGTTTAGGATTGAAAGCAGAAATTTACATGGGATATGTAGACACATTACGTCAAAAACAAAATGTTTTCAGAATGGAATTATTAGGTGCTAAAGTACATCCGGTGAAATCAGGTTCAAAAACATTGAAAGATGCAATAAATGAAGCAATGAGAGATTGGATTACAAATGTGGATTCAACGTATTATTTACTAGGTTCAGCTGTAGGCCCTCACCCATATCCACTAATGGTAAGAGATTTTCAAGCAGTGATTGGTACAGAAATTAAAAAACAGATGAAGAAGATTCCAAATGCAGTAATTGCATGTGTAGGAGGAGGCTCTAATGCTATAGGAACATTTTATCCACTAATTGACACTAATGCTAAAATTATAGGAATAGAGGCAGGAGGAAAAGGAATAAAAACAAAATTGCACTCAGCTCCACTCACTGCTGGAAAAAAAGGAGTATTGCATGGAATGATGACATATCTAATGCAAGATAAGGATGGACAAATTAGTGAAACACATAGTATTTCTGCAGGATTAGATTATCCAGGGGTTGGACCAGAACACGCATATCTTAAAGATAAAAATCGCGTAGAATACAAAGCTGTGACTGATGATGAAGTAATTAATGCATTTTTAATACTGACTAGAACAGAAGGGATAATTCCTGCATTAGAATCAGCCCATGCAATAGCATATGCAATTAAAATTTCAAAGAAGATGAAAAAAACAGAATCAATTGTCGTTACACTATCAGGTAGAGGCGACAAAGACATCGATATAGTAAAGGAGTATTTAGCAAATGTCAAGAATACAAGATAAATTTAATCAGTTAAAATCAAACAATGAGGCAGCGCTAATCTCATACATAATGGCAGGATATCCATCAGAAAAAGCAACATTATCCGCAGTTAGAGGACTGATTAGTGGTGGGGCAGACATTATTGAATTAGGATTTCCATTTTCAGACCCAATTGCAGATGGACCAACAATTCAGATGGCAAGTACAGAATCATTGAATAATGGAACAAAGATTGATGATTTTTTTACAATTGTAAAAAAAATTCGGAAAGAGTCAGATATCCCATTAGTGTTAATGACATATACAAACATCTTGTATAATCAAACATATCGGAAATTTATTTCACGTGCAAAAAAAGCAGGTATAGATGGACTGATTTTACCAGACATGGCAATAGAAGAATCAGATGAATATATCAAGGCAGCAAAGAAAAATGACATGGATACAATATTTCTTGTATCCCCAAATACAGAAAATAATCGACTGAAAAAAATTATCAAATCAACATCAGGATTTCTATATATGGTTGCAGTTTTTGGTACAACAGGAGTTCAAACTAAAATTCACAAGTATACAATCGATGCACTAAAAAATACAAAAAAAATTGCAAATGGGAAAATCCCCGTAGGAGTAGGATTTGGAGTATCTACTGAAAAAGATGTTCAAAAGTATGTTTCACATGGTGCAAATGCAGTAATTGTTGGAAGTGCAAACATAAAGATCATGGAAAACACGCCTGCAAATAAGATTCACAGCCGAATTGAAATATTTACAAAAAGACTAAAGAAAGAAACGAGATAAGCGAATAGAATAAAAATAAGAAGTTTATAGAATTAAAATGCAGACAAAGTTTATTTTTGTTACAGGCGGAGTTATGTCTGGATTAGGCAAAGGTGTAATTTCATCTTCAATTTGTAAATTATTACAATTATCAGATCAGAAAGTTTCTTGCGTCAAAATTGATCCATACCTGAATTATGATGCGGGGACAATGAATCCAATTGCACATGGAGAAGTCTTCGTAACAGATGATGGAGGGGAATGTGATATGGATATAGGAAATTATGAACGATTTCTTAATCAGGATATACCAAAATCTCATAACATTACAACTGCTCAAATTTATTCAAGTGTCATAGAATCAGAACGGAAAGGAGAATACTTGGGAGCATGTGTTCAAATAATACCACATGTGACAGATGAGATAAAAAATAGAATAAAAAAAATTGCTAAGGATGAAGAATTAGAGATACTTGTAGTAGAATGTGGTGGAACCGTTGGAGATATTGAGAGTTTGCCATTTTTAGAGGCGTTAAGACAAATTAGAGTTGAAGAAGGTTCCGAAAACGTAATTTTTGTTCATGTAACATTAGCTCCATCATTAGAGGTTGTGGGAGAGCAAAAAACTAAACCCACACAACATAGTGTTCAGGAATTGAGAAGAATTGGAATTCAGCCAGATGTGTTATGTGTAAGATGTTCCATGCCACTACAAGATAAAACAAGAAATAAGATTTCAATGTTTACAAATGTAACAAATAATGATGTGCTTTCATGTCATGACGTTGATTCAATTTTTCAAGTTCCAGAAATTCTATATGAACAAGGACTAGTTGATGTTATTTTTAAGAAATTTAATAAAATTGGATATGTTAATGCGTCACAAAATTGGGATACATGGAACAAAATAGTAAACTCACTACAGAATGAAGGAACCCCAATCAATATTGCAATGGTGGGAAAATATGTAACATTGGCAGATAGTTACGTTAGTGTTAATCATGCATTAAAACATGCAGCAGCTGTAATTGGGAAAAAAATTACAATTGACTGGATTGACTCAGAAAATATTAATGGAAATGTAGATACATTATCAAAGTATAATGGGATATTAGTTCCTGGAGGATTTGGAACTAGAGGTTCGGAGGGAATAATAAACACCTCGAATTTTGCTAGAGAAAATAATATCCCATACCTGGGAATTTGTTTTGGATTTCAATTGGCTGCAGTATCATTTGCAAGAAATGTTTGTAATTATTCAGATGCAAATTCAACAGAAATTGAAGAAAAAACTAGCAATCCGATAATAGATTTACTTCCAGAACAAGATGATGTTACAAATATGGGAGGATCATTAAGATTAGGGGCAAACGAGATCAATGTCAAACCAAATACTCTAGCAAACAAAATTTATGGGCAAGAAAAGATTTCAAAGAGACATAGACACAGATATGAATTCAATACAAAGTATCTAGATGAATTTGCAGAAAATGGAATGATTTTTTCAGGTGAAAGTGACAATGGAAGAAGAATGGAGATTTTAGAAATTCCTTCACATAAATTTTTTGTGGGTGTTCAATTTCATCCAGAATTTAACAGCAGACCAGGATATCCAGAACATGTGTTTAAGGCATTCACTATTGCTGCAAATCAGAATTAATCAATTTTGAAATTTCGTAAATTTTCTGACGTGAGTCTCTGATAGAAATTTTCTTTTTTGCATAGCCTTTTTCTAGAAGGTGACTCATGGCAAGACGTACAGTTCTATCTGGAAGCCTTGTTTTTTTCACCAATTCTTTCTGACTCATCGATCCTTCATATTCTAGTGTTTTGAGAAGTAATTTTGAGCTTGGAGGCATATTGAATAGATCTTCAGCAAGCTTTACTTTTTTGGCAATGGCAGATATTGCAGTTGTATCTTTTTTTAGACGAATGATCTTTGCAGAAGGCACATAATTTGTCGCTTCAACAGAATTTTTTACTTTATAACGATCCAGCCCATCTGATACTACTTCACAATATAATCTAGATGAAATTTCATCAACTTCTATGACACTTGTATTAGATACAACCAATGGGCGTCTCGTTATATCTAAAGAATTTACAGAAATAATTCCAAATACATCCGAGTCTTGAAAAATCATGGGACCGCCTGCAGACATTGAATATGCAGAGGAACCGATAGGAGTGGAAATAATTATTCCGTCACTACTATCGTGCCATACTTCATCACCATTAACTCTCAAAGTGTGGTCCATTAACATTGCACTTCTAGAAGAAAAGACAGCAACATCATTGAGTACAGGATAAACATTCTTACCATCAATTTTTACTCCCAATCGAGTTACTTGCTCCGTCTCAAAATCCATTTTTTTTATGCGTGAGATTAATGATGGAAGTTGTTTCAAATCAATTTGTGATAAAAATCCATCAGATTCAGATTCATTAATTCCTAATACAGGAATTGAAGAATTGAATGTTCTATGAAAATAGTTTCGTACACCTTTATCTCCACCTAAAACAAATATGCAATCAGGTTTTTCACTCTTAGTTTTCGTTCCAATTTTTGATGATGAGATATTATTTTCCTCAAGAGTTTTCTTTAGAGACTTTTCTGATGAATCCGTTAATCCAGTTCCAAATATTCCAATGTGCATAGATAGATTATTTCATTATGCACAATATATGTTAGATCTGCTTAAAATCTACAATATTATAAAAATAGGAGCCATTACTTTCTAGTGCATTTTTTTCTGGAACTTTTTCAAGACCAAATGCCTTTGATTCTAAGGCAGATTGTGCTGCACCACCAGCAAAAGATAGTGCCCATAGAAAATCTTTTTCTTTTAACATTGTGCAGACAAATGTAGAACAAAAAATGTCACCAACTCCCGTAGTGTCAGTCAAGGTCATTTTTGGCAAGTGTATTGTATACAATTTATCTTTTACAAGTAGAGATATTTCTTGCTTATTTGTATAAAGTACATATTCTATTCCAAGTTTTTGTAATTGTTTTATACCGTCAGTACCGGTAAGACCAGTCAATGCATATAATTCATCAGGATTCATTTTAATTGCATCAATATTTTTTAGATCAAGAGTATCTTTTTTTAAAGAAATTTCATCATTAGAGTTTTTTTGTCTTAGAAATCCTTGAGGATCTAAAAATATAAAATTCCCAGAGTCTTTGATTTTTGAATATGTCTCCAAAGAAATTTCATCAAATACAGGACTTATTATCGTTCCATCGTCATCATTGTCTATAAAATTTATTTTCTCACACATATTTTCTAGAAATAATTTTCTATCAGAACCATCTAATACAATTCGGAATTTAGTTGTATTCTTTGTGGATAATGCATCATGAACGATAACATTGTTTTCTTTAAAAAAATCTTCCAGAGGATAATTTGTTCCAAATTTTGTGTATAAATTCACATCATGTTTTTGTTTTCGTACAGTGTATGAACAGTAACTAGCTGGACCACCTGCAGCCTCATATTGTTCATTTTCATAAATAATCGTATCCAAGGTACAATGAGAAAATATTCCAATTTTCATGATGAGCAAAATTGTGTTTTTACCTACTTATTTGAATCCTTTTTTGCACAATCCACGCAAAGTGTTTTTCCTTTTACAAATTTTACTTCAATGTTTGAAGTAAGACAATTTTCACACAGACCAGTCATAATTCGTAATTATTCTTGATCTTTAAATTGTTTTTTTTAAATAATTATATCGCATTTATATATCCAAGATTTGGATTTAGAATATGCCAAAAAAACGTGCAAGTTCAGGTAGACGAAAAGGAGGAAAAGGTTCCTCAGGTACAATCCAATGTGTGAATTGTGCAGGAACTGTTCCAAAAGATAAAGCAAAAAAAGTAACATCACGACTTAGTTTAGTAGAACATCAACTTGCTAAAGAATTACGAGCACAGGGGGCATACATTGCTGCACCAAAAATCACAAAATGGTATTGTATTTCATGTGCAATACACTTCAAAGTTCTAAAAATTCGTTCAGCAGACCAAAGACGTAAGCATACAAAACTTCGTGGATAAACTAACGGTTTTTTGCTAGAACCAAAATTCTTTGAGCTAGAGTAATTCCTGCAATTATTATTACAATTATTACTGCAATTTCCATGAAACCAATCATTCCAATTATTGCAATAACAAGTAATCTTTCTGCACGTTCACCAATTCCAATTCCTTGCATCTTTATTCCTGCAGCATCAGCCTTTGCACGTGCATAACTAACCAATAATGAAAGAGTGATTGCTATAAACACCAAATATGGTTCAGTATAGTTTCCAATTAAAATTCCAAAGAATATAGCTACTTCGGCAATTTTATCAAATATAGAATCCAAAAATCCACCAGATTTTGACATTTTATTTGTATAACGAGCAACCTGGCCATCAACTATATCAAAAAAGCCAGATGCCAAGAGGGCAATACCGCCAAGAATTAGTGCATATTCAAATCCAATTCCATAGATAATAGATGCAACAAATGCAAGTGTAAGACCTACACCAGTAAAGACATTTGGGGACAGCCCAGTCGCTGCAAAAGATTTTCCAATTTTTTGTAATGCAGGTTTTAAAGAATCACGTAAATTATTTAACAATTGATTTCCTCATTTTAGATTCATGGCAATAATAATTGAGATCATTCTAGCGGCTAAAGAAGCAGTGGAGCCGTTATCAAGCATAGGATTTAACTCAACAATATCTGCAGCCTTTATTTTTTTATTTTTTAAGGCAACAACCATATCATGTAATTCACGAGAAGTAATACCAATTGCTTCTGGATTTCCAACACCAGGAGCAAAAGCAGGATCTAAAACATCGAGATCAATGCTAACATAAAGATTTTCAAATTTATCAGTCATTTGTTCTAATAATTTTGGGCCATTGCCACTTCTAATATCGGAATCAGATATAGTTTTTATATTATTTTCAGTAAGAAACTCCAATTCCTCTTTTACAAATGCACGTGCACCAACATGTATAATATTTTCAGGGCCACGTTCTTCTACAATTCGTCTCAAATAAGCAGCATGACTTAGTTTAGTATCTGCAAATTCATCTCTTAAATCGTAATGCGCATCAAATACCACATAACCGGTATCTTTTGGATAACTCATGTAACTGCCATAAGTTAGAGAATGTTCACCACCAAGAATGATTAATTGGTTTGATGATTCTTTCAACTCAGTAGTAGTTTTTCTAACCATATCAATCATATTTTGAGCAATAACTGTATGTTGAAGATTTCCTAGATCTTTAATGTTAGCTTGTTCTAAATCAACTCCAAATTCTGGCATAAAAATTTCAATGTTATTAAATGCATCACGAATTACATCAGGGCCAAAACGACATCCGGGTTTGTATGAATGAGTTGAATCAAATGGAATGCCAAATAATGTTGCGACAGGTTCAGAATCATCTGTAGGAGATATGATTTTTGGGGAATTGGTCAAGTACAAATCAGCGTAACTCATTATACAGAATTTAAATCACTTTAAAATAAACTCATGCCCAATTAATTAGGCTGACATTGAGATTCATTGCATAAACAATATTTGTGAGATTCACCACAATCAGTACAAATCAATATCTTTCCATGCATGTATTTTGATTGCAAAATTTGTATTTAACCACTAGATAGAAATGATAAATCATCCATTAGACCTGAATGATAGGTCTTTTTGAGAGAAGAGGTGGAAGATTTAAGGTAGAATGCGGCTTACCTGAATTTTGTTTAGAAATTTCTTCTACAAAACTATCAAATGATATCTCTTTT
>Ga0115002_10005105_pt1 | contig 15615 bp, 29 predicted proteins | sample ArcticOcean_MG_C_8_FD_89576 | JGI IMG/M metagenome (GOLD analysis project Ga0115002, IMG submission 89576) | Marine microbial communities from western Arctic Ocean - ArcticOcean_MG_CB11_86 | ecosystem: Environmental > Aquatic > Marine > Oceanic | place: Arctic Ocean: Canada Basin | collected... | reverse complement strand
GAGTTACCGTAACTTTGGGAAAGTGGTCTACATCTATATCGTATATTAAACCAAGATCATACACGTTAACGGCAATCTCGGGATCATATACTTTTTGTAGCTGCTCGATTATTAAGTTTTTCATCTTGTCAGAGCCATCATAATTAAAATAGAAACAATAGATCAGTTTTAGCCTTGGATATTGCTTCAAGCACCATCTTGCGTCGTATTCGAGGGGTCATAGTCACGTTAATAAATTCATCCTGCGTTCCTGTCAGTATCTGCACAGTGGTCCCACCAATGTTGTCCTGGTCTAGATTGTTAAGAGCACGTTCTAGATATAGTAGTCGCACACGTAGCGCAGCAATAAGGGAAAGACGCTCGTCATCTCCCAAACTATTTTCCATGTTGTTGCTCCGTTAGCGCAAGCCAGCTCTCAGGGAACAACCTAATCACAATGCTATTCCACTCGTTAGCCAATTCCCGAATCTCTTGTTGTGCATCATCCTTAGATCTGAGATTGTATGCTCGTGCCCAAGCGTACAGAGAACCGGTTACGTAGTACTCAGTGTACATGGACTGCGGCAGTACCATGCGAGCTTGTTCTGGGCAGACACCCTTCTGGAGTAGCCTCTTGTAGACCCAGGTGCATCTGTTAAGAACTGTGTCATAGTCGTCAATCATAGACTTTCGACCGTACACGGTTAGCGGATTGATATCAATAACCTCACTTGATGACCCCTGCTTCTTATCAGATGCCTTTCCTCGCCACTCTAGCGGCTTGTAGAACTCCGGATCTTCAGCTACATATCTACGACTGATCTCATTGTACGAGAACCCCACCGTGTGTTTGAACCGTTGTCTGGCTACAAACAAAGGAACCTTCTCTCGTAGTGTTATAGTGGCGTGGGTAAACGGGGTGAAGTGATTATGTTTAGCTAGATATTTAATTAACTTAACATCTTTATCTTCTAGCATCTCCCCCATTTCTGAAGTGATGTATGTGGACTCCTTATTGAAACTAACACGAGCAGCATTTATCACAGAAAGATCTGTGCCCATGTAGTCTACTAGTATTGCTTCCATGTCGGTTCCTTACGCTACAAAGTCTAGTGTTAGTTGATCCTTACTTAGTGTATCAAACAGCTTCTCGTAGAAGATAGCTACTTTCATTAGCTCCTCCGGTGTGGCATCGGTTTTTATCCTGTTTACCCTAAAAGATACAACGATTACGTTACCCTTAACGTAGCCTTTTTCTGGTACTAACCTATCTAGGGAGGGCGTAGAATCTAAATCTTCTACGCTAGTGTTCATCTTTATACCTAGCGCGGGACAAATCATGTCTTTAGGCGTGACGCTCTTAACGTATTCTTCTGTTATATTGAAAGGCAGATTTTTCGCCTTCGCCCGGTGCACAGCCCCTTTTATACGTTGTTTCTCCCATTTTTTCTGACGGTATCTTTTACTCGCTTCTTTATTTTTTAGGGTGTTTATTCTCTGCCTTTTCAATATAGCTTCTCTATTTTTTAGGTGGTATATTTTCTGCTTTTCCCTTAGAGCTTCTTTATTTTTTCGGTAGTATTTTTGCGTCGCCGCATTTATAGCTTCTTTATTTTCTTGGTAATATTCTGCCATCGCCGCACTTCTAGATTCTTTATTTTCTTGGTAGTATTTTGCATAGTCCTCACTTTTTTTAGATTTCCCCGGCATTAGCACCCTCCCTTAACCGCTTTAAACATTCATAATAAGCTTGGTTATAGCCACGTTCCCACTCTCTTGCGCGGTCCGCAGAGGGAGGGAAGGGGTTCCTCTTGTTCTTTTTGAACCCCTCCCGGCCTTGGTTGACAATATCCTGCATCGGAAATGGATACCGTTTAAGCACCACACGTCCCCCCCAAGGTAAGGTCACAGATATCGTGTGTCTCAACATGCTCGTCAAACTCTTCTCCAAGTTTATCCACAGCCTCGTGGTACGATACAGGTGTTAGAGGCTGTCCACCTCTAGCCCCGTCAGGATAACAAGTGAACCCCCTCAATCTATGTGCATACTTCGCCAGTGTATTAGCGAAGTCTTTTACTGTGTCAGGGTTGTTCGTCTTGCTACCCCAGCTTGGCAGGTTGATAGTTGAGCTGATAGACATATCAACATAGTCTTGGACATCGGCCTGGAATTTTATTCGCCTCTCATAGTCCGGGGCCAGATCAAGTGCCGACTCAATCTCCTCCGGTTTTGCTCCATAAATATTGATAAGTTCCTGTGCCGCACTATCAACCACGTATTGATACTTCCAACGTGTTCCTTGAGTAAGATACCTCCTTTTATAAGCTACAGCAAACAAGGGTTCGATACCCGTAGTAGTACCAGCCAAGATCCCAATGCTACCTGTTGGAGCAATGGCCCTAGCGGCGACGGGTCGAGATATGGAAAGTTGATCAGCAAATCGTTTAGCGGTGTCGTCGGACACTCCCCGGTAGATTGCAAGCCATCGGTGGAGTTCTGGTGTAACTTCATAAGTAGCTCCGCTCTTAATTAGCCATTCATGGAGACCCATAACGCCCAATCCTAAGCGACGGTTCTTCTCCCGGACTTTGTATACCTTCTCGTAGGGTAGCATAGCCCGTAGTGTACCACAAATTAAAAACTTAGTCGCTAGTTCGACAACATTGGTAAGCTCTGCGATCGATTCAATACGGCCAAAGTTGATGCTACCCAGATTGCAGACATCGCTATCATCAGCACTGCATACTTCAGTACAGGCGTTACGTAAGGTTTCATTCTCGTTTTCCATAAAGTTAAAGCTGAAACCTGGTTCAGCAGATCGAAGGGCTTGCTCCATGTTTTTAAGAAACACCTCACCTACGTCACCAGTTTTCCAGTAGTTAAGCAACCATGAAGTATCATAGTTGACACTTATATTAGTCATGTCAAGAGGGGCAGGGAAGTTAAAGTCCTGCTCCTTAACTTGTTTTAGCGTATACCCTGTCGTTCCAACAGGCATTGTGTCCCACTCCTTTGCAACAAGGAATGATGGAACATCATTATGTTTCCAGTTTAAAGATGCGTAGATCGCACTACGTCGTGACCCCCCTTGCATTACTCTACGACCTATCTCATTAATCATCTGCATCTTTGGGATAGGGCCGCTAGCAGTACCACCGGTACCCGTTAAGGCACGTCCTGACTCTCGATAGATACTATAATCTATGCCTATACCACCCCCTGTCATAAGACAGGACTCAGACTTCCACGAGAGGTTAGCCCAGTCTTCTCGGCTATCTTCCTCTGCTGCTAGAAGGAAGCAGTTATTATAATATCGGTTCTTTCTACCAGCGTAGTATAGATAGCGTCCACCAGGAACGAACTTCAAGTCTGTGATGTATTCTGTTAGCTGCTGCATCTCAGTAGCGGACATGAGTGTCTCTTCTTCAGCGCGGAGGTCACCACACACGTCTTTAACCAGTACGGACGAAAGCTGCTGCCAAGTATCACATCCAGCATGTGCGTATTTTAGATTGAAGATATCCTCAGAAAATTTGGATCGGAACATCGGGTTTCTATTGGAGTTAAACGTGGTCATAAACTTCTACCTCTATTCTTTTAATTTTTACACCATCTAAGCACTCTTCAACAGCATCAGATATTAACTCCTCAAGATCAGTTTCGATACCTAAAATACCATCTGACGGAACCCAGTACGCTTCACTATCTATCTCAGCGTGGATGACTACTGCCACTTTCATGTTATACTATTTCTAAACTGTCTAAGGTGGCCTTACGTGATGGACCAACATAATTACCATTGTTATCACCCCCCGCATACGACGCAAGAACATCTGTAGTGTCTGTATTACCCATTTTCTGTGCAAGCTCACCACCTAAAGCTGCGTACCCAACCAGATCAACCCACGAGTCTACATGGTCAGGAGTTTTAAAGAGACGAGCTATCTTTAGCCACGCCATCATCAATGCAACTTCCTCTGGTTTGATTTTCTTATCAATGATCAGAGACCAGCCCGCTGCGATGTCAGAAAAGTTCTTACGAGGGTCTCCGTAGTCAGCCTCTCGGCCCCCGCATATTAACTTGTCTGCTTGATCCAGTAGAGATTTTCTAACCTTCACCATCAATGAATTTCCTTAGAAAAGTTAGCATGGATCACGTTACCCTCTATTTTACTCACCTTACAAGGGGTACCAATCTCTATACCCTCATCAAGATCCTCCATTGCGTGTTTGATAGCAACCTCTAACATTTCTTCTACGGCGTTGCCTATCACACACAGAGTATCGTGTTCTTTCGTCCCGTGTATTTCTTTTGAGGCAAAATCTCCTAGAAACACTTCGATAGTGCTGGTTTCTTTATTATAGTGGAATAATACCGCAAAAGTATTATCCGGTAGCAGCATCTCGTGTATTAGTTCTTCTTCGTCAGACATGTTAGTATCTCCATAAAATCATCGGCGTATAATAGAGCTAGCGGTCTTTTTCTATCGCCCCGTAGTATAGCAACCGGCTTCGTCTTGTCAAGTAAATTTCTTTCGGCTTGCTCCAAGGCCGCATATATGGAGAAGGCAGCTCTAGCTTTACACTCGACAGTCCACGGGAACAGCCTTCGTGCGAGCGGGCTGAGTCCAATGTCGGGTCCGTTAACTCCACCAGGGGTAGACGTGACATCATCCTTCTCTATTCCTTTTAGATTGGTGTGAAGATAGTCACGTACCCACTGCTGGAGTTTACGGCCCTTCGCCTTCGCAGAGGATGTCTTAATCCTCTTGGAAGTGGGTGTAATAGTTGTAGGCATTAGGAGACCTAGATTTAGGGTTGTGCTCGTAGCGTAGGCCCGGCCAACACTTATACCGGAACCCGCAATACGAACAGTTCATTTTCAACTTACGGTTACCTGTTAGCTTCTTGTAGAAGGTTTCCGGTTCGTCCTCAAAGCTGCGTTTAAAGTTAGTCTCGTCTGCGTCCTCAAGTTTTAAGATAACATCCTTGATACCTGTTACGTATTTCTCTTGGTCATCTGGATCAGCTTCAACAATCTTTAGTTCACCTGTTTCCTTACTGATCGCAATCCAACCCCCAGCCTTAACGCCGGGATACTGCTCCTCTACAGCTTGTGTGTATCCAAACAACTGCGGCAGATAACCGAAGTCATCATTATCTTTTAGTGCGTTGTAAGATGCAAACTTTTTCTCAAAAGCAAACTTAGAGGCACTCTTGATGTCCCAAACCGAGTACGTGTTACCATCCTTAATTATCAAGTCGAGTTCACCAGATAGTTCTATCCCTTCTGCAACTGGCATACGAACTCGCATGTTAAGCTCCGGTATTTCCACCCCGGCTGATAGGAGCATGGCTACAGCGATGACTTCTGTCATATCACCGTATAGCATCTTAACTTTAAAGGTATCTGACTCTCCTGCCTTCTCCCATCCTAGTTTTTCAGCATGTAACTGACAGAATGGCTTACCTACTTGAGATAGCGAGGGACGGCCTCCTCTTTTCCTACCGTCCCAGTTAAACTTACTCAACTTCCCGTTGAACATCTGACTTGCCCGAAAAATGATATCATCTGGTATTTTAGGGCTGCTCGCTAGGTACGAAGACATAGTTTGGGCGAGCTTACTCACTCTCCAGAGTCCGTTACATCACTAAAGCCGTCCTCCATTTTTGTGACCATATTCGCTCGCATCTTATCTACAACTCGCTCGTCATCATTTTTGATGAGATCTTGGAAGTTTTTTAACGTCTCTGCACCAAGAACACCAAGAGGATACCTCTTAGCCATGATCGGCTCGTAGGACAGTACAATATACTTGTTAGAACCACGTTTATCAAGCCGGTAGTTCAGCTTAACCGGGAAATTCATAGGTGGGCAACTTTGCCGCATCATCTTCTTGATAACCTCAGAGATCTCAAAGAAGTTAGATGGGCCAAGACGGAGACGGAAAGGTAGATCCTTTACCTCGACAGACTTACCGTCGAGTGTCTTAGCATCGGCGATTGTAACAAGACCAAACAAATTACGAGATAGTTTAACCTTGCTTGCGTTAGCATACGCTATTGGATCGACACCCTTCAGGCTATCTCGTTCTTTAGAGGGAATCCACCCACACTTGTTACCACCATGCCAGTCCAAGGCGGACTCAGCGTAGGAAAAGAAGTGCTGGGAGAAGTTAGTGTACGCCCCCTCATCCTGATCAAAGACTGATGTCTGCATAGTGGCAACGAAGATACGGAGCTGTACATCTGAACCGTATGCCTCACCGAAGTCTGCATTTTCAACCTTAACACCTGGAGCAGAGACGCTAACAAGCTTACCGTTATGCTCTATTGAGGTGTCCTTGTTTAGTTTAAGCTCGGCTAGTCGGGGTTTGCTGTCCGAAATAGAGTATAAAAAGGATAGATCTGCTTTGTCGAGGTCAAGATTTGATAGTTCTACTGTTGCTAGTTGATTCATATGAGCTGTCCTTTTGTTTTAGATCATCAGTGATATCTTATACCACGTAAAACCGACTAAAGTCAAGTAAATTCTTCCTGCTCTAGCCAATTCTTTCCTTGTGATATCTCAACGTCGAGTGGGATGTACATATCTAGACCAAACCTCTTAAGAGCCTCGTCTTGTGCGTTGAGAAGGCATTTAGGCCCTATCAGTTTGATAATATCTGCCTCTTCTGGGTGTGTGTCGATGAGAACCGAGTCATGTACTGTGTTAACTACCACACTCTGCAATCCTAGCTCCTTTATTTTCCTATACAAGAGGATAACTCCGATCGGTACTATCTCAGCGGTAGCAACTGATTGGACCGGATAGTTTACGATCTGTGTTTTATAGCTTGTGTTACCATTCTGCTGCCGCTGACAGTCAGGAAAGTCAAACTGTCTTCCTGTGGCAGTAACAACTCGCTTAGAGGTCACCGCTTCTGTCTGAAGACGGTCGTGCCAGGAAAATACTCCTCTATACTTGTTAAAGAACTCTTGAAAGTAGACCATCTGTGCTGGGCTACCCTGTGTACCTCCGTATAACGGTCGGAAGGTAGATGCTTTAGCTGGACCGCGTTCAGTAGCCTCCCCGTTGGTGGTTAGAACATGTGCTGTGTACGCATGTACGTCAAACCCCTCTTCGATCTCCCTCTTAATAACCGGATCATGTGATAGTATACCAGCTACACGAAACTCTAGCTGGCTGTAATCTATTTCGATTAGCGATCCACCGGTAAACCTGCTAACAAACGCCCGACGAACAGGAAAACTCTTACCCTTGGGCATGTTCTGCAGGTTAGGGTTGCTACTACTCAGTCTACCAGTAGCAGTAACACACTGATTAAAGCTAGCATGAAGCAAACCGTCACTCTTAATTCCTTTCTTGATACCCTCGATAAAAGATGCACGATATGTTTCGATCGCAGATAGCCTGACAACTGACTCAAGAAATCTTCTAGTCTCTAAGGTGCTAGACTTTTCAAGCAAGGCGTTAAGCGTCAGCTTGTCAGTCTTGAACCCTCCGGCAGAGGCTAGAGAGATGGCAGGTTTTATATTAAGCCCAGCTCTATGCTCTAGCTCTTTATATATGTATCCTTTACCCAAACAACCAGGGCAAGCCGTAGGTTTCTTAAAGTCTTCTCCGTTTTTCTTAGTCCGGTAGTAGTGCATCCTACCACGACATGCTGGGCATTGAAGCGACTTGACTTTCTTAGATCGTTTAAAACATTGCGAAAGAACGGTACGAAAGGTTACCGCCGACATCCTCGGACGACGTAACGGCTTACCCCGGTGATCGACGCCGATGTTCATAGCCGTTTTCCATATACCCTTATCTACAAGCTGACACGAGTAGATCACCTGTGATAGCTGTTCCGGTGAAGATAAGTTCACATCAAGATCACCCATCAACTCTCTCACCTGTCGAGTCAGGTAACTTCTCAGCTCTTCTTCTTCCTTGGCGTAGTCTTCATCCACCTTGTCAAGAACGGATAGATCAACTGCCATTCCAGCCCGCTCTATATCAGTTAGAACAGAACAGAATTCCGCCATCAGATCCCGAATAGAAACCAGAGATAGGCTATCCTCTTTTTCAAAGAGGGACATTTGCTCTCGGTAAATCTCAGCGGTCGCTCTAACATCGGACGATAGGTACTCATATCTTGTAGCACGATCCAGATCACACCAATTCAGTCCTTTCCCTAGAGCTTCCTGCAACACGTCTGTCTTGCGGGTGACATCGTAGTGCTCGGCGAGATACTTAAGCCCCAGCGAGCCACGTACCCCCCGGTTAAGCACGTACTGATTGATCATCGTATCTATAATCTTATTGTTTACAGTGATACCGCACTCCCTAAGCCAAGAGATATCAAACTTTGCATGGTGTCAAACAACGTATCTTGCACCAGATAAGTCTTCCTTGAACCTAGCTAGGTCAGCATCTTCTGTCTCGTAGATCATCACCTCGTCACTGTCAGTTCGTTGCCACCCGATCGCGGCTAAAGAGTTCAACGCTTGGTAAGGGGTTGGATCAGTCATGTCCCCACCAAGGGTCACTTCCAAGTCTACCACTATGTCATACACGCTAATTCTCCCTTCTCCTCAATTGTTCAAGCGGTCTCTGCTGCATTTTTCATCCGGCTATGGTAGGCACGTATCCTTACGGAGGCAGCATCCCGGCGCTCTTGAGAGATCTCTCGTCCAGCGTTGAAGGGGTTCTTACCTAGTCTGTAAGGATGTAAGTCACAATCTGTGACCGGACAATGCTTTACTTCTGCCCTATCACCACAACAGCAATCAATACACTTAGCCCTGATCACTTTAAGTAGCGGACGTTTAACGTGCATAATCTTCTCCTACATTTCTCGCGTATCATCAACTACATACTTCTGCAACGTCGTCTGCTCGTCTTCTGACTGCTCCTCTATACGAACAGTATCTCCAGAAGAACTCATCTTCCTAGCGTAAAGCTTGGCACTACGCAATAGGGTAAACGAATTGCTAATACAAACCCCGTTTGTTTTATAGACTATGGCTTTATAGTGCATCTCTTTTCCAGTCAAGTAAAAATAATTAGAGGGTTATACCTAGTAGTCACTGTTCGATCCCCATAGTCCGTAGTCTCTCGACTGCGCTTTACTGATCACCCCTGGAAGATCCTCTTCCTCACAGGCAAAGATTGCATGATAGATAGGGGTGAAGTTTTTCGGTGCGCTATCCTTACAGTGGACTATACGAGTGTGTACCCACCCATTCTCACGAGGCACAACTTCTACATAGTCATTCCCCCCCGCATGGTGGTAAATATGGTTAGTTTTATGTACAATATTAGATTCATCTTCGTTGTCCTCGTCATACACTGCCTGTCCCCCCTCTCGTGGGTATAACTTTCTAAACTATGTACTATTATATATACTATAATAAGGTATATTATAATATAGTATATATATTTATCCCAATCGACAACAGTCTTATAACACGTATTTTACCCGTTGTCAAGAGAAAAATTAATTAATAGTATCTAGAAACTTGAGGTGCTATTTTTACAATGGCCCTACCGTGTGATCCTCCAAGCTTATTTTTGCTGACGTGTAGATATCGTAAGAAGTTATCAATTCCATTGTCTGTATTCTCCTTTCCTATTCCGATGATAACATCAGCCTCCGCTGCCTTACCGATCTTGGAGTTAGCCATCTGTGTGAAAGACAGCGAGGTACGACCATCAGCAGACGCATCCGCTTGTGATACTGCGATCAAGGCAAGGTTATGCTTCTTCGCCATGAATCTAGCCTTACGATAGACTTCACCTAGCCTAAGATCGTCTCGTGTAAAGACACCAGAGACCTGCATCTTGTCGAGCTGGTCAATGATCAGCACATCAGGTTTCTTTTTTCTAACCAGCGCCTCTACTGCACTCATTGTAGGATAATCTTGCGCGTCTCGTACAGTAGCTAGATCCTTGACGCAATCCCATCTACGTTTGCCTTGCTCTCTATTTTTATAAGCTTCTTCAATGGTTAGCCCGCTATGAGCCATCGCTGCGCGTTGCATGGTGCGTTTAGCTGATTCCTCGTTACAGATCATCATCACCTTTGCACCCTGCGTTATGAAACTGTTAGGCCCGAAGCTAGTTGATACAACGAAGGCAGACTTACCTGTCTCGACTAGAGCAAACACGGTACTCAGTGTACCAGGTCCAATGCCAGGGCAAAGATCGTGAAGTGCCCGCAAATTCCATTTCCACGGGTAGTTATCAGCGCCTACAGCAAAGATGTCATCCCACTCGACGCTTACCTCGACAAGTACCTCGTCAGGCTGGAAGCCATCTTGATACCGTTCAACTAGTTCTTGCACCTTGGATAAGTCTTGTGCTGATCCGTCCATTAACTCTAAACCAAGATTGGCGATCGTTTGCCCGATGTACTCACGGAAGGCTGACCTCAACACATCTTTAGCTACATCAGGTGAGATGCTACCGTTCATTTGCCGGATAACATCTAGGATAGAAACTTTCTCGGCGCTGGTCAGCATAGGATTATGCGAGATGACCAGTGCTTCAAGCTCTTGCAGATTTAAATCGTGCTCGTAACGCTGATGAGATAGCACGATAGTATCATATATTTTACGGCTCTCCTTTTCAAAATAGTCTGGCGAGATCATGTGATGGTGATCCCTCCAGAACTCGTACTTAAGAAACAATTCTAGTACGAGGGTGGAGACGCTAGTCTCTGGCATTATAACACTCCTTCTGGATATTCTTTCGGATCTCTCTGTAAGAGACGCATAGTTGCGTGAGTATACTGTTTTAGCCGCCGAGTCAACACTAAAGATTTCTTCGAGGCATCTTTATCTAAGCACACCACACAACTGTCATAGGTTTTAGCAATCTCAAGAGCACGATCCGTGAGTGAGGTACCGAGTAGCGCCATACCTACCCCATACTGTGAGACAGCACACGCAGACGCTGCATCTTCAACGATGTAGAGAACATCTCCGGTGCCAGCTAGAAACGGTTCGCCGGTACCCTTATAACGGTGCCACTTAGTACCCCAGCCTAAAGCCCTACCTACTGCATCTACAGGCTTACCTGCAACCTTGATAAGGTATACGCATCTATCTTGCACCACGTCATGGTACAGATCTACCCTACCCTCCCGCCACGAAGTAGCGACGTTGTTATCTTCTAGGTAGCGTTCCATCTTCGTAGGGAAGTAGGAAGAGAAGTGAGATGGCTTATCGTATATCAAGTTGGTTTGCTTGGTAAGCTGGTATGACTTAGCTAGCCTGGTACCTATGTCAGATCGAGATAGTGTTACCGGAGTAGCACCACGCGCATGACACGCTGCCTTGTAGCAGTTCCAGATGGCTCGGCCATCCTTGATGGACAGGGTGAAGGTGTAGCTACCAGCACACACAGGACAGTTAATCCTTTTTGTATCTCCCTCCGATAACATCAGGCTCTTGATCAATTCTTGGATCATACTTGGTGTCCTTCTTCTTAGCTGGGATCATCTTCTGTCTCAAGCTTGGATGCCTGAGCGATTTGGCGATAGGATTCCAGCGTTTTTTCCTCCTCTGTTTGCTCATGTGCTGTCCAATCGTTAGCAAAGTCAGAACAGAACTCGCTTAAGATAGTTATCACCTGCGTGTTACTGTACTGAGTGTCTGCGTCATCCTCGATATCGTCGGTGTCACTGCGGGTCAATAGCCATCTCCACAAAGTTAAGGTTACAGCTAAAGGATCGACGCTCTCCCTTGGTGTAGAACGGGTACACCATGTGATGCAGATCAGCGGGAAACAGATAGAAGTCTCCAACCCGTGGCTTGACAAGGAAACTGGTAGTGCTCCAGTGAGACGGGGTGCCGTGTACAAATTGGATATGCCCATGTGAGGGGTGGTGATCTTTATAGTCCTCCTCCATCTCTGCCTCAATTCCTTCAGGCAATGCGAGATAACCTACACACGACAGCTTACAATCTGGGTGGATGTGGAGTGGATTGTATTCATGCTCCCGTTGCCGGACCACCCATCCAGAGATGTATTCAATCCCGTAACGATTCTTATCCTGGTCTAACTCTTCAGCACCAAACGAACTGCGTACCGACATCCATGCTGCGTACCGCGCAATAAACTGTCGTGTTTCATTTAAAAATGATTGTTTCATTGCGTCGTTGAACAGCAACTCTTGGTCAACCTTACCAACAAGCTGACCAGAGTAGTCCACAAGAGGCTCGTTAGTATCTACGATACTATTTATCTGGTCAATAAACGTGTTAGACAGGCGCATAAACCCTATCCCAGGTCCGAATGGAGTTATGAAGTGTTCTCGTAAGTTCTTAGGGTCATAGAATGTAGCCATGCTAATCTCCTCTAATCTTAGCTGTCTTTAACACCTTCTCTTTTATTGCCAGAGCAATCGCCTCTTCAGTTTCTTTATCTGGGCCTAAGATAATAAACTTATCATCAAACTCAGTGCCTCTTTTTGTAGCTTTTGGTAGTATTACGGAAACTCCTGGCAAGTTGCACCAAGTTGAGATCGATTTTTTGTCAGTCATCACTTCATCTCCTATCCATACTAACGGTTATCACCTGATCCTTTGATGGTACCAGCCTTGACACGAGCGGTCAGCTTAACATAGTTGTACTGCAAAACATCCGTTATGTCAAGGTTAAGGTCGTCAACCAGACGACACAACGCCCAGCACACATCACCTAGTTCTTTAGACAGTGCTGCCTTTCGTTCAGGTGTTACCACCCCGCCATCATCACGGTGGATCTTCTTAATCTGATTGCATACCTCTCCAACTTCCCCAGCAAGTTCAAGGGCTGGGTAATAGATAGGCCATGAGTACATGGCTGTTTCGCGTGTCCAGAGTTGATAGTCTTGGATGTCCATAGCTGTTCTCCTATACTGTATGTGTGATATTATACGTACCTGTCATGCCATCAACCTCATAGCTTCATCGTCATCTAGGATTAGATCCGATGCAGTGTCCAACCAGGCATGTCTACCCGTCGCTTGATTCCAGACGTACAATAAGATGTGACCGCTGCGATATAAGGTTGGCTTCTCTGTACCTGCACAGGCTGGAACCCAGTTGTCGTGATCCTCAATCATGTTCTTCTCCTAATCTCTATGTCCTGGGATATCGTCAGGACCCGTTCCATAGTCTTCTATCTCACTCCAGAGCCTGTAGGTGTTAACTTCCTCTAGTAATTCTTGTAAGCCCTTGATAGTCTTCTCTATTCTCCTTTTCAAATCTCGCGCAGAATCAGCATAGAGTTTGCCCGGGTGTTCTTCACACTGGCAAAGCTGTAGCTGCCCCTCAAATACAATCTTATCCCGCATCATACGAGTGACTGCTGTTGTTCTGCAATCTGTATCTCTTGCTTAACGCGGAACAGATCTCGTCCCACTTCCTCCAGCTCTCTGATCTGGGTTAGATATGCAAAATCGTTGCCGTACACGATCTTGTCTCGGGTTCGTTCGAGTCGAGTACGCTCTCGGTACAGGTCATTTAAAGGACGTGGAGTGTACGACATAGTCCCTCGCTTTCGTTGTAACTATACCCTGCATGTTATGAAATGCAGTCTTGTTGTGGCTGACATACAGGGATCGTTTACCAAAGTCAATTCTTTTAAACAGCCGCAGGTTAGCGATGCCGAAGAAACGGTGATGCTTCCTGACACGGTAGATAAAGTCACGTCCAAAGATGCGATGCTTGATCATGTTGTTAACTCCATTGTTTTGCCATCGCTACTGCAATGCCGTTGTAGGTTTCAGATCTCTTCTTAGATCGATCTGCTGAAGGTGACATATTGAAGATGCGTTGCTCCCTCCCTTCCACAATATCTGTTGGTATTAATTTGTCAAGCCCCTTTAACCAGAGACAGGTTGCCTTTGTCTCACCGTGTCCATACTGCCACGGCTGAATGATCTGGTCAGGCTTTCTATAGCGGGTTGACATGATACCTATTGGATTCTCAACAGCTATCCTGTCGATCGGTGCGTTGATCATAGCCATGAAGAGATCGATGCCCTCCTGCTGCCTACCATCTGCAACCTTATCCTTAAACCACCGCGCACCACTTGATGCTAGGTGAGTGCAAGGAGGGAACGCTACCAGCATATCCCAATCATCTTCTAGAACATCTCGAACGTCTCCCGTGTAGTGAGGGCCTGGTGCATCTGTGTCTACCATGTCACAGGACATAGCCTCATGGCCTTGCCCGAGAAAGGCGTCACGCACCTTACCTGAACACTCACACGCTACCAGAACCCTCATAACATATCCTTCCTTCCTTCCTAATATACGAAGTCATAAGGTGTCAGTCCCTCTCCTACTATGGATACCCGTAAGGACTGACACCTTATTATTAAGCTGCCAACGCTACCTGATTGTCAAGTTTAATCGTGGCAACCTTACGGAGTCTCCGGGTAATCCTAGCAGTTATATATTCCTCAAGCGAGGATGTACTGATTAGGTTATGGTATACCAAGCGTCCGTCCCGCCCACTAAGCCAGCCGGGTCCGGGTTGACCCACGGGAATGCCATACACTTTCCCACCATTGATGAGATTGTTTAGATAGCCCTTGGTGTAGGGATATATCTGACTCGCACGTTTAGTCGTGATTAGATCTTTCATTTCTAACTCCATGCTGCGTGGTTAACTACAAAACCGGACTCATCTTTCTTTCCGGTATTCTTCACTCGTAACCCAACGATCACACCGATTGGATCATTAAATCGATTGTCCGTTAGGTCACCATCGATCACGGGAAACCCGCGATACATAGAGGGCAATGCTTTACCCTTCTTTGTAGAAAATACGACTGCCACATTCCCAAAGCCTTCACCTACCGTGCTATCTATTAGCTCGTCGGGTGTGTCCTCGTGGCGAGACAGCGTGAGATGATAAGGGGCTGGACGCATCACAGCTCGTAAACGCTTTGCCACTTTCGTATAATCATACAGGACATCGATGCCCTGATCAAATATTACTGGCATCAATTTCACCCAGTCGATGTCCGTTATTACATTAGGTCGGAAGGCTGACTTGAATCCCTTACGTTGCGCCTTCCTTTTGAATGCTTGGATTTCTTTCACCATCTGTATCTTGAACTGCTCACGATACTCATAGAATAAAATTGTCCGAGTGATCCTTGCAATCCAAACCTTTTGCTCCCCGTTCTGTAACATGTGGCGTTGCCCATGACCAGCACCGAATAGACATTCAGCCGAACAGCCTAGTGACGCCCCGCTACATGTGTTGTATCCGCTGGCCCATGATGGAGCACCCTGGAATCCGGCAGATAGGTACGGATCAGCGTCGTCCTGTTTCAATAACTTTGGATTGACGGTGACCAGTTTAGGTAAGCGCCCCCAATCTAGGGAGCCGTCTAATCTGATTGCCTTTTTTATCCGCTGACGTGCCAACACTCGGCATTTTAATACGAGCCTGTCGTCATCAAACCGTTTTCGTATTCGCCTTTGCATGTCATCCTCCGATGATCGTGATGTTGAAGAGCCATATCCAGCCGACCGTCATCACTAGGGTTGCCGTAAGTGCTACGGCGCACACCTCGATGAGAGACATTATGACACTCATATCTAGACCTCCTTTCTTTTGGTTTATCCTAAGTTCAGAACTT
>Ga0115002_10005104_pt1 | contig 15617 bp, 11 predicted proteins | sample ArcticOcean_MG_C_8_FD_89576 | JGI IMG/M metagenome (GOLD analysis project Ga0115002, IMG submission 89576) | Marine microbial communities from western Arctic Ocean - ArcticOcean_MG_CB11_86 | ecosystem: Environmental > Aquatic > Marine > Oceanic | place: Arctic Ocean: Canada Basin | collected... | reverse complement strand
TTGATCGCTGGCGGCTTGACTACAACCATCACAGATTGCACAGTGCATTGGATTACCAAACCCCTGCGGCATTTGCCGCGCGGTGTTCTTCTTCCGTTCGGCCTACGGCCTCACTCCAGAAGAACATCGGCCCCATGAACCCCGATTCTCTCACTTAGACTGGTACTAACATCGGGGGAAGGTCAGTTTGTTGCGAGGGAGGCTCTGCGACCCCAAGCGGATTGCGCCGGCGAGAAGGTGGTTCATGCGCCGTGTATCGACAAATTGGATGTGCCCGGCGTCGCCTCTGAGAGGGCGAACTGCCAGTTGGCGGTCGGCGATCCGCCTCGCATCAGCATCAGGGCCGAGGCTGATGGCAATGGCCGAGAGACCCGAAACAGAGTACTCAAAGAAGTCGAATCGCGGCTACGCAGGATTTACGATCGCCGCGAATTTCGCGCTAAGAATTTTCGTGCGGATTGGCTCTCAGACAGTTCGGGCTACACGGTTCGAGAGCCGGTGCCCGGAGATAATGAGAAACGAACGGTCCGTTATGAAGCGGCGAACAGAAAGCGCACCGTGCTGAAATCGCCACGGCGCGGGAAGTCGGTCCGGTCTGGGACTCCTTCCCCCGACGGACAGCGTGTTCTCTACTTCGACAAAGGCAATCTGCACGTCCAAGACATCAATGGCGGCCGGACGATTTCTCTCACCAAGAACACAGTTGGTCGCTCTGTTTCGATTGGCAATGCTCGTTGGAGCCCCGATGGAAATCGCATCGCTTACGTGCAGTCGGACTATTCCAGGGTCAGGTTGAGGGCCGTTCTCACTCCGGGCGATCCGTCCTATCCGAACGTCAGAAAGACTCGCTTCGCCAGAGTGGGTGAGACGATCCCTGCACTGGAGGTCGGCGTTGTTGCTTGCGAGGGAGGCGATACCCAATGGCTGTCGATTCCCGCACACGCTGAAGGTTTCTATCTGGAGCAAGTTGATTGGGCGGAGAGTTCCGACAAATTATTGGTGGAACAGTTGAGTCGATTTCGGGACAAACGCGTGTTTCTCATGGCGAACATCCATACGGGAACCGTCACTCCGATCTACAGCGAATCCGATCCCGCCTGGGTCATTGCGAGCATACGTAAGAATGTTGGGATCGAGTGGATCCGCAACGGTCGTGCGTTCATTGTCCTTAGCGAAAAAGACGGCTGGCGGCACGCGTATGTCTGCTCTCGCGACGGCAAGGAGCAAGTCCTGCTGACACCGGGTGCCAGCGATATCATCGAACGTGTGAAGGTGGACGAAGCCCACGGCTAGTTTTACTACAACGCCTCTCCGAACAATGGCACTCAGAAGTATCTTCACCGTGTGCGACTGGACGGATCGGAAAAACCGGAGCGGGTCACTCCCCTGAACCAGCCCGGCACGCACGACTACCAGTTCTCTCCCGATGGAAAGTGGGCGTTTCATACGTTCTCAACATTCGACACACCGCCAGTTACCGAACTCGTACAAATGCCTGAGCATCGGAGCGTACGCAATCTTGAAGAGAACAAGACGCTGCGCAAGACAATGACGGCATTGATTGCCCAGCCAACTGAGTTTGTTAAGCTCGATATTGGCGACGGCGTTGTCATGGATGCGTGGATGATGAAGCCCGCCGCGTTCGACCCTGCGAAACGTTACCCCGTTCTTGTGTATGTCTATGGAGAACCGCATGCACAGACCGTGTTGGACTCATGGGAGGGAGCCATGCCGACTACCACCGCGCGATCGCCGATCTCGGTTATCTCGTTGTGTCCATCGACAACCGAGGCACGCCGGCACCGAAGGGGGCCGCTTGGCGACGTGCGGTGTTCGGTCAATTTGGCCCGCTCTCGACCGAGGAGCAGGCCGCCGAGTTGAAGGAGTTGGGCCGCACTCGACCATACGTCGACTTGTCTCGTGTCGCAATTTGGGGCTGGAGCGGCGGTGGATCAAACACGCTGAATGCGATGTTTCGGAAGCCGGATGTCTATCACGTAGGCATTGTTGTGGCGGCCAAGCCGCATCTCTACAATGCGTGGTTTCAGGAAAACTACATGCGAACCCGCAAAGTGAATCCGGAAGGCTACCGTCAGGCGGCTGCCATCAACTTTGCCAAAGGCCTCAAGGGCGACCTCTTGATCATTCACGGCACGGGCGAGACGAATACGCATCTCGAGATCATCGAAGGACTGGTGGATCGGCTCGTCGAATTGGGCAAACCGTTTGATTACATGACGTATCCCAACCGTGACCATGGTATCTATCGAGGGGCAGGCACGTCGGTGTACTTGCGCATGCACATGGTCCGATACCTCTTGACCCATTTGCCGGCCGGCCCCCAGTGACGATTGGCAAGCGATTCGATCGGCGTTGCGAATGACGGGCGATCCTGTCTAATTGTGCTAGGAGCGTGTCTCCGTTTTCAACGCTTTGACCCCCGAATCGCATTCAGAAAGCGAAACATCGAAATGGACTCCAGTATCTTCCAAGGTTGCGTGCCGGCCATCATGACGCCCTGTCATCCGGACCGGACTCCGAATTATGCGGCTCTCGTTGCGAAAGCGAAGTCGCTGGTGGCTGCGGGAATGAACGGTGTGGTGTATTGCGGTTCGATGGGCGATTGGCCGTTGCTGTCGGACGCACAACGGCAGGAAGGTGTGAAGCAACTTTGTGAAGCGGGCATTCCCGTCATTGTCGGCACCGGGGCCCAGAATCCGACTATTGCAGCGGCGCATGCGGTCCACGCAGAACAAGTAGGTGCCCGTGGCTTGATGGTGATTCCACGCGTCTTGTCTCGCGGGACGTCTTCCGCTGCACAACGATCGCATTTCGCCGGCGTTCTGAAAGCGGCACCAAGCTTGCCGTCCGTCATCTACAACAGTCCGTACTACGGTTTCGAGACGAAGGCCGACCTGTTCTTCGATTTGCGAAGCGAGTTCTCCAATCTGGTTGGTTTCAAAGAATTCGGCGGCAGAGACTCCTTGAGCTACGCGGCGGAACACATCACCCACACAGACGAGGACGTGCTGTTGATGGTCGGCGTGGACACTCAGGTGTTTCATGGGTTTATCCATTGCGGAGCCGTGGGAGCCATCACGGGCATTGGCAACTGTCTTCCGGCACCGGTTCTGAAGCTCATTGCCCTGTGCAGGCAGGCAGCGGCGGGGGATGTGGAGGCCCGGCGATTGGCGGCCGAGCTGGACGAAGCGTTGCTTGTTCTCTCGACATACGACGAAGGACCGGATCTGGTCCTGTATTACAAGTATCTGCTCGTGCTGCTGGGAGAGGACGAGTACACGCTCCATTTCAATGAAAGCGACGCGTTGTCTTCGAGCCAGAGACAGTTCGCCGAAGCACAGCTTCGGCTGTTTCAGGCATGGTGGGAACGCTGGCCGGGCAAGTCGTACGAATCAAACTGAATCGGTCGCGACGTTCGCCCTACAGAGAGGCTCAACATGCACAGCGCACTACGATCGACAGGCATTGTTCTCGGGAGCCTACTGATGACATCAATTTGTGCGCCCATGACGGCGGTTGCTGATTCGCCCTCGGATCAAGCATTCGCAAAACTCGGACAGCGTTATCTGGCCGAGTTCGTCGAGTTTTCTCCTGTGCAGGCAACTGCAATCGGTGATCATCGTTTTGACAGCCAACTCAACGACATCAGCAAAGCCGCACGGACGCGACAGCTTGAATGGATCAATGATTTTAACGACGATCTCCAGCGGATCGATCCGAAGAAATTATCACGTGCGAATCAGGTCGACTTTGCATTGCTGCATCACAAATTGCAGTCGCAGACATGGTGGTTGACGGAACTGCAAGAATGGGCGTGGAACCCGCTCGTGTACACGGGGGTTTCCGGTGACGCGATCTACAGCCTGATGGCAAGAGACTTCGCACCGGAACAGCAACGGCTTAGGAATGTCGAGAAGCGGCTGCTGCAGTTTCCGCGTTTCCTGAAGCAAGTGCGTGCCACTCTCGAGACAGCCCGCGTTCCGGCGGTGCATGCAGAAACGGCGGTAGCGCAGAATCGCGGCGTGCTGAGCATCCTGGACAATATGGTCCGCCCACGTCTGAGCACGCTGCCAGCGACCGAGCGAAAGCAGCTTGAGCGCGCCATCGGTGTGGCGGAGAAGGCTGTGGGCGAGCATCAGAAATGGCTCGAAAACGAATTGCTGCCAAATGCCAAAGGGAATTTCCGCATCGGTCGTAAGTTGTTCGATCGAAAACTCTCCTTCAGGCTGCATTCCCAGCTGTCCCGTGAGCAGATTCGCGATCTGGGAAAACGCCGAATCCACGAAGTGAATGCCCAGATGTATGAGATCGCGCAGGGACTGTATCTCAAGGACTATCCACTCACCCGGTTCCCCGAGACACCGACAAAGGAATACCAGCGCACTATCATTCGATTCGGTTTGGAAAAGGCCTACGCGGACGTTCCTGCAGCAGACAGGATTGTCGAAACGGCGAAACAGTCGGTCGCCGACACCACGAAATTCGTTCGACGGAAAGACTTGATCACGATTCTGCCTGATCCGCTGGAGATCATCATCATGCCGGAATTTCGGCAAGGCGTGTCGCTGGCCTATTGTGATTCCCCCGGACCGCTGGAAGTCGGGCAGAAGACCTTCTACGCGGTTTCTCCCATTCCCGCGAAATGGACCGAGAAGCAAACACAGTCGTTCCTACGCGAGTACAACACCCGGTCGTTGGATGTCCTGACGATTCACGAAGCCATGCCCGGCCACTTCCTGCAGATCGCACATGCCAATCGATACCCTGGCAAACTGCGTCACCTCTTTCAATCGGGTGTCTTTGTCGAAGGCTGGGCCGTGTATGCGGAGTGGATGATGTGTGAAGAAGGCTTCCGCGACGACGACCCTCTGCTGCAGTTAGTGACGCTGAAGTGGTACCTGCGAGACGTCACAAATGCGATCCTCGATCAGGCGGTCCACGTTGACGGCATTTCGCGCTACGACGCGATGCAACTCATGGTGGAGGACGCTTTCCAAGAAGAACGTGAGGCGGCCGGCAAGTGGAAACGGGCCCAACTGACTTCCGCGCAGCTGTCGACCTACTTCGTCGGTTACCTGGAGCAGATCGCGATGCGTCGTGCCGCCGAACAAGCTTGGGGCAAACGTTTCGACTTAAAGACGTATCACGACCGAGTTCTGTCATACGGATCGCCTCCTCCTCAGTTCGTGCGCTCGCTTGCTCTCGATCAAGAGATCCCGCTGCCAAGCACAAAACAGAAAACGGATTGACCCTCGGTTGGCTCATGACTCGCACGCCGCCCCCCTTGGATTGGCCCCAACAGGGTTGCGCAAATCCGCTGGAGTATTGCGTAAGTTCACCCATCCATTCGCCTACACTGTCAGGAACCTGATTCGGCCTCGCGCCGTATCTTTCCAAAGGACTCGATTCAGATGATGAAAATGCGTTGCTTGCTGCTGGTCGTCACTGCTCTGTGGGGTTCGTTTCCGTCGTTCGCTGCAGAAGCGGCCGAATACGATCTCGTCGTCTACGGCCAGACAAGTGCCGGAGTGATGACCGCGCCGTTACAAGCGGTCCAGTCACACCAGAAGGGTGACGACGCCGCGATCTCGTACGTGAATTGGATCGACGCCACGGAATTCTGCCGCAAGCTGACAGGACGTGACCGGGGAGCAGGCAAGTTGCCGGAGGGTTGGGAATACTGGCTTCCCACCGAGGCGGAGTGGGAGTGGGCCTGCCGCGCGGGCACGATTACCGCCTTTTCCTTTGGAGACGACATCGTCCAACTGGGCGACTACGCGTGGTTCAACACCAATTCGCGACTGAAAGACGGGTCCGTGAAACGGCCGGTCGGCGCGAAGAAGCCGAATTCGTGGGGACTGCACGATATGGACGGCAACATGTCGGAGTGGTGCTCCGACTGGTATGGCGAAGACCTTTCGAGGGGCATCGATCCACTGGGGCCGCAGGCGGGCTCGCAACGAGTGCTCCGGGGAGGGAGCTATTGGTTTGATGGCACGCACTGCCGATCGGCGTTCCGAGAAAGTCAACTTTCGCGGAGGGCGGGCAGTACCACAGGTTTCCGCGTGGCGCTGTGTCGCGTCAGAGATGAACTCCCGTCTCCGCCTCACGCCGTTGCCCCGTTCGATGCTACACAGGCCAAGAAACACCAACAAGCCTGGGCCGACTACCTCGGTGTGCCGGTCGAATATACGAATTCGGTCGGATTCAAATTCAGACTCATCCCGCCGGGGGAGACCTGCATCAAAGGGGATGGCACCGAACGCAAGGTGACGGTCAGCGAGCCCTATTATCTTGTCGCCACTGAGGTGACGCAGGCCCAATACGTCGAGGTGACTGGAATGAACCCGAGTAGTTATACGTTGGGCGGGGCCGCTGCGGACGCGGTGAAGGGGATCGACACAGCCAATTTTCCGGTCGAAAACATGCCCTATAAGGATGCTTTGGAATTCTGTCTCAAATTGAGTCAGAAGGAAGGGTTGGAGAACTGTTACATTTTTGAGCCAGCAGTTTATCGAGCGGCAGCCGCCAATGGGTATCGACTACCGACCGACCCAGAATGGGAACATGCCTGTCGGGCAGGCTCGGTGACGGATTTCTGGTACGACGCCGACGGTTGGAGCATTGGCAATGCCGCGTGGTATTCAAAGAACGCCGGAGGAAGAACGCATGCGGTGGCAGGCAAACCGGCGAATCCGTTTGGCATGTACGACATTCACGGCAACGTGTTGGAGATGATCGGCATCGACGTCGGGAAGTCGATGCCGCGCGTCGGCTTCCAGCATCGGTTAGCCGGATGGGGAGTCTTCAACAGCGCGAATTGGTCCAAAGCGGATTGGCGAGAACAACGCGATTTAGAACAGCAGCAAAGCGACCGCGGAATACGGCTTGCACTTTCGATTGCAGCGGTCAAGGCGGCCACCAAGCGACAACAGCCCGAAACGGTTCGGAGTCTGCCTGGGAATGTGCCTTCATCTGCCGTTGCCCCGTTTAACGAAACACGGGCCAAGAAACTCCAACAAGCGTGGGCCGACTATCTCGGCGTATCTGTCGAGAAGGAAGTCACACTGCCTGGTGGGGAGAAGATGGCCTTCATGCTGATCCCACCCGGTGAGTTCCTGATGGGCTCGACTCCAGCCGAGAAAATTCGTTTTCTTGAGGCGGCGAAAATCGACGGTGGCACGAGCCGTTCGATTCAAACGGAAAAGACGCGCCAGCGGAACTCATCCCTTTTCGCGGAATCGGGCGTGATCCGGTAACACCGGGTTGGACGGCCGTCAGTGCGGCCGATCCGACGGATGCCTTACGACGATCGGACTTGGTGGCAAGTTTCACTTTGCTATGGCGTTAGGTCGTCGAAGTCCGGACAGCGATGAATGGATATTTTTTACCGACCCAATCGCGGCACAGCGGGCTCAACGCGACGAAACCACTTTTGCCTTCGGTGCGAAACGAACTTCATGTGGTGTCTTCTCGGCATTTCCAGCGTCGTCAATTCCCTGCGCGACAAATGTGCCGGTCGCCGGTGCATCCAGACCGACTGACCAGTCGGTCACGCCTGCGGTGGCGTGATCCAGCGTCGCCGCCTTGCCGTTGACTCGCACCGTGGCGATCTTCCCGTTGTCGTGGGAGATCCCTCGAACGACAAAAGTCTCACCGTCTTTGCGAATCGTTGTGATGATCGTGGCCGGCGGAATGTCGTCGACCGGGTCGAGCAACTGAGGAAACTTGACATTCTTCACCTCGGCGGCGACCGATTCGTTTCCGGTCAGCGGCGGATCCTGGCGGTATTTGTTGCCGTCGGCGAGCAGATCCTTCGCGCGTGTGCTGACAACTTTTGCGTGTCGACCTTTACCGTAGTAGTCGTGGATGTAAATCGGCACACCCTTTGGTGTGCTGGGTTTCAAACGCGGTCCGCCACCAAGGTTTACCAACGGCCAGCGGTCGTCGCGCGAACGATTCAACATTTTTACGCCCCGGAAATGCGACTCCGCTTCACCGCTGAGATTGTTAGCGCTGATTTGAATCAACGGCATCTGCCCGCCGTATCCGATGTCGGCGAACGTCAGCCCGTCGACCGATATGCTGCCGTGCTGCCGGCTCTGGTCGTCGAGACCTCGATTGAACGGCTCTGCCCCGGTGCTGGCGATGTGCAGGTTGCGATAGACGTGGTTCTCGAACCAAGGTCGATAGACGCCGTACGTCGCATGATCGATCGTGACATTCTCGATCAGCATCGTTGGAATCCCTACACGCAACGAGTAGTGAATCTGCCAGGCCTTCAGCCCGTTCAAATGATGCGGATGCCGCGTGTCAGGGCCGACTCCATCGGTTCCGGCAAACGCAAACGCATACAGTCCTTCGGTGTGTGATTCGTTTTGTGAGAAGCGGTGAATCGGCAGCGTGCGAATGTCGACAACGTCGACTTGTCCGTCGGGCCTGCGGACTCCCAGATTACTGTCAAAGTTGCTCCGTTTCTGGCAGTCGTAGCGGTAGCCGTACTGGTCATTCTCGCAGGCGACATTTCGGACCAGCGAGTTGCGTCCGTTCGACCACCAGAACGCGGCTCCATCGTTGGGGTCAAAGGGCAGCACCTGTTTGGGTAGCCGCTTCCCCTTGTAGGCCTGCACTCCGAGATTCCGGTCGAACAGGTTGAAGACCTCTGTTCCGTCCTCCAGAAAGTACCCATGCCCCACGCTCTTGTAGCCCACGCAGTCGCGGACAACGAGATACTCGGTGCCATGCACGGTCACCCAGCGATTGTGAGAATCGATGATGGCCACCCCGAGCACCTGGCTGCCGCGCATTGTGTCGCCGACCAGATGAAAGTGAATCGCATAGCGGCCCAGCACGTTTTCTTTACCGAGGTGTGCCAGCCTGGCATAGCTGATCCCGCCTTGGCTGTAGGCGTGGTACAGCGTATGCCCGCGAACTCCCTTGGGGTCGGCACTCTCGACAATCACGTTTCGCGAGAGGTTGGCAACTTCACTGCGAAACTTGCCCGAACCGGAATGGTCAAAAGCCAGCGGCTTGTCGAGTTGCAGCGTGCGACCATCGATCTTCGTAATTCGCCGTTCCTCAGTGCGGACCGCATCCGGTTCGTTGCGATACGTGCCGTAATGGTTGCCTCGTTTTGAGCCGGTGACGATCACTTCGTCGCCGACTTTCCAGCCGGTGATGTTCTCGGACAGAACGACGGACGCCTCGCCGACTTTCGCACTCTGGCCAAGCTTGACCCAGGTGCGATTCAACGGAGCACCATGCAGTTCCATTCGGGCCGAACAGCAGACCAGTGCGGGAGCGTCGTTCTTGTCGAGACCGGGCAGGTGATGCAGTCGGATTCGAGCCGTATACTTTGACGGTATCGGATTGGTCAGCGTGCCGATCTCCAGCGTGGGCATTTTTCCTGTCCGCGCCTGCTGCGGCTCTCCTGCAGGACTGACGCCCTCGAAATCGCACGCGAATCCATTTTCCGAGCAGACATCGCTGTTCTGAACCTTCAACACGCCGACGTCGAGCCGGGTGTTACGATCACGCGAAAATCGCAGCGTTCCCACAACTTGCACAAGCCGGATGATTGCCTTGCTGTCAGCGTCGTATTCGATCTGAGTGCCGCGACTGACGAGCACGCGATCTCCGGTTTTCGGCACGCGCGCCGGCTGCCACGTCTTGGCATCCGACCAGCGTCCATTCCGGACCGAGCGTATGCTAAATTCGACGTGCTTGTGGTGGTGGTGTGCGTGCTTTGCCTCTCCCTCCGCAGCCGTGCTGCGTGCCGGGGCGGACACAAGAAATGCCAAACCGACAAACGCACTCAGCAATGTCTGGAAGTGAGACATGTCAATTCATTCTTTTCAGAAAATGTGGACGAAGCGTGGAGTGGTTTACCAAGAGTCCCACGAAACAGTGGGGCGGAAACCGATCCATGCACAAACTCCAATGGATGATATCAAGCTGTCCCCCGTAGGTATCTAACGGAGGAGATTTTTTTTTCGGAACAGTCCGATCGCGATAATCTGTGACGCATGGAATTCAAAGACGCATCACTTCATCGAAATGCAGTCGCTTTCGTGTGGTGAAGTTCATCAGAGGAAGTTTGAACGCCAATCATGCGACATTCTGTCCGCGGAACTCGTCGAATCGCGGACTCCACAGGCACCAGCGGAACTCATACCTTTTCGCGGAATGGGGCTCGATCCGGTAACACTGGATTGGAAGGCCGTCGGACAGTCAACTCAAACGAACGATTGAGGAAACAGTCAGGGGAGGAAGTTCTCCCTGACTTCAGACGCAAGATTTTGATCGTGTCGTCTTTCGGATCAACAGCAGAGACGCCGATTGTTGGTCACGCCTGCAGCCGGCTCAGAACCAACCAGATTCGCTGTGTGACTTTTCATCCACTCATTGTAACCAGTCCCGTCTTGGCTGGTTTAACCACCCCACGATCTCTGCAAGCAGAAACAATCAACCGACAGGAAATAATTGGCATTCTTGGCGGTCGGTGACTACGATGTCGTCAGGTCGTCACCCCTTCTTCTGCGTCTCCGCGACGGCTCATGTGCAAGCGGTCGACGCATGCGTCATGTCTGGCGTATCTCCAATTCGACCCCCTTGTGCTACACCCTGCGCTGGATGTATTGGTATGACGAATTTCTGGAAATGGACTGCCTTTCCGTGCCTGGCTTGCATTGCGGTTGTGATCGCAATGCAGCAATCTGTGCTGGCCGCCAATGATCAACCAATCGATCAGGTTGCTCAGAAAACCGGTTCGACGCCGAAGGTGGAAGTCTCTGCGAATCAGAAGCCGTTCCGTCAGAGTGCTCAGGCATTCGTCGACGCTTATGCGAAGCGTGACGCCAAGGCCATCGGGCAACTCTTCACGAACGACGCTGAGTTCCGAGACGAAGTCGGCGAGCTGACAGTCGGCCGAGAGGACATCGCCCAGAGCGACGAAGGCACCATGCTGGCCCAACTGGATGTGAAGAGCGCGAAGATGGACTTCTACATGTTGGATGACGTCGAAGGGAATCCACCGCTCACGTTCACGAAGTAAAGAATGGGAAGTCTGTGGAGTTTCGATTTGAGGCCCGACCCTTCTTGTTTGCAGATGACAGGATGACTATCGGTCGCTGAGGCTTTCTTGAAAACATCTAACATCGATCGCCTGTGGTGGTAGCCGCAGGCATACCTTCAATCACTCATGAAGTGAGGCACCATCAATGCGCTGCACCTGTTTAACCACGGCCTTGCACACGTTCATGATTCTCTCGTTGGCTTTCTGGGTTACCGGTTGTGGCCAGAACGGCGCCGATGTCGCGAAACTCGAAGAGGAGAGAAATGAACTGAAAGCGCAGATCACAGAACTGCAGAACGACAAGGCAAAGCAGCCTGCTGCGGACGAAAACGAGTCTCAGCCGGCAAGTGCGGAAGGTGACCTGGAATTCAAAGGCAAGATCGCCAAGACGTATGAAGAGTCGGAGGAGTGGTGGGCACCGAAAAAGCGTCCGCCCGAGGGGGCACCAAACGTCATCATCTTCCTGCTCGATGACACTGGGTTTGCTCAGGTCGGATGTTTCGGCGGCCTGAGCAAGACGCCGAACATCGACAAGCTTGCCGCCAACGGACTGCGTTACAACAACTTCCACACGACGGCGCTGTGCTCACCGTCGCGTGCCACGCTGATGGCAGGCCGCAACCCGCACTCCATCGGGCTGGGCAGCCACGCGCTCACCGCCATGGGCTTCCCCGGCTACAACGCCATCGTGCCTCCCTCGGCCAAGTCCGTGGCCAACTATCTTGAGGGGGCAGGCTACATCAACTACGCGCTCGGGAAGTGGGATCACACGCCGCTCTACGAAGTCTCTCAGATCGGCCCGTTCGATCGCTGGCCAAGCGACGAGGGCTTTGCACATTCCTACTGTTTCATGGCGGCCGACGTCCACCAATTCATCCCGGTCCTCTGGGATGACCACCACCCCGAGCCTTACCGGACGACAGAGCATCTCGACAAGGACTTGGCAGACCGGGCCAACCAGTGGATTACCGGGCACAAGTCCCTCGATAAAGACCTGCCCTTCATGATGCTCTGGGCTTCGGGCTCGATGCACTCTCCCCACCATGCCCCCGACAGCTACCTCGACAAGTACAAAGACAAATTCGATCAAGGATGGGACAAGACCCGTGAAACGATTCTCGCGAATCAGAAGGAGCTCGGCATCATTCCAGCCGACACGAAACTGACCGAGCGGATCAAGGAGATTCCCGCTTGGGACTCACTCGACGACGACCACAAGAAACTGTACACGCGGCAGATGGAAGTCTTCGCGGCGCAACTGGAATACTGCGACGCCCAGATCGGCCGCGTTGTCGACACGCTGGAGCGCATCGGCGAACTGGACAACACGCTGATCTTTGTGACGTCTGATAACGGTGCCAGCGGCGAAGGCGGCCTGGCCGGAACCTTCAACGAAACTTATGTCTTGAACGGGATGCAAACACCGTTTGACGCCAACATGCGCCACCTGGCGAATTGGGGCCAGGCGGATACCTACCCTCACTACCATGCGGGGTGGGCGATGGCAGGCAATACACCCTTCAAATACTTCAAGCAGTCCGAGCATCGCGGCGGGCAGGCGGATGCCCTGGTCGTTCATTGGCCCAAGGGGATCAAAGCCAAGAACGCAATTCGCAGTCAGTACCACCACATCTCCGATATCGCACCGACAATCCTCAAAGCCGCTGGCGTCGAGGTACCCGAGCAGTATCACGGCGTGAAGCAACAGCCGCTGACCGGTGTGGCGATGAACTACTCCTTCGACAACCCCGACGCACCCAATGCCAAGCAGCACCAGTACTACGAGATGTTCGGCAACCGGGCGATCTGGGCCGACGGCTGGAAGGCGGTGACGTTACATGGCAAACGCATGCCGTGGATCGTCGGTGGCACCTTCGATTTTGAGGATGATGAATGGGAGCTCTATCATGTGGCAGAGGACTTCTCGGAAAGTACAAACCTTGCCGACAAGCACCCGGAGAAGCTTGAGGAACTCAAGAAGCTCTTCGACGATGAGGCCTGGAAGAACAACGTCTACCCGTTGTACGACGACATGGTCAAGCGAATGGCCAATATCAATAACATCCTGTTCGGCGACCAGAAAGAATTCGTCTACTTTGCTCCGGGAGCCGTTCGGATTGCGGAGAAAGCCTCGGCTCCGGTCAAGAACCGCGCCCACAAGATCGAGACCACGATCAATCTCAAGGGAGGGGAAGAGGGCGTCATCGTGTCTTGCGGCGGGATGACCGGAGGCTATTCCATGTACATCAAAGGTGGCATGCTGCATTTCGATTACAACTTCCTCGACGGTGTGCATTACCACCTGACATCCAAGGCGTTGCCCAAGGGCGAGACCAAGTTGAAGTTCAACTTCATCCTCGCCAAGCCATTCGGCGGTACAGGCGAATTGTACGTCAACGGCGAGAACGTCGACGAAACCGACATGCCCAAAATGCACATCAGCACCTACTCCCTGGCGGAAACTTTCGATGTGGGCATCGACAATGGCACACAGGTCGACCCCGACTACGCGGGCAGTCCGTTCCCCTTCACCGGAGACCTTGATCGCGTCACCATCACGTTGACCGACTAGAACCATAGCCAGCACACGCAAGAACCACTTCCTAACGTTCATCACTCAGCTGCGTGCTCTCATTAGCCTCATCTTCCAGGAGCAGACCATGCCTCAGCAGAAGAAGAAAGTCGCCGCCGCGTCAATCGCCATACTGGTCATGGGACTTGTCGTCGGTCTTTACCTAGCCGACCCCTCCAGTGATCCGCTGCCCCGTGCCGACGCGGCGGATGGACGTGTCACCTCTCCCACCGAAGCGGCACCAGAACGCTATGTGTACTATCCGGGAACCGAAGAACTGAAACCAAATGAAATTCGGATTGTCGCCCGCGGAACGGGAATGCCCAGCGCGCGGCGGAGCCAGGCAGCGACTTGTTTTCTAGTCGAACTCGGTGATGACGAGAAGTTCTTATTCGACATCGGCTCGGGATCACATGCCAACATCCAATCGTTGATGATCCCTTCCGACTTTCTCACGAAGATCTTGCATTACGCATTTACACACCGACCATTGGGGCGACTTGGCCTCGCTATGGGCTGGTGACTGGACCGCCAGACGCACCGTGCCGCTGGAAGTGTGGGGGCCAAGCGGCTCCCGCGAAGACATGGGCACGAAGTACGCCGTCGAACACATACTCAAGGCCTACCACTGGGACTACATGACCCGTGCCGTCGCGATCAACCCGACACCCGGTAAAATCAAAGTCCACGAGTTCGATTACAGAGGGATTAACCAAGTCGTCTACGAAGACAAAGCGAAAGGCGTCGTCATTCGCTCTTGGCCCACCATTCACGCCGGCGACGGCCCGGTGAGTTTTCTCTTCGATGGAGGGATTTCAAAATCGTTATCGGCGGCGACACCGCGCCCAACAAGTGGTTTGTCGAATACGCCAAAGACGCCGACTTCGCCATTCATGAAGCCTTCATGACATCAGACACCATGATGGACAAGTACGGCCAACCGGCACAACTCGCAGCGCGAATCAATCTTTCCTTCCACACGTCGGCTCAGGCTTTCGGAAAAGTGATGTCTGTCGTGAAACCTAGACACGCGGTCGCCTACCACTTCTTCAACGACGCAGACACACGCTACCAAATCTACAAGGGCATCCGTGAGGTTTACGACGGTCCGCTTTCCATGGCAACTGACATGGTGGTCTGGAATATCACCAAGGACAAAGTCGTCGAACGCATGGCCGTATCACCCGACGAAGCCTGGGACGTCCCTGGCCCAGGGAAAGCCCTTGCCCCTGATCGCACACGCAAATCGGAATACACCGATTTCATTCTCAAAGGAAAGTTCGATACCAGTGACGTCGATAAGCTTTGGCTCCAAGAATTTATGAAGAAACACAACCTGACTGAAGAGGACTTGAAAGTCGGCCAGTAGTCAATTCAAGGTAAAAGTGGACTTCCCCAGAAATAGTGGGCGATCCGGAAAGGGTAGAAATTTTGTGTTTCGCGATTTTCCATGAAACGAATGGTCCGAGCAGGGATGCAACGAGAGCGACAGTCGCCGCCGCCATTGCCGCGAACGCTGAGTGCTGATCGCTACGCCTTTGTACGCCCACATGGAGATGCCAAAGCGCGTGCCATAGAAATCAGGGGATATCGCGGACTCCACCGTCCTGATCTCACTTGCGATTACTTTCCAGCATCCGCATTCGGAATCATCTTCAGCGAAGCCAACCAACGTAGCGACCCCGTTTGCCAGGCGTCCCACATTGGTCCCTGGTAGCGATTGAGGCCGTGGCCGCCGGTGGGGAGTTCGAGGTACTTGCTGGTGACCTTTTTGGTTTGCAAAGCTTCGTGGAACATGCGGCTGTGGCTGGGCGGGACGACTTTGTCGTTTTTCGCGTGGGCCAGGTACGCCGGGGGGGTGTGCTTGGTGGCTTGAGTTTCGTTGGAGAACAATTTGATCGATTGGGGCGTCGGGTTTTCCCCCAACAGGTTGCGTCTCGACCCGGCATG
>Ga0115002_10005103_pt1 | contig 15617 bp, 17 predicted proteins | sample ArcticOcean_MG_C_8_FD_89576 | JGI IMG/M metagenome (GOLD analysis project Ga0115002, IMG submission 89576) | Marine microbial communities from western Arctic Ocean - ArcticOcean_MG_CB11_86 | ecosystem: Environmental > Aquatic > Marine > Oceanic | place: Arctic Ocean: Canada Basin | collected... | reverse complement strand
GCCACCGTCAGTGGCGTATACGCCAGCGGACCGCCAAAATGGCCGGTCTGGGCGTAGTTGCACATGATGGTCAGCGTCATCGCCGTAAGGAAGCCCACGTCTTCAAGACGTTGGCGATCGAAATCGGGAAGGTCGATGACGTTTGACATTGCGGAACGTGAAAGCGTCGTCGTCTTTACGGTGACACTTGAATTGCCGTTCGTCCCTGGCATTCACTCTCTCCTGATGTACCGGATGTGTACCGGACTTTTGGGTGCCTGATCTGAGTTGCGACAGGTCTGTCTGTCGCTATGTAAGCGGGAAACCCGACGCGGTAAAACCGGACCGATCCACATCTCACGATGTCAGACACGACCCGAACCAGCGCGAGGTCACCATAGGGTGAAGGTTAATGGAGCGCGAGGCAAGTACCTGCGGACTATTTGGGGACCTTGATCCGTTCGGACTGAAAACCTGTGGGGGTGTACGATGCCCCGGCTAATTCGATAAGTACTGGCAATGTACCGGTAAATTACCTGAATTTGGGCCAGCCGGTTGGCGATTTCTGGCGTGCCTTGAACGGTTGCGGGTATTTCGGGCACTCAAGGAAAAACAGGAAGTCCCGACGTTTAACTGTTTTAATGGGGTAGATATGTCTACGAGCGTAACGATAGGAAACATGCAGGTCACGGCTCTCGTTGATCTGGTCCCGCCGCCGCGTGATGTCTCGGCAATCTGGCCGGACGTGGCCGTCGAAGCATGGGGCCCATACCAGGACTCCGCACTCGTGGACGGCTTGTGGCAGACGCAGTACTGCTCGTTCCTGATCAGAGCCACAAACGGCGAGGGTCCGATAGTTCTGGTTGACACAGCCATGAACCCGGGTGACGCTCCCGGGAAGCTGCTGGCAGAACTGGCGGCCAACGGCGTGGAGCCGGGTGATGTAACGGTAGTGGTGACGACACACCCGCACGGCGACCACGTCGGATGGAACGTTTCGTACGATGGAGACACACCGCGAGCGACTTTTCCTAACGCCAAATACGTGATTTCGCGCGCCGACTGGGATCACTGGACAAGCGACGAGGTCGCACCGAACGTTCCGGCCATAGGCAAGTCGGTTCAACCGCTTGAGGGCCTGGGCGTGCTGCAGCTTGCTGACGGCGAAGAAGAGGTCGTACCGGGCGTGAAGACGCTCCCCGCAAACGGACACACTCCGGGACACCAGGTCGTGGTGGTGGAATCCAAGGGCGAGACCGGCGTGGTCATCGGTGACCTGTTCCACAACGTCGCTCAGGTGACTGAGACCGAGTGGTGCCCGATGTTTGACTGGAACCAGGACATGGCACGTGCGTCTCGCCGTGACATCCTGGGGCGCGCTGCAGGTGGAAACTGGACGGTGTTCGCAGGACACCTCCAGATAGGAAGCAACATCGGAAAAGTAAGCGGCTCCGGAGACAGGTTTACGTGGCAGTCGATATAACGATCACCGCCGCTTCAAGAGCGATGAACGGTAGCCGGGAGTGACCAGAAGCCCTCTCAAGCTGCTCCACACGTCTGACCTGCACATCGGGAGCGACATCTACCCGGCCGATGCTTTGATCGGTTTTGAGCAGGTCCTCCAGCACGTAGACGATCATTCCGTAGATGGGGTGATCGTCGCCGGGGACCTATTCGACAATCGTGGTGTGGCCCCGGAATTGATAACCGAAGTATTCGGAAAGTTTGGCGCGCTTGGGCGACCAGTGGTGGTGGTGCCGGGAAATCACGATACGGCACTGATGAATGGTTCGTTCGATTCGACGACTGTGCCGGATGGAGTGCATCTGTTTTTGGAGCGCGGCGGACAGACACTGGATATCGACCCTATCGGGCTGACCGTCTGGGGTGAACCTGTATACGACCACAGCCCGGAGTTCCGTCCGATGGGTGCGCTCAAACCTCGCTCTACCGACAACTGGTACGTAAGCGTTGCGCACGGCCTTGTTACGGACAACGACCCGTATAACGAGTACAGCTCAAAAATCACGTCGGACGAGCTGGCGACGGCCGATTGCGATTATGTCGCTCTGGGCCATGTTCATGTATTCCGTGACGTGACAGCCGGAGATGGTGCTCCCGCTTACTACAGCGGAGCACCGTCGGGCGGAAAATCGCCTACGCTGGCGATCGTGTTCCTCGACCCGGACGCAGGCGTGTCGGTCGAGTCGATTCAGCTCGAACGATAGATACCGGTCGTCGAAACCCGATCCCGTTTGATGGCCGTAACCTGATTGCCCTGATTAACGGGACTATAAGGCAGTCTCCACCGGCGGTTTTGCCTTTCAATACTAGCAACCGCACTCTGAATCAAGAGAAGGGCGGATCTTAAGTTTCTCCAGTGAACTGTGGAACTCAACCGGCAGAGGTTCTCGCGCTGAAGAACCGGAATGCGCCGAGGAAGGGCACAACCAGCGCGATCATCAGCGCACTGATAAGAACCGGCGTATCGGCGCTATCGGTGATATCTCGACCGAATCCGGCCCCGGTAGGTTTCAGCGCCATGAACAGGTAGAACCAGGTGTAGAAAATCCCCATTCCAATCCCACGGTTTTCGGCGCTCACGGCCTGATTCGGTCGCACTAGATGAGCCGCCTCCCCCCCCTGATTCTTCGTGTTGGTCGACTACGACCGACGTTGCCACGGGTGTGGCGGTTGGTGCCGGGATTGAGGTCGGTAAAACGGTCGCAACAGGCGCGGCGGTAATGTCAGGCGCCGGCGTCGCTGTTGCAGCGGGCTCCGGTGTGGCCGTCGGCGCCGGTCGCAGCGTCGAGGTTGGCGTTGGCTTCGGGGTTGATATTGGCATCCGTCAAATTAAGGTGTGACAAAGCTTTTCAGGTAGCCCGTTCCTCAAGCCATTCCAGGTTGATCTCAAGACCCAGACCCGGCGCGTCTGACGGCATTACATAACCGTCTTTGATGACCGATGTACCGGGCAGGAGGACCATCTCCTCAAGGGGCACACCGGGAGGTGCTACGCCTTCCGATTTCTCGGCCCACATCACGGCCGGCATGGCGGCAGCGAGGTGCTGTCCCCACGGGTAGCTGGAACTGGCGTGTGGAATGACGGTGATGCCGTGTGCCTCTGCGAGGTGGCAGATCTTGACCGCCGCCGTGATGCCTCCGACCCACGAAAGGTCCGGCTGGAAGATATCGACAAGGCCGTGGGTTGCGGCAAGTGCGAACGGGTGGATCGAGTACCAGTGTTCGCCCGTTGCAAGCGTCTGGAAGGGAATACGCTCCCGCACACGGAAGTAGCTGTCCATGTCCTCGGGAATTAGATAGTCCTCAAGCCACTTGATTCGATATGGCCTCAACGCCTCGGCAATCCGAACCGCGTAATCGGTGTTGAACGACATCCATGCATCGAGCGCTATCTCAACATCGTCGCCCACCTGCTCGCGAGTGGCGGCAACCAGTTCTTCCGTCTTCTTGATGCCGTCCAAGCCGTCCTCAGGTCCCGCCCGCTGGAACAGCTTCACGGCCTTGAAGCCGAGCTCCAGGAACCAGTCGATGCTGTGCTCCGTGCCGTACGAAATGTCCGTGTTGGAGGCGTAGACGAAGATTTTTTCCTTCTGCGGACCGCCGAGAAGCTCGTACACCGGCACACCCAGGATTTTCCCCTTTAGATCCCAGAGAGCCTGATCTACTGCGCTGATTGCAAAGCTGGCAAGACCAGCGCTGCTGTACGGAGCCGCCGCACGCTGCATCAGGTCCCACAGCCGCTCAGTGGCCATCACATTGCCGCCCTCGATGACCTTCGAGAGATGGTCATTGATGATGCTGACGGTGGGGCCGCTGTGCAGGGTCATCCCAAAACCCCACGTCCCGTCCTCTGCGGTGACGACACAAGCCGTTCGCTTCCAATCCGCTGACCAGTCGGCACGGGCCAACTCCGGGTATCGACGCATCGGGCTGACAAATCCGTCGCCCGGCAACTGTGGAACCCGGGGTTTGGTCTTCATAGGGGGCGTGACGTCGATCTCTACGGCGCGAACGGACTTGATCTTCATAATGCGTAATCCTTGCATGCCGGAAGGTACCGGAAGGTACCGGTACGATGATGTTTCGGTCGACGCCGGGATTCTATGACGTGGAACGCTTGCATGGGTAGGGCGTATGTGCCGGTCTTCGCCTCTGCCTGATCTCGATTGGTCAGTCGGGTCTTCGGAAAATGTTGTCGTCGGCCACAGGTTGTGAGACTTCAGATGCTGGCGATGCCGCCGCTCGCGTCGCCGGAGTGGATTCTCCTAGAATAACGATAGGGCTTCCCGTGGCTCTATCAAATTCAACGTTGCCGCTCTCGACGATTAGCCCGTCACCTATTACGTGAACTTCCTGCGCCATGTCGAGCAGAGTCTGGTCGTGGGTGGTCGTCACGATGGCCATCTCTTCCGCGCCTGCCATCTGGCTGAAAAGACCGAAAATCGACTCAGCATTCGCAGAGTCGAGTTCGCCCGTTGGCTCGTCCGCAAGGATCACAGATGGGCGCATGGCGACAGCACGGGCGATGGCAACGCGCTGTTGCTCTCCACAGTCAGGCCAAGCCAATGCAGCTTTGGAAGTCGTACGAAATGGTGCCCCCGGAGGGAGTTGAACCCCCGACCGTCTGCTTAGAAGGCAGCTGCTCTATCCGCTGAGCTACGGGGGCGAGCGCCAATAACGTTCGTAACAGGATATCGGTGTCGGATCACACCCGTCTACCGAGTTGGAGACTAAGCCAATTGAGATTGATCGTCGCGTTCCCTAGATGACGTTACGGCTTGTCATGGCGTGGGACATCCGTGTTGGCCGAGGGCCAATAAATGGATTTGTGAGTGGTGCCCACAAGTGATTTATTGGGGATACTCGCGATAAACACGCATTTATAGAGGTTTATTACTTACTTGACCTATCCCCTTGGTCGGAACCAAAGAACAGATTTTGAACAAGCTGAGACAGGTAGACGTCTTGGGATCCAACGTCAGTATGGTGGCAGTATCTGTCAGGGAGATCGGCATCTACGCATTTAGGTACCCGTCGCATGGACGGTACGTGTGCGTTGATAGCTCGGATGAGTTCAGAATGAGGGTCACTCAGTCTCGGAAAATCGGCCGATAATCCATTTCCTTCTACGATCACCCTAATCAAGCGGGCGAGCGTATAATCCGGGAAATTGCCGCTGGGCTGATTTTGTTTGGAACCTGAAGCACAGCTAACACATACGTCGGTACGCCCGCCCTACAGGAGGCAGCGATGACCTCGAAGGTCTATTTCATGGACGCCCGCAGTGACTCGGCGGATACGAGTCTCATTGCGAAGACTTTGACCGTGTTCGATGCCGCAGGGCTGGACAAGCTGGTCAACGAGGGCGACGTCGTCGCCATCAAGGTCCACTGTGGTGAGTGGAACAGCAGCGCATACCTCCGGCCTGTTTACGCACGGGCGCTGGCAGACCGCATCAAGGAACTAGGCGGCCGACCGTTTGTATGCGACACCACGACCCAGACCTATAACCCGTACGGAAGCCGGGCCACGGAGCTTGACCTTCTTGAGACGGCTTCCCGAAACGGTTTCAATGCCACCACGCTGAACTGCCCGTTCATCTGCGCAGATGGATACGTTGGGACCAGCGACTACCGGGTCGACATCCCGGAGGGCTACATTCTTAAAGAGGCTTTCGTTGCACAGGCGATCGCCGCAGCGGACGTGCTGATCACCCTGACCCACTTCAAGGGCCACGGAATGGGCGTCATCGGCGGAGCGCTCAAGAACTTGGGAATTGGCGCACAGTCCAAGCGCGGTAAGTTCAACGTCCACATGGGACGGCACCCGAAATACGGAGCCGGCGATGCGATGGACTTCCACCCGGAGAACTTCCAGGGCAAGGCCAAGGACCCGGACTGGACCATTCTTGAAGACTGCTGCCCGCTCAGCCTGTTTGAGGTCACGGACGACGATGAACTCAAGTGGGAGCGGGAGAAATGCATCAATTGCCTGGGTTGCATGGGCATCATGAACCCACGGGGTATCTTCCGGCCCAACCTGGCTAACTTTGACGCAACGGACGCTGCGATCGCAGACGGCGCTCTTGGCGTCGTCAAGGCCGTCGGTCCGGACCGCGTCGGTTTCGTCACCGTTGCAGTCGACGTATCACCCAAGTGTGACTGCGCCGGCTTCTCCGACGTGCCAATTGTTCCCCACCTCGGTGTATTCGCCAGCATCGACCCGGTCGCTATCGACCAGGCCTGTGTCGACGCCGCCCAGCACGCACCGGGCATCCCCGGTTCGCTGTCTGAAGAGGTTGGTGTGGACGCACCGGGCGATCGCAAGTTCGACCTGGCTGGATCTTCTATCGAAGGTGCAAGTGAGCAGACAACCATCAACACGGCCGTCGTGAACGGCCTTGGCTCTCGTGAGCACGAGCTCATTCACGTAGAACGGGCAGGAGCTGAGAAGTTCCGGTTCCCGCTCGACAGGCGGCCGACTCGACAGCGCTTCGGAAAGCTGTTCGCCAAGTTCCAGCCCTTCCCGTTTGACCGCTACGATACCCGCGGATTCAACCGCCTCCCGGAGGTGGATCTGGATGCCGTCAAAGGTCACAATGGCCCGACGGTGGACCCGCACTCACACGGCGATGCTCCGTACCACGGAGACGGTGTGTGGCACCCGGGTATGGAAGAGGCTGCCGGGCATAGTGGAATGAACCCGACTTCCGATGACAAGGCTGAGACACCCGCCGGAGACGATTAGTCGCAAGCGGATCTCAACCTGAGATTGCCTGAATTAGTTAGAAAGGGGTGTTCCTGGAAACGGGAGCGCTCCTTTCTTAATAGTGGGCTCGATGGCTTGCCTCAGGACGGTTTTTCGGCCATCCTGAGGGCCTTACGCTAAGCGTTACTTATGAGAGAAGAGCGCTGGAGCGATTATCTGACCATCCCCGTCGCCGGATTTCTCGGTGCCGGTGTAACTAGTAGCTAGAAATAACCTGATTTACAGAGGGAGAAAAAATCACTTGGCAAGGGCACAAGATCAGCTCGATGAAGCTATCGGAATCATTCGTGAGACGGCCGGCGGGCTAGACGATGACCTCAAGGGACGACTGGAAGCGGCGGCATCTGCGATGGAAGTTCACCGAGAGAAGTTCTTCTTCCAGTCACTCACCGGACTTCCGTTCGCGGTCAAGGCGAACAGGGCTGCCAAGGCCCTCGTCGCATCAGCAAGCGATGCCACGGTAACGGTGATTGAAGCGGTCGCAGCAGAGATAGACGACAAGGCTGACGCCCCCGGTACGGTGCTGACCTAACCTTGTCTACGATTCTTGTTACGGGCGGCGCCGGAAGTATGGGCCGCCTCGTCGTGGGCAACCTGCTGGCGCAAGGACACTCCGTCCGCGTCTTTGATCTACCTAACGTCAACTACGAAGGGCTTGAAGGAGAACCGCGAGTTGAAATAGCTCGCGGTGATCTGACGGATTCTTCTGATGTTGGTAACGCCTGCGACGGCGTGGATGCCATCGCACACCTTGCAGCCATTCTGCCGCCGGTAGCGGAGGCTAATCCGGATCTCACACGCCACGTCAACATAGACGGTACTCGCGTGGTGGTGGAGGCTGTGCAGGCCAAAGCACGATCGGCCCGGTTGGTGCTCAGTTCGTCCGTGAGCGTTTACGGAGACACGACGCCCCAGGACGACGAGATAACCGTGGAGCGCGCCGCCAACCCGGATGATGTGTACGCTGTTTCCAAAGCAGAGTCGGAACGCATTGTTGTGGAGTCGGACCTTGACTGGGTAGCACTCCGGATTTCAGGTGTTGCGGTTCCCGTCTTTCAAGAGCCGCCAGCTGAGTGGCCGTTCACTCCAGACGAACGTATCGAATTCGTTCACAGAGACGATGCCGTGTCCGCTCTCTCGGCTGCACTTACCGCTCCTGGTGCGGGACGAAACATCTTCAACATCAGCGGCGGACCGACCTGGCGTATGTCTGGCGAGAAGTACGTAAACGACTACTACGAGTTGGTAGAGGCCGATCCCGCGATGGCGGTGTACCAGGCCAATCCCGGCCACTTTGACTGGTATCAGTCGGCAGACGGCCAGTCAGCGCTTTCGTACCAGAACACGTCTTATGAGCGATACCTGGAGCAGATCCAGGAAGACATCATGAGGATGCTCGAAGGGTAGTGGCGGTGCGGCGGCACCGCCGGGCGCCCGTTACAGGTGACAGGCGCCCGGCGTATCCCACCAGATCTATACGTCCTTGTCGTTATCCGCTCGATTTTGCGCCCGAATTTCTTCGCGTAATCGTCGACTGTTCCGGCTGTCTCTCCACGCGGCCACCATCCAGGTCAGTCCTGCGGCAGCCAGCCCGTACAGGGCGAAGAACGGAAGGGGCAGGCTTCGGCATGCGAGTACCGTGCCTTGTTCAGATCTACGCTTGTTTCGTTTTCCGCTCATCATCTGTCCTCCGAATCCGGACGCGGTGGCGTCGATAGGACTGCAGAACGTCCTTCCGCCCTTATCTCACGCACCCGGTGCCATAAGAACCAACCGATTAATCCTGCGACTCCAACAATGATTGGAATGTCGAAGGGGCGAGTCACATGCCTGATGTCGTCGTAGTTCGCACCCAGCAGGTAGCCCCCCAGTGCCATACCGAAGGTCCAGGGGAACGCGCCGACAAAGGTGAATATCGAGAACCGCCAGACGTTCATGCGTGCAATGCCAGCGGGAATAGAAATGAAGCCGCGCACCCCGGGGATCATTCGGGCGACGAATACCGTCAGTTCGCCGCGGGTGCCAAACCAGCGATCTGCGCGGTCGAGGTCGGCGTGCGTGATGAGGAAGTACTTGCCGTACTTCTCTATTAAGGGGCGCCCGCCCACCCGAGCCACGTAATACTCGATCAGCGAACCAATAAGGCTTCCGATCGCTCCGGCCAGCCCCGCCAGGACGACGAACCAGAATCCAAGGTCTCTCTCCTCCACCAGCTTCCATCCACCCAGAGGCATGACGACCTCGCTTGGGAGGGGAATGGCAGTACTCTCGATGGCCATCAGACCGACAAGGCCGAACCAACCGATTGCATCAAAGACGCTGGTGACGAACTCAAGGACCCATTCCTCAGTGCCGTCGATCAGATCGCGAATGAAGTCGATGGCGAGGGCCTCCGGTAGTTAGTAATGGCTGGAAAACTCGGGTAGGGCAGGGGTCTGGTCCGGGAAGTGGCCCGACACGACCTGATGAGACATGAAAGTTTAGCAAAGCCACGATGCGGTCCGACCCACCGGGTATTGAATGTTGATACGACGGTTTGAACGTAACGGTCGTCGGAGAGCCGATATTTCAGTCAAATCAAGGTTCCCCCGCATAGGAGAACGGAGAAAGGGCTCTCCGAAGACGCTCGTTATCTAGTCGATGGGGTAAAAGCGTTTCATCAGGCAAGGGAACTCTGAGGTCTGGGAAACGAGGAATAGTTGTGTAGGTCGGGAGGAACGCCGTGATACACGGATCCGGATGGTGAAATTGCAGCCTGATCGGGATTGTCGTGAGAACCTCGGACCAGCAACAGCCATACGGAAGCATTCTTGGCCACGAAAGTATGGTCGATTCTTACATATTCGACTAAAGCTAGACTAGCTTTGCGTAAATTAGAGTATACCTTCATAATATTGAACGAAGTATATAAAAGTCTTAAATAAAAACATGTAAAAAGCTAATATAGTTCAATGAGGTATATAATGACTGTCAGCGCATCAATAGACGCCGGCCAGAAATTTGTTCAGGTACGTAGGCAGGGCGAAGCGCAGAGAAGGAAACGCATGCCGGTCAGAAAGACCAAGAAGATGCTCGACGTTGAAAAACGCTTCCTTGGAGGGCGAGGCCTCGAGAAAGCAATCCCCGAGATGCTCAACGAGGAAGGTTTCACAGAAACGGCCAAGCAGTTGAAGTTGTCTAAGGCAACCCTCAACTACTGGATGCTGAAACTTGGAATCGAAGTGCGCAGGGTCGCGCTGGCCCCCGGGGAAGAGATCGAAATAAAACGTTCCACGGGGTAAGTAGCCTCGCCGTGGTTTCTAAACCCTGGGCTAGTTACAGGCCCTGTCTACGACGTATGGGACAGGGCGGTGCATAAACACTCGATATTCAATCGTTTGGAGTTAGGACTTCGGGTGATGGTTTGATACGATTGAGTGGTTTGGTTTGCCACCGATAAATTTTCGATCGTGACACGTACAGCGCGCTGTTTGCCCAACGCGTGACCTCTATGCCCGGCAGCAACCGATCTCATCTAGTGCGGCGGCAGTATTTTTAATTGGAGACTCTAAGAAATGAAATCGACCCGGCTACTGGGCCTTATCGGCCTTTTGATTGTGGGCGCCATATTCGTAACGGCTTGCGAAGCTGAAGGCCCTGAAGTGGTACCGACACCAATCTTTGAACCAACAGCCGCCCCGTCAGGGGGTGAGCCTGAATCTACTTCAGTGCCCGCAGCCTCAGACCCCGCTTCGACCGCCGTGCCGGACGAAGCTCCGGCCGCCCTTGTGGGCGACTCCGCAAACGGCGAGACGTTGTTCGGGGTGAACGGATGCTCCGGTTGCCATTCCACCGGAGCAAATAGCATCGTTGGACCGGGACTTTCCGATGTAGGCGCAACTGCGGCGACCCGGGTAGATGGTGAGAGTGCAGACGAATATCTGACACATGCGATAGTCGCACCGAATGATTTCCTGGTGGACGGTTACCCAGGGATAATGCCTCTTACGTTTGGTGACAGTCTTAGTAAGCAGGAAATTGCAGACCTCGTCGCCTACCTGGTCTCACTTCCGTAGAACAGCACAAGACGAAAGAAATAAGAACAGCGCCCCCACCTGTGATCGGCGGGGGCGCTGTTCGCGTCGTGGTAGTTCCTGAATCCGGTGTGATCAGATTGCGTGTCGGAACATCTGGTTCCAACACGGACCGGGATCCGGATCAGTTCCCTTAGTCTCGTCCTGCGATAGACCGGGCGATCTTTGCCGCCATCACTCCCGCGCCGAAGCCGTTATCGATGTTCACGACAGCTATGCCCGTCGCACAACTGTTCAGCATCGCCAACAGGGCGGCGATGCCGCCAAGGCTTGCTCCGTACCCGGTGCTGGTTGGAACGGCGATCACCGGAGCTTTTACCAGCCCGGCAATGACGCTTGGAAGCGCGCCCTCCATTCCGGCGACAACCACAAGCACCTTCGCTGTCCGTAGATCAGGCAGCGATCCAAGTGTGCGATGCAGCCCGGCGACTCCGACGTCAACGATCCGGACAACGTCGCAGCCCATAAGCCTTGCCGTCTCAGTCGCCTCTTCCGCCACAGGCAGATCTGACGTCCCGGCGGTCACAACCGCTACACCCGTTATCGGCTCCTCTGGTTGTCGGCGGTCTGCCCACACGATGCCGGCCAGCTCGTTGTACTGCGCATTCGGTACGGTCGACTTAATTGCGGCGAAACCTTCGGCATCGGTCCGGGTGACCAGAATTACATCAGATCGTTCGTATAGACGCTCCGAAATCTCGGCGAGTTGCGTAGCCGTCTTGCCGGGGCCGTATACGACCTCAGGGAAGCCGGTTCGAACAGCACGGTGATGGTCCAGGAGCGCATCTCCGGCGTCTTCTAAAGGAAGGCGTCCCAGTCGTTCAAACGCATCGCTGGTGCTGGTCTCTCCGGAGGATACCGCTTCCAGGATGCGTCGTATCTCTTGTGCGTCGATAAAATTATCTCGTTTGTGTACAGGGGAAATTGTCCATCGATACAGGACACCAACTAAGAAGCATCCCGGACGCCAATTATATGTCTCATGAAAAAGACTTTCAGAACCGCCTCGCGTGGCCCCTTGCGTAATTGACGACACGTTGTGGTCGCACCTATACTCGGCCCAATATATTGGGGGTTTAAAGAACTATGTGGATCACCTGTCTTCAAGAGAATCTGTCACGCGGACTCGGCGTCGTTGGCCGTGCCGTGGCAACTCGCGCCACGCTTCCCGTAACGCAGAATGTTCTCCTGACCACAGATCAGTCGCGTCTGAAGCTAACTGCGACCAATCTCGAGATCGCAATCAGCACCTGGATAGGCGCTCAGATAGATCATGAAGGCTCTGTGACAATCCCCGCTCGGCTTCTGACTGAGTTCGTGAACCAGCTTCCCGACGATAAGATCGAAATCGATCTCATGGACAGCCCCAAAGGCGTTGCGCTTGAATGCGCCCGCTTCAAGGCAAATATAAACGGCACTGATGCCGAAGAGTTCCCGCCGATCCCGACGGTAGACGACGGAACCACGATTACCGTCCCGGCTGACGTCCTGAAGGGCGCAATCGAACGCGTGGCCTTCGCGGCCGCTACCGAAGACTCACGTCCTGTACTCACAGGCATCAAGGTAGAGATCTCCGGCAATAAGCTCACCCTGGCAGCGGCAGACGGCTTCCGGCTGGGCGTTGAGACGGTTGAGCTTGCTACGGGCGTGGAAGAGGACATGGGCTTCATCGTCCCAGCACGCACGATGCAGGAAGTTCAGCGACTCATCGGCGATAGGGCGGACGACATTACGATCACTGTGACCGAACCGGCCAGCCAGGTGCTGTTCAAGTTTGGCGATATCGAGATCGTGTCTCAGCTCGTGCAGGGTGCGTTCCCTGATTACGAAAAGTTGATCCCTGCCAGCGCAGGCACCACGGCGACTATGAAACTTCAAGACTTCCTGCAGGCGACACGGGCGGCGGCTATCTTCGCACGTGACGGCAGCGGCATCGTCCGTTTGATTGTCAGCCCCGGAGAAGACGGCGAACCGGGCAAGGTGACGATCGCTTCCCGTGCGGAAGAGCTGGGCGATAACGAGGGCGACTTTGAGGCAGAGATCGACGGAGACGAGGCCAAGGTGGCCTTCGACAGTCGATACCTGCTGGATGTCCTCGGCGTGCTCGGCAACGGTACCGTGACGCTTGAGACAACTACGCCATCAAGCCCCGGCGTGATTCGGGCAACGGACCGTGATGGCTACACGCACGTCGTGATGCCGATGTTCGTTCAGTGGTGATCCGGTAACGGGCGAACCCCTTACCTCTTCTCAAACAACCTTCGGAATATCATCGCCTCGACTATCATCCTGTTCACGCGGCCAGCGTCCGACCGGGTGAACTTGATCCTGTCGCCCAAGAGCCGACCAGAGGTGATGCACTCATCGACATTCCGGCTGTCGCAGCGAACTGTGGAGTACGGCGGCTCAGCGAGCCAGATCACGGAACTCGTAGTCACGTTCGGCTTCCACGCAATTAGCCGAGTTGATCTGCCTAGGTGACCTCAATGGCGACAGGGCAGTGGTCTGAACGCAGACCGTCGGCGTGGATTGCGGCGGACGTCACTCTGTCCGTGAAACCAGCGTTCACAAAGAAGTAGTCCAGGCGCCAACCGACGTTCCTCTGTCGCGCTCCAGAGCGTTGACTCCACTTACAGGGCGATGGGCCTATCCCAGGAAGCCCTTGAGCTTGACGGAATCCCGGACGCAGAGTCAGACCGGTAGGCCAAAATTAAACCAGGTGAGCTAAGCGTCGAAACCTGGGACGACGACCGATCGACGTTGAGTCACAGCGTGAATGTCTTTGAGTCATCGGCTCATCTCCGGGTCTACCCAGACCATGCCACGCGAGGCTGACCAGATAGCCTCAGCTATCTTTTCGGGATTTTCGCCGGTCTCTGAGGTCAGAAGGATCCACCGTGGAAACTAATACGTCGGCGGATGATATTCGGGCGATGTCGACTCCGTTGAAGTCGGCTTCGATCTTCTCGGTGACCGCGAATCGTTTGTCAGGACTGAGGCGCGCCACGGTCGTATCGCGCCAGCCCTCCGGCCCGGCTAGGATCAGGTCGAAATTTGTCTTTGATTCGTCTGACGCCGAGACGTTTTTTTTCTTGCCGGACAAGCGTGTTGCTCCCTAATTGGTCTGTTTTGTCTACATATCATGGGGTTTGCGGCATCAAAGCGAATCGTGCTCTACCCGCGGATCTATTTCGGTTGTCACCCAAAACTCACGGCGGTGGAGCGCAACGCTGTATCCGGGGCATGGCGGCGCTGGCGATCCGATTCCCCTGTCTTGCCCGGGCCGGACCGACTATACGGGCCGATGATCTGGACGTAATGCTGAATCGGATCGGCGTCGGACATCGCAGGGCAGTCGTATCATCCACGCAGAATTGATCACACCAATCTTTGGCTTGTGCGATACGCGTATCGCCATCGGTCGCACACGGAGAAGTAAACATGGGCATCCATGACGACAAAGTCGTAATCGTCACAGGGGGAGCGCTTGGCATTGGTGGCGGCGCATCACGCGGATTTGCCGAGGAGGGCGCTCGTGTGCTGGTGGCAGACATCGATCCCGACGCCGGACACCAGATAGTCGACGACATTAAAGCTGATGGCGGAAAAGCAGCGTTCGTGCAGGCCGACTTCCGGGTCCCGGCTGATCCACGTCGTGTTGTCGAGGCTGCAACGGCCCATTTTGGTGGCGTCGACTTCGTGTTCAACAACGTTGGCATACAGCCAAAAGCTTCGTACGCGAACGCGGAGGACACGACCGAAGATATGTGGGACGCCATCATGTCGATCAATCTGAAGAGCTACTGGCTCATGTCCAAGTACGCCATTCCGGTAATGCGTAGCCGCGGTGGCGGCGTAATCGTGAACAACGCCAGCGTCCAGGGCCAGCAGTCCGCACCGCTGGTGACAGCGTACGCAGCAAGCAAGGGCGGAGTGCTGTCGCTAACACGCCAGATGTCGCTTGATTACGCCCGGCAGAATATCCGGATCCTTGCCGTTTGCCCGGGCTCGATCGACACGCCGCTCATGCGTGCGGGTATCCCCGGGGACCCGGATCAGTTGGATGCGATAGTCGAGTCCAAAGGCGGGAATGCACCGATAGGGCGCATCGGGCTACCGGAAGACATCGCCAATGTGGTCGTATTCCTGTGCTCGGACAGGGCCTCATTTATGACCGGCGAGTTCGTGAATGTCGACGGCGGCGTGATGGCGCAGGGCACGTGGGCGGATATGAGCCAGAATTGATCAAATGCAGCATGAACACGCCCCATATCCATATGGGAGAGAGCGTGTTCATGACATCCTAGATGTAGGCAATCGCTCCATCCGAGAGCAGGCGGTCGCCCCGGTACCAGTTAGATCGATAGGGCCGTTCTGCGATTGCGTCGAGCTCTAGTTCGACGCCCCAGCCCGGTCCCGATGGGATGTCATGGTGTCCGTCTTTAATGACAGGCGCTTCCTTCACGAACGACAGCTCGATCTCGGTGAACGGCCGCATCTCCTGGATCAGGAAGTTAGGTATGGCGGCGTCGAAGTGCAGGTTTACGGACGTCGCCACCGGTCCCATCGGGTTGTGGGGTGCCACCGAGATATCGTGGGCCTCGGCGTCGGCGGCGATTTTCCGCATCTCTGTCATGCCGCCCACGATGCAAACTTCCGGCTGGATGATGTCTACACCCCCGGCCCGGAACAACTCCCTGAACTCGAATTTCGCGTAAAGACACTCGCCCGTGGCCAGCGCGTACGGCATCTTCTTTCGTAACTCGCCCATGG
>Ga0115002_10005096_pt1 | contig 15630 bp, 15 predicted proteins | sample ArcticOcean_MG_C_8_FD_89576 | JGI IMG/M metagenome (GOLD analysis project Ga0115002, IMG submission 89576) | Marine microbial communities from western Arctic Ocean - ArcticOcean_MG_CB11_86 | ecosystem: Environmental > Aquatic > Marine > Oceanic | place: Arctic Ocean: Canada Basin | collected... | reverse complement strand
TCGATCGAAGCATCCGACGCGTTGTTGGAGGAGATCTGGGCCGCAGCCACCGAGGATATGTTGACTTGGTACCACCAGTGGCGTCCGGGCGATCTGGTCATGTGGGAAAACCGAACGACGATGATGCATCGACGCAGGCACGCGGCGCGTCATGCACCGCACGCAGATCAAGGGCGCGACACCGCCGGCCCCGCCCGCACCTTGAGGCCGCTAAGCTGGGAAGAAGGCGCGCGCGTGCCAGGCGTCGGCCAAGCGCGTTTCCCAGCGCCCCGCTCTGACATCGCCGACCGACGTCAGCGTGTTGTCAAAGACCGTTGTCTCGAGATTCACCGAGCCGGTCGCAGCTAGCTGTGCGAATTGGTCACGCGGCACGCGCTCGATGAGGGAACCCTGTCGGAAAAGCACCGGCGTGTGGTCCGCGAATTCGACTCCCATCTGCTGTTCCAAGGCTTTGGTCTGGCGAAACAGCGCGTCGATCGAACAGCCAGAGGGGCCCGCGTGCCGCTGGTCGACGGCCACAAACAGGAACCGGTCGTATCGAATCTCGCGCCCGGCGGTCAGCGGTACGGCGTGCGCCCCCCACTGGTCGATGAACGGGTCGACCACCGCCAGCAATTGAGCCTGCTCGGATTCACTCAGTGGGCGCTCTGCTGGAAAGATCCAGAGCCTGGCGTCATCGGGAAGCTGATCGAAATCGACTCGCGGCATGCCGAAACCCTTTCGTGTACGCGTCGTGCTGTGAGAGCGGTCGTACAACCACTACTGGACGGTGCTTCGCAGGGCGTATCGCCCCTCGCGAAACTCGCCACATAGCTCTGCGACCAGGGGATGTGCGATCGGCCGGTCGTGGTCGTCGGACTCCAGATGGCGTTCGGCAACGTAGGTCGTGTGCTCAGCCCCGTCGACCAGCACGTGATACCACGGCTCGTGCTTCGGGGGACGAGACTTCGCCACGACGTCGTACCATTCATCGGTGCCCTGAAACGTGGCATCGACATCGAACACGACACCTCGATAGTCATACATCTTGTGATGGACGAGCTGGCCCACGAAGAACTCCGCTGTGAGATTCATAGCGTCAGCATATCCGACTCGGAATCGTGCGCGCGGTGACGGTCAGGTGTCGCGTGGCCACCTTCGACCTCTTAGCGTCGTGTTGCGTGGCATGACCACCGGTACCCCCCCCCAGCGTGTTCGGCGGGACAGACACAGCACGTCGTCAGGGAGTGACCGCGCCGGTACGCTATATTGCGACGATGGCATTCAAGAGCGGCAGACACTTTCTTCAGGTCCCTGGGCCGACTAACGTACCTGAGCGCGTGCTTCGGGCAATGGCGGCACCGACCATCGATCACCGCGGCCCCACGTTTCAAACCCTGACCTTCGACGTGCTCCGTGGGCTCGCGTCGGTCCTTCGAACCAGCCATCCGGTTGTGATCTATCCTGCATCTGGCACTGGCGCCTGGGAGGCGGCGCTCGCCAATACACTGTCGCCTGGCGATCGTGTCCTGATGTATGAGACCGGCCATTTCTCCACGCTGTGGAAGAAGATCGCGGACAGTCTGGGGCTCAAGCCACAGTTTCTCCAAGGCGATTGGCGACACGGTGTCAACGCGGCGCAGATGGAAGCGGAGCTTGCGGCAGACACCCAGCACGCGATCAAGGCTGTGTGCGTTGTCCACAACGAGACCTCGACCGGGGTGACGAGTAACATCGCTGCGGTACGTCTGGCGATCGATGCCGCGAACCATCCCGCGCTGCTGTTGGTCGACACGATTTCGTCGCTGGGCTCGATGGAATACCGCCACGATGAATGGGGCGTCGACGTTACGGTTGGTGCGTCGCAGAAGGGGCTGATGCTACCGCCAGGGTTGAGCTTCAACGCCGTGAGCGACAAGGCCCTTGCGGCGAGACGTAGCGCGACACTACCCGTGAGCTACTGGGATTGGGAACCGATCCTTGCGGCGAACGAGAAGGGATTCTTTCCATACACACCAGCGACCAACTTGATGTTTGGGCTGCGCGAGGCCCTGGTCATGCTTGAGGCCGAGGGCCTTGAGAACGTGTTTTCCCGTCACGCGCGCCATGCCGAGGCGACCAGGCGTGCTGTGCGCGCCTGGCAGTTTGAGGTGCTGTGCGCAAATCCTGCGGAGTACAGCTCGGCGCTGACAGCGGTGATGATGCCAGAGGGGCACGACGGGTCTAAGGTGCTTGAGACGGCGCTCAGGAGCTTTGACATGTCGCTTGGCGTCGGCCTAGGGCGTCTGATGGGCAAGGTATTTCGTATTGGACACCTTGGAGACTTCAACGATCTGACGCTCATTGGAACGCTTGGGGGAGTTGAGATGGGTCTGGCGGTCGCCGGGATCCCGCATCAGGGCGGTGGCGTCGATGCAGCCATGGCGTACCTAGTCGAATGCGCCCGGTCGGACGGCTAGCGCGGATCTCATGAGCGCGTAGATTCCGAGGGACCGCAGGCAGTCCACTCCTGCAAGGGGAGCACCTCGACTGTCCGCTACGCAGAAGTGAAATCCGCGCTAAAGCGTTTTTCATTGGGTTTGCAGCGCAGGCTTCAGCCTGCGCGAGCGTCCGCAACGCGGGTGCTGCCCACCCCCTCTCCCGCGCTCCGGGGTTGTGTAGAGCGCCAAAATCGTTCAGGAATAATATAGGGTAAAGGCGTCTAATCGGAGACCCGTGGCACTGGCGATTCGCTCCCGGCCAGGCGCCGCGCGGAAATTTGAGGCTTGACAAACGCCTGCCAAAACCGTCACAGTCCTTCATTACGACGCGGCTGAGCATAGGCACGAACGCTCTCGGCACGTTTACGGCCTATTTCGGCCAATCACACTCAAAGGAACGCTATGTCATCTACTACCGGAGTTATCAAGCGCATCACGGACCGTGGATTCGGCTTTATCGCCGCCCCGGACGGTGTCGAATACTTCTTCCACCAGTCAGCTTGCACGACCACGCCGTTTGATTCGCTGCGCGAAGGCGACAGCGTGACGTTCACGCTCGGACAGGGCCCCAAGGGTCCTCGTGCCGAGAACGTCGCGCCCGCCTAAATCGCCTGAACCATCGAACCCCGGTGACCGATCGGGGTTCGACTTTTCTGCCTCCACCGCGTTACTCTCCCCCCACTACGAACGCGTCCGGGCCACCGGTGCGTCGACTCAACGCCGCAGAGACTGATTGTCGCGACACCATCGTCGATGGTCGGAAACGCGCTCACCTGGGCCGTGACGCCTCATGCGCGAGTAGCCGGAACCGTCGTCGCACTGGAAACGGTCTACCTTCGAGGATCAGACGCTTGTTGGCGGCACACGCATACCGTGGTAGATTGCAGAAAAGAGGTGTCGATGTTGCTTACCCGAATCAGATCCCTCGTCGCCGTTGGCACCTGCCTGTTTCTGACGGCCGCCTGCGCGGCTATCCCCAAGACGATCTACACGGAAGAGGAAGCCCTGGCGCAACTGGAGGCTCGGGTCTCTGCGGAGATGCGAGACCAAATCGTGGTGCCGTACGAGATTGACGAAGAGATTCAGCAGTTCGCTGAGGATATTACGGACGGCCTCACCAGCGATCGTGAAAAGGTGCGGGTTATCGTCGAGGCGATCATCGGTCTCACCCAGTTTTCGATCTCCTACGATTCACTCTCCAACAAGACGGCCACCGAAGTCTTCAGGGAAGGCCGGGGCAACTGTCTGGCCTACAGCAACCTGTTTGTCGGCATGGCGCGGCACGTCGGCCTACCGGCTGTGTACGTCGACGTGGAGAGCATCGAGCGGCAGACGAAGGAGGCTGAGATCATCGTCAATAATGGCCACGTCACCGGAGGAATCGACCAGGGGGTGGACGTGATGGTGATCGATTTCACCAAGACTCCGGAGCGGGAGTACCTTGGGTTCAGGGTCATCGACGACCTTGAGGCGATCGCCAATTACTACAACAATCAGGGCTTTCTATACGGCTTCTTCACCGAGACCGCAGACCTGGATTTCGATCCGCTCGAGAGGGAGATGGAGATGTACCGGCTCTCCCTCGAGGTCATGCCGACGTTTCAGCGCGCCCGCAACAATCTCGGCGTGGGGCTAAGGCGTCGCGGACAGGTGGAAGAGGCAATCGAGCAGTACAAGATTGCGATCGCCGAGGATCCCAGTTTCGCCGACGCGCACGCCAATCTTGGCGCTGCGTATTACTCCTTGGGACGAATTGACGAGGCCCTCGGAGAGCTCAGGATTGCGGCGGATGAATCCGACTCAAACGGCTACTTCCATCACAGCTTGGGCGTGGTGTTGTACCAGCTCGAGCGGTACGACGATGCCGTCCGGGAATTCAGGAGGGCGCTATCCAAGGAACCCAGCATGGCGACGGCGCGGTACCATCTGGGCGAGAGCTACATGAAGCTGGGAGATGCCGCGAAGGCCATGGACGAGTACGAGGCCGCGCTCGCTATCGATCCGAACCATGAGTTCGCGCAGGCCAAAGTGGACCTGCTGACCAACCAGGCGATGAGTCCCAACTGACCTCGGTCCCCGCTGAGTGCGAATCCTGCCAGGCCCGTCGCGTCAGTCTTCTTCGGGGAGCCTGAAGTCCACGCTGACCGCCACGACGACATCGACCGGTGTCCCGGCGCGCGTGGCAGCGTCAAACCTCCAGGTCCTCATCGATCGCACGGCGTTCTGATCAAGACCGTCCTCAAGACTCTTCGACACGGTCACCGCTCCGACCGACCCGTCCTGCCGCACGATGGCCATGAGCACGACGGTTCCTTCGATCTCTTGTGCCAGAGACTCTTCTGTGTAGGCAGGATCGGTCCACTGGATGATGACGGGGGGGGCCGTTTCGGCTTCGACGGTCAGCGCTAACGCTGGCGACCGCTGCCCGACAGGGACGCGCGCCGCGCCCTGGATCAGTTCGGTCACATCGGCGTGGTGACCGTCGATCGCCAGGAAGAGCGGGGTGCGACCGTTCGCATCGCGCACTTGAACATCAGCGCCGGCGTCCAGGAGGCGTCGCACCACCTGGGTTCGGCCGAGCCGCGCCGCCAGATGAAGCGGCGTGACCTGCGCTGCATTCTTCATATTGAAATTGGCTCCAGCGTCGAGCAACAGCTGAACGGTGGCATCGTGTCCGGCATCGGCTGCGTACATCAGCGCAGTCCAGTCGAGCGCATCACTGGCGTCAACGGCGATCCGATCGGGGCCTGCGAGCAGCGTGCGGACAGTCTCGATCTCACCGTTCGCCGCCGAGTCCCACAGACGCTGGTGCGCGTCCTGCGCGGCAGGAGTCGCCAACGCGGACCACGCGAGGAAGAGGGCCGTCAGGCCAGTCACTAGCGGGGAGGCCAAGTGCCGCGCGGCACGTCCACCGTCCATGGCCCTACTCCGGCGACTCCTCCGAGCGATGGTAGCCGAGGCGGGTCCTCACGATCAGACCCCTGCGGCTTGTCATGTTGACGTCGATGTCGCGCCACCCATCGACGTTGTCGTTGTTTGGAGGGAAGTACGCCATGCGGTACTGCTGATGCAGCTCTTCGGCGATGTCGTCGAAGGCCTCGCGCATGTCCTTCTCGTTCTCGGGAAGAAAGGAGCGCCCACCGGTATACTCGGCCACCGCCGTGAGCAGTTCTTCGTTGGTGTCGATGCCCTCCGTCGCGCTCCACCCTCGGAGCCCGATCGTGTAGATCGACACGCGGGATCGCCGCGCGGCTTCGAGAGCGTCCGCCATTGTTGCCTCGCTGCCCTCATCGTCGCCGTCAGTAAAGACCACCAGGGCTTTGCGGCTCTGAACTGTGGCCAATTCACGAAGGGAGGCGATCAGCGCGTCGTACAGGTGTGTGCTTCGCTGTGGCCGCATCTGGTTGATCATTGCCACATGCTGCTTCATGTTGTCCGTGAAGGCCGGGCCAAAGACGACACGATCATGAAAGAAGCCGATGCGAGCCGCGTCTCCGCGGGGCAGTCTGTCAATGAAACGGTTCGCCGAGTTCTGGACGTTCTTCAGATTCGCCCGCACACTGGATGAGCTGTCCAGGAGTACCAACGTGGTGGCCGGCGTGCCCTCAGACGTGAAGAACGTCACCTCCTGCGGAACGGTGTCCTCGAGCACTTGAAAATCGTCCTGCGTCAGTCCACGGACGAATCGACCACTCGCATCGGTGACCACGACGTCAAGCGCCACAGCACTGACGTCCAGCGAAAAGCTGGCGGTGCCCCGCTGGTCGGCCGTCACGGCTCGCGGCGTCGCCAAGAGGCCCATTGTCAGGAGCACGAGGCCGGTGAGAAATTGAGAAATGTTCATAGGTGCTCTTGCGCTGACGGCACGGGCGGCGGCGTCGGTGAGCCATCCAGAGCCGGCGACCTCCGCGATAGGTTCATGATACTACCGCGGGCTGGTCGTACACGCTCGACGCGAGTCGGCCGAGCGCTTGGGCGGGACGACGGACGGCCGTCAGACAGTGGCGTTCCGTCTTTCGGTTCGCTCGCGAGCCTTCCGGGCCTCTTCCTCGCGGTTTCGCCGCGGCGCCTTCGTTGTGATCGAATGCACGAGGTGTCGGGCAGCGGCCGCCACCTGGCCAACAGCCTCTACGAACGAAGCCCGGTTGGCCTGCGTGGGCCGCGTCATCCCGCTCACTTTACGGACGAACTGGAGCGCGGAGGCATGAATCTCGGCGTCGGTTGCTGGGGGCTCAAAGTTGGCGAGGGTTTTGATGTTTCGGCACATGCTGGCATTTTCTCACCAACGGCACGGTAGGGGAGTTCGCCCGGGCCGGGCGTCGTACACGGCGGTGTCACGTAAAATGGATCATGACCGTTAATCGATGAGGACAAGTATATGAACGAAGCGCCCGTGAAAGAGACACTTGGCTTCCAGGCCGAAGTCAAACAGCTCCTGAGTCTGATGATTCACTCCTTGTACGGACACAAGGAGATTTTCCTGCGTGAGCTGGTGTCGAACGGGTCGGATGCGTGCGACAAGCTGCGCTTCGATGCGATTGCAGAACCCGGACTCCTTGCCGATGACGCTGCATTGACGCTCCGTGTGAGTTACGACGAGGCCGCGAAGACAATCACCGTCTCCGACAATGGTGTGGGCATGTCGCGCGAAGAGGTGATCGAGCAAATCGGGACGATCGCCAAGTCAGGCACCCGCGAGTTCTTTAAGAATCTTGGCGCCGACGCGGCCAAGGACGCACAGCTGATCGGCCAGTTTGGGGTGGGCTTCTATGCCTCCTTTATCGTGGCCGACAAGGTGACGCTGCTGACGCGTCGGGCGGGTGCGTCAGCCGCCGAGGGCGTGCGATGGGAGAGCGCTGGTCAGGGCAACTACAGTATCGAGACGATTGAAAAGACGTCACGCGGTACAGACGTGATCCTGCATCTGAGAGTGGGAGAGGACGAGTTGCTGTCTGGCTCGAAGCTGCGCCAGGTCCTTCGGAAGTATTCGGACCACATCACGGTGCCGATTCTGATGCGGAAGTCGAAGTGGGATGAGACCGCCAAGGCCAGCATCCTCACTGATGAGGAGGAGCAGATCAATCAAGCGTCGGCGCTCTGGGCGAGGTCGAAGTCTGAGGTCACCGAAGAGCAGTACCACGAGTTCTACAAGTATGTGGCGCACGATATTGAGCCGCCCTTGGCCTACACGCACGCGAAGGTGGAGGGGCGCCAGGAATACACGCAACTGCTGTACATCCCGCAGCGAGCCCCGTATGACCTGTGGGACCGCGATCACCGCCACGGCATCAAGCTGTACGTTCGGCGCGTTTTCATTATGGATGACGCAGAGCAGCTGATGCCGGCGTACCTGCGCTTTGTGCGAGGCGTCATCGATTCCAGCGATCTGCCGCTCAACGTCTCACGCGAGATCCTGCAGGAGTCGCGGGATGTGGAGACGATTCGCGCCGCGTCCACCAAGCGCGTGCTTGGGCTACTCGACGATCTGGCTGAGCATCACGCGGACAAGTTCGCGACCTTCTGGAAAGAGTTCGGGCGGGTGTTCAAGGAAGGCATCGCTCAGCCTGGCGAAAATCACGACCGCATCGCGAAGCTGGTGCGTTTCGCCTCGACCCACACAGGGTCAGACGAGCAGTCTGTGTCGTTGTCCGACTACGTTGGCCGGATGAAGGAGGGGCAGAGTGCCATCTATTTCATCACGGCGGACGGGGCCCCGGCCGCCAAGAACAGCCCGCACCTGGAGATCTTTCGAAAGACCGGTGTCGAAGTGCTGTTGATGTACGACCGGATCGATGAGTGGGTCGTGGCGACGCTGACCGAGTTCGACGGCAAGCCATTGCAGTCGGTGGCTCGTGGCGATCTGGATCTTGGTGCGCTCGGGGAGGTGGACAAGGAGGGGACCCCGGAAGGGAAGGACGAGGAGCACGCGGAGCTGGTCGCCAGGGTTAAGACCGCGCTCGGGGAGCGCGCAAGCGACGTGCGCGTGACGAACCGGCTCACCGACTCGCCCGCCTGTCTGGTCAGTGAGGCACATGGGATGAGCACGAACCTGGAACGGTTGCTCAAAGCGTCAGGACAGAACGTGCCAACGACCAAGCCCATCCTCGAGATCAACCCGAGTCATCCGATCGTCGAGCGGATGAAAAGCGAGGCCGATGACACCCGGTTCTCCGACTGGAGCCGGATCTTGTTCGACCAGGCGACGCTCGCCGAGGGGGGGCAGCTCGACGATCCCGCCACGTTCGTCAAGCGGCTCAACGAACTGATGCTGGCGCTCGGCGGCGGGCCGGCTTCTCGGATCTGGACGCCAGGCTCGTAGGACGTCGCGTGAGTGACGAGGGCGACTTTCAACGGGTAAGATGCACGCAGATGCGCGGGGTGAGATTTTCGACAAGGTGACCGGTCCGTCTTCGCTACCCGTTCGGCCGGTCGTGCCTCCGATGGCTCGCGCCGTCAGTATCCTCCTCTTGCTCTTCGTCTTCCTGGTCGGCATCAAAGGGATGGGCGAGGGGTTCGAACTGCTGGGCAGCGATCTGCTCGACGCCTTTTTCCGAACGACTGAGAATCCATTCATCGGCCTGGTCATCGGTCTGCTCGCGACCACAGTCATGCAGAGCTCGTCGGTGACCACCTCAATGGTTGTGGCACTTGTGGCGGCGCCAGAAAATCCTCTGCCGTTGGCGAATGCCATCCCCATGATCATGGGGGCGAACATCGGGACGACAGTCACGTCCACCATCGTGTCGCTCGGACACATGGGCCGCGTCGATGAGTTCCGGCGGGCATTCCCTGTCGCGATCTGTCACGACGTCTTTAACTACATGGCCGTCCTTGTCCTGCTTCCGCTGGAACTGATGACGGGCTACCTTCAGAGTGCCGCTGTCGCCATCGGCTCGCTGGTGCAAGGCGCTGGAGGAGTGACCTACCAAAGTCCGATCCGGACGGCCATCAACGGCGGTTATACTCCGCTTGAACGGTTGACGGGAGCCCTGTTCGACGCCCAGGCCGGGCAGGCGGTGTTCCTGCTCATACTCAGCGGGTTACTCATCTTCACGGCGCTCTACCTGCTCGTCAGGGCGATGCGCGCGACCGCGCACGGCCGCGTTGAAGCGATGGTCACGACCGTGCTTGGTTCAAGCGTGATGCTGTCGATGCTTATCGGTGTGGTCGTGACGGTGATGGTCCAGTCAAGCTCGATCACGACATCCTTGCTGGTTCCGTTAGCTGCGGCCGGCGTGTTGCGCCTCGATCAGGCCTTTCCCGTGACCCTCGGTGCCAACATTGGCACCACCGTGACAGCGTTCCTGGCGGCGCTCGCCGTCTCCGGACCGAATACCGGGGCTGGCCTTGAGATCGCGCTGGTGCACTTGTTGTTCAACCTCTCGGGGATCCTGCTTGTGTATCCGGTGGCGAGAATCAGGCATATTCCGCTGCGACTGGCGGAGACGTTTACCGGTATTGCCCTACGGTCCAGGCGGATGATCATCGTGTGGGTTGTGGCCTTGTTTTACGGCGTACCGACTGTCGTGCTGGTAGTCAGCCGCTGGCTGAATTGAGCGGGAGGCACAATGATTAGAGAATTGCTGAGTGCGTTTCGGAGTAGCGACCCACTGCGGGCCATGAAAAAAACTTCTCGGCGATGTTGATCATCGGATACGAGATGGTCATCTCGGCCGGCGAGATGTTCTTTACCGGATCCGCGTCGCCAGAGGAGCGCACCGAGCTCTATCGGCGTGACGTGCGCGTGAATAAGCTCCAGCGGCAGATCCGTAAGCAGGTGGTCGCGCACCTGTCGGTGCACGGCAATCGGCCAGACGTACCCTACTCGCTGCTGCTCGTCAGTCTTGTCAAGGACGTTGAGCGGATTGGCGACTATGCGAAGAATCTGGCCGACCTCGACGACATTCGCTCGGGTGCCCTCGTCGAGGACGGGATCACACTCGAACTCCAGCAGATCAGACGAGGAGTGGAGGCTTCGTTCGAAGCGTTGTCGGCCGTGCTTGGGAACTCCGACCGCGAGCGGGCCGTCGAGCTGATCGAGCAGGGTCGTGATGCGGCCCATCGCTGCGAAGCATTGGTGGCGCGTATCGCGCGCAGCGACTACGATGCGCGCACGACGACGGTGCTGGTGCTGGGGACGCGATACTACAAGCGGATCGGCGGGCACGTACTGAACGTGCTGTCGAGCATCGTCATGCCGATTCACAAAATCGACTACTACGACGAGGACGAAATACCCGCGGCTGCCGACCAAGGGTGAGGCGCGTCGGAGTTCATGTGTGCCGCGCGGGAACACAGATCGGGCCGGGGCCTGCTCATCGCGCCGGCGCCGCTGCCTCCCGTTCGTTGGATTCTTCAGGCGGTACGGCTAAAGCGCTTTTCACGACACCGTGGCGCGGAGGCTTCAGCCCCCGCGCTGCGGACACGCGCGCAGCCTGAATCCTGCGCGCTACAGCCCAATAAAAAACGCTCTAGACCAGCCAGCGACTTCACGAGTCCGCAGGGGACACCCTGTGGCCCGCAGACCGCGCATGCCGGGACCAGTCATCACAGACGAAGACGAACCGGCGTCAGGCGGGATCTGACGGCTGCGCGACACTGACGAGAAGCGCCAGGATCTCGTCCCCATAGGCGTTCCGTCGCCACGGGCCGAAGTCTTTGATCGTCGCCAACTCGTCATGCGTTCGGGGTGCGCGGCGGGCCAGGTCCTGAAGCGTCGTGCGCGGCACAATCACGTCGGACTCCACGCCGCGGGCGCGTGCCCGGTCCTTGCGCCATGTGTGCAGCCGATCGTAACGATCGCGCACCTCTTCGGGCTCGCGTGCCTCTCGAGGGGGGTACTGAGCAGGAGCCTGGAGGCCTTTCTCGATCGCGTGCAACAGCGCCTCGCCGTGGCGGCGCACCTGGTCGGGCGACATGCCGGGCACGCCGCGCAGCTCTTCCTGCCGGCGGGGTGCGCGGCGTGTCAGTTCCATCAACGTCGCCTCTGCCATCACCTTAAACGGAGGGCGGTCGAGCCGGTCGGCTTCCCGTTCACGGTACGCAAAAAGCATGTCGAGCAGCGCTGCCTGTTGCGGCGAAAGGTCGCGCGCGCCTTTCACACGCCAGAACGTCGGCGACGCTGGGCTCGCGGCGTCCTGTTCGTCACGCCCGCGTGCCAGGCGCTCGAATTCTTCGTGGGCCTCTGTCCAACGCCCTGACGACGTGAGTTCATCGAACTGCTTGTCGCGTAACGCCGCGAGATAGTGCGTGTCGAGACGGGCGTACTCCAATTGCTCGGACGTCAGGGGACGGCGTCCCCAGTCCGACCGTTGATACTTCTTGTCCATCGTGACGCCGAATTGGGTATTGAGGATGGCGGCGAGGCCAACCTGCGGCCAGCCGAGCGTGCGCGCCGCGGTCATGGTGTCGAAGACGTTTACGAACTTGAACTGGTAGTCGCGCCTGAGGCAGATGAGGTCATTCTCGGCCGCGTGTAGAATTTTCTGTTGGCCAGGATTGGCGAAGACGGGTGCGAGTGCACGCAGATTCGGCACCGCAATCGGATCGACGATGTAGTCGGTGACGAGCGTCGAGATCTGAATCAGGCAGACACGCTCTCGGTACGCGTGCAGGCTATTGGATTCGGTATCGACCGCCACAACCGGCGCGAGGGCGAGCGTGCTCGCCAGCTGATCGAGGCCGTGCTCGTCGGTCACGAGCACAAGAGGCGACAGGGTCATTCTTGTGGGAGGGTCATCCGTTCGTGATTCGCCTGGGTGCTATCGTCGTCGGATGGCTGCTCCAGCATGCGGCGCACGAGTTCCTTTTTTCTCGCCTGAAACTCGCCGTCGGTGAGGAAGCCCTGTGTCGAGAGGTCAGCGAGGGCGCCAAGCTGAGAGATGAAGTCAGGCTGGGGTGCCTGCTCAAGGACGCGCGCGGCCAGTGCCAGGCGCTGCGTGCGAAATTCATCGGCGGTCACAAGCCCCCGCGTGGACTGGTCGGTGAGGGCGTCGAGCTGTGCCACAAAGTCCGGATCGTCGCCGCCGCTCTGGGCACCCCTGTGAGCACCGCCCCGACTGTTGCCGGGCGTGCCGCCGTGGTCTTCGCCGGCAGCCACCGCCAGCAGGTGCTCGCGTCGCTTGATGAGGTAGATCGGGAAAGCCGCAATCCAACACAGCAGGCACGCCAGGAACCAGCCGGTGGGGCCCATATTGAAGAAGCCCTTCGTGGTGCCTTTCTTGATTCCGATATTCCTGGAATCGATCAGCACCCAGACGCTCGTACCGAAGACAACGGAGAAGGGCAGCAGGTCAATCATTGGACGCGCTCGGACCGACCGTTAGTCCGTGCCTCCGCGAAGTTTCTCAACCTTCGAGTCCCGCTCGGAGGCGAGGCGCTCGCGTTCGCGGCGAAACTGACCGGCGATCACGTCCAGTTCTGCCGGGTCGGCTCCCAGGAGTCCGTTCATTGCGGACTGCTGCAGAATTGCCTGCTCGGCGATCTTCGAATCGTACAGGCTGCGTACCTCCGCAATCGCCGCCTTCTGCTCGTCTGTTACTGGTCGTGCGGAGACGCCTTCCTCCGCATCTTTCTTGCGGAGGCGTTCCATGGCCAGTTCGATCGAGGATTTGGGCGCATCATCATTGGACACGTTATCAGCTTACCCGTCCTTGGCATCCTGATGTAAGTCCGTCGAATAGGCGCGGGTGTGAGACGCAGTCGTCCTGTCGCGGTATGTTCGTCAATTGCACAGTGGACTATTGATGTACGGCGGCCACGCCAATGGGGGCGGCCAGCTCTAGTTCCGCGATGTCGTCGGCGTCGAGGCGCACGGCGTCCGCTGCCGTATTGTCTTGGACAGGCGACCGGCGTTTCGAGCCGGGGATGACCGCCACGTTCGGGTGGGTCAGCAGCCAGGCGAGCGCAAGCTTGGCGGGTGTCCAGCCCTTGCGCGAGGCGATCCCCTCGGTCTTGTGCACCAGTGCTAGATCCTGTTGAAAGTTCTCGTCCTGAAATCGCGGTTGGTTGTGACGCCAGTCGTCGGCGGGAATGTCGTCGTGTGATCGAAAACGCCCCGTCAGGAACCCTCGTCCCAAGGGACTGTAGGCGACGAACGTGATATCTAGCTCCTCGCGCAGCGCGAGCAATTCGGCTTCAGGATCACGCGACCACAGCGAGTACTCCGTCTGCAGTGCCGCAATTGGGTGTACCGCCGCGGCCCTCCGGATGGTGGCAGGCGCGGCTTCCGACAAACCAAGGTGACGCACTTTGCCCACCCGGACGAGTTCCGCCATGGCGCCCACGGTGTCTTAGATTGGCACCGTCGTGTCGACGCGATGCTCATAGTAGAGGTCGATCGTGTCGGCCCCCAACCTGGTCAGCGACGCGTCACAGGCGCGCCGCACGTACTCCGGCTGTCCGTTGATGCCGAGGAAGGTCCCATCGTCGCCGCGCATGTTGCCGAACTTGGTGGCGAGTGTCACGCCGTCGCGTCGGTCTTTGATCGCGCGGCCCACCAGGCGTTCGTTGGTGAACGGTCCGTAGATGTCCGCGGTGTCGAGAAAGTTCACACCCAGGTCGAGTGCCCGATGGATGGTCGCCACCGACTCCTCGTCGTCACGACCGACGTAGAAGTCTGACATACCGTACAGCCCAGGCCGATTGACGAAAGTCTGGGTCCGTCCGTGCCGAGTTGGCGAGTCTCCACGTAACGCTCCTTGTCGACGATTCGCGCAACCATACAGGTTGAAATATCGACCCTATCATGCGTGCCGCACGGCTTCATGCTTGACAGTGCGTCGATCGCCGTTCGACGATTCGTCTAGTGGTTTGGTTGCGAATTGGCTTGTGCACCGAGGGCGGTGAGGCGCCCGGCTGCCCAGGCGCGACGAGGGAGCATGCTGGGCGCATGTGACCGACGAGCAACGCCGCCAGGCGGAGGGCTCGTCGGCCGAATGCCTAACTCGTTTTCGAGTCTTTCATAGGAGGCCGGAACCGAAAATGCGCTAGCTGATTCGCAATCAGACCACTATTACGCGATCGCGTAACAGTCGCGGCGTGGATCAGCAGCAGCCAGGCGATTTTGCGTTGCCGGGTCGATCATAACGGCCGTCGCGCACCCAGACATGCCGAACGGCCGCAGCCGGCCGACCCTGTGTCCCCGGGCTCGCAATTCCTCGTACACCGCATCGGGAATCGTCGCCTCGACGTTCAGCCTGTTGAAATCCGCTAGATGTGGCCAGAAGGATCCGAACATGTGCAGAGTCTGCGCCCGGGGCCGCTCCAGCGCCGCATGGAGATTCGGATACCAGCCGTCCCAGAACTCAACGATGCTGAGAAACGCCTGCAGAATTGTCTGTTCCTGGCTGTCGCCACCCGGCGTTCCCAGGGCCATCATTGGCACATCTCCCTTGAACACCATACTCGGCGTCAGCGTGTACCGCTGTCGCGCGCGTGGGCGGAGATGATTCGCGCGCGTGCTGTCCAACCAGAACTGCTCGCCACGGACACTCATGCCAATACCGGTGTCTCCGAGGATGACAGCACCGCCGATCCAGCCCCCGCTGGGCGTCGCGTCAAACATGTTGCCGTCGTCGTCAACAATTGCGATGTGTGTGGTGTCTTTCATAACACCGTGGGAGTCTTGCCCAAGCGAGGCCATTAGGTCTGGAGAGGCGGATTCCACTGAGGCCTGGTCGGCAGTGGCAACCTGGAGGTCCGCCCTCCAGTAGTTCCACTCGTTCACGGTCGAGTCGTACGGGAGCGGATCGCCGGCGACGTAGGACGTGGAGGCGCGGTTCGGATCGATCAGCGCGGCGCGTTCCTTGGCGTACTCCTTTGACAGCAAACCTTCGGCCGGCGTCGCAACGAACGCCGGGTCCGCGTAGTACGTGTCCCGATCTGCGTAGGCGAGCTTCATGGCTTCGACCACGGTGTGCAGATAGTCCGCGCTCGCGTATCCCATTGCCTGCAGGTCGAACGTTTCGAGAATGTTGAGCGCCTGCAGCAGCATCGGGCCCTGACTGCCGAACCCGTGCTTGTATACCGTGTAGTCGCGGTACGTCGTCTTAGCCGGCTCTTCGACACGTGCAAAGAATTCGGCGAAATCTGGATAGGTGAACGGCGCTCCGCTGTTCTGCAGGAAGGCCACCATCTCGCGCGCGATGTCGCCCTTGTAGAAACGATCGCG
>Ga0115002_10005095_pt1 | contig 15631 bp, 15 predicted proteins | sample ArcticOcean_MG_C_8_FD_89576 | JGI IMG/M metagenome (GOLD analysis project Ga0115002, IMG submission 89576) | Marine microbial communities from western Arctic Ocean - ArcticOcean_MG_CB11_86 | ecosystem: Environmental > Aquatic > Marine > Oceanic | place: Arctic Ocean: Canada Basin | collected... | reverse complement strand
TGACCCAATAAGGGCGATCTCGCTTATCTCGAATAACGTCCGATCAACTCACTTCGCTCCAATTTTCAGAGCCTCTGGAAATTGAACGGCAGGTGCTCGCGATCATCGATATTGAAGCGACCTGATTGCGTGAAAGAGGAAAATGTGCGGCGTGAGAAAAGGTCCTGCGCGAGCGGTCAGATAATAACGAGCGGTCAGATAATAACGGCGGTCAGATAATAAAGAGGTGTCCTCCAACGATGCCATGCACCATTTCCGTCGATATCTTCGTGTCCAAGGTTACGAACCTGCCGTTGTTCTGCACCGCCAGCGATAGTAGATAGATATCGGTCAATTGCCGCGGTCCAATCAAGAGATCCCAATTGACCGTAGCTGTAGCGAGAATGCTCGAGTCGTCTGGCCAGAATTGGTGAAACTGCTGATCCGTGGCCTCGCGGAGTCTCGCGGCAACTTCCCTCGTGTTGCGGCGGTTGGGGTAGGCGGGCGGAAACATGATACGCAGACAGCCATTTTCGGTAATGGGACAAGTTGCCCACCCGGATTCGATGTTGGACTCCATCCACTGCCAGGCTGAGTCATGAGCAATATGGTTCTGGTCCAAGAGCGCAATCAGAACGTTAACGTTCAACAGAGCACGCACTAGTCACCAGCCTCCTCACGAAGCTGTTCAATCATGTCGTTGGTAACGATGTCGGTGGACTTTGCGAATGGCTGAAAGCCATCTCTAGCTGGCTCCTCCCGGATTTCTTCGTCCTTACCATCAAGGGCATCGCGTAACAGCTTTGACGCCACCTCGCCCACGGGTCGGGCCTGACGCCGGGATATTTCCTTCACCGCGTTCAAGACATCGTCATCGATATTCATAGTCGTTCGCATCTTGGAGTACCCCTGCAAGAAAACGTCATGATGGGGCATCAAACATCAGATCCCGTTTTCCGTTGTGTTGCCAATGTCTGAGCTGGAACTTGCCGTAGCTTTCCGCGTGGGACGGGAGACCTGCCTACCCGGAAGAGGTTGCCGATGCGCTGGTAGCGCCAGTAACCCAGACCCTATTTTCAGTGATGCCGCCCATGGCACGGTTACGCGGACGACAAAAGAGCGGTCAGTCCGAGCCTGAAAAGACAGCCTTAAACCACTCGCTGTGCGGCCTGAATGGCCGGTCGCCGTTGAGCATTGAATCCATCCGGGTTGAAACCTCAAGACGGACGTATTCGGGGTCTGGCTCCGCTTCTACCATCACGTAGAAGGTCCCATCACGCATGGCATCGAAGACTTCACCGGCGCACTGTGATGGTGGAATGCCATGTTTTCTGAATTGTTCACCGATGTATTTTTGACGATCGCTGACTTCGCCCGGGCCACCCAGTCGATCAGGTCGGTAAGAAGCAGATGCGAGGATGTTGGTGGCAACGATATTGGGGCACAGGACGTGGCTGGTCAGTTTGCCCTGGAGTTCGCCGTGCAGTGTTTCCATGAGCGCCACACAAGCGTGTTTGGTGACGCCGTACAGGGAGGCGGAGGCGCAGAGGCCATCCTGCGAAGCGGTGGCCATCACGGAGCCAGCGGCGTTCTGCTTGAGCATGTCCGGTACGAAAGTGCGGATGCAGTTGAGCACGCCCTTGAGATTGACACTGTAGACAAACTCCCAGTCGTCCTCGGAGCCTTGCAGGACACTTCCGCCGCTACCGGTACCGGCGTTGCAAGCCAGCAGCGAAATCGGCCGGTCGGGAAAGCGCCGTTTCAATTCGGCAGCCAGCGCGTTGACGCTGGCTTTGTCTGACACGTCGACCTGGCACCCCATTACATCGACGCCCGTCTGGTCCGCACGCGCGGCCAGCTTATCAATGGCGACATCGATCGCGTCCTGCCGTACATCGGCGATCACCGGGTGCATGCCATGCGCTACGGCCGCTTCGGCCAACGCGAAACCGATGCCGGATGCGGAGCCGGTGATGATGGCCAATCCGCCTTTGAGAACGCTGAGATCCCCGTGGCCGTTGTCGCTCGTCGTGTAGGGATTCTTGCTTCTGTCTTTTTGTTCGCTCAAAACTCTTTGTATCCTTTTTTTACTCGCGATTTTGTTGGCCGGTGCTGTTGCCCGCTCTTGTCCCCTGTAACAAAGGGTTAACCATGTCGCAAATGACGTAAACCGGCAACTGCGCGTTCCGGTACAAGTCACCGAGGGCTGGACGATCGGATGGACCAGCCGGAGTTCGTAGCCGCAGAAACACCCGCTTAATCGATGTCGCCCCGGTTCTCAAAGATGTGAGTCCAGGAATTCGACATAGCCCTCAGAGGCGGCGACCTGATTCGCGCGCTTCGTGAAGCCATGACCTTCGTCGTCGAAGAACACGTAGGTTACGGATGCATCGTTGGCACGCATCGCGGCGACGATTTCGTCACTCTCGACCTGCAGCACTCGCGGATCATTGGCACCCTGGACTACCATAAATGGCACCTTGATGTTGCTCGCGTGAAAGAGCGGCGAGATCCGTTGCAGGCGTTCACGGTCCGTCGCCGAATCGCCCATCAGGTCATAGAGGCTGTCGCGTTGTGCACTCTACCAGGGCGGAATCGACTCGAGGGTGCGCAACCAGTTCATCACGCCGAAGATGTTGATCCCGAGCCTAAGACATCGGGACGGAAGGCGAGTGCGGCGCCAACCATGTAACCGCCGTATGAACCGCCAATAACGCCGATCTTCTCCTCGCTGATCCAGTCCAGTGAAGCGAGGTAGCTGGCCGCGCTGGCAATGTCGCCAAGATCTGCTTCGCCGTGCTGGCGATCCGCCATGTGGTAGGAGGTCTTGCCGTAACCGGATGAGCCCCGGTTGTTGGCGTCGAAGACGGCGTAGCCATGGTTGACAAGATGCTGAGTGGTGGCGCTATAGCCGCATCGGCTTTGCCCGCCTGGACCCCCTTGGACCATGACGAGCGCAGGGCAGGGATTGTCCGCGTCAGCAGCGTGAGGTCTGTACATGATGCCGGGGATGTCGAGTTCGTCGTAGCTCGGGTAACGATGTACGGCGCCTGGCACGAGGTACGTTTCATCAATGGCCGCGTTGAGCGCTGGTGTTAGGCGCTGCGACGAATCTGCGGCGATGTCGACGATGTAGAGATCAGCCGGCGAGGTGTCCGAAGTGACCATCACGGCCAGTTGCGACTCATCGCGCGAGAATCTGATGTTGCCGATGTCTGCAATTGTAAGTGATGTCAGGTCGATCTCCCGGCCCCGCCCGGCATCAACGATGGAGACGACGGATCGGGGGTCCGCATTGATCGAGCTGACGCGAAAACGACCACTCTCGGAGTGACTGACCGACGTCACGTCCCAGTCAGCCGCCAGGTCCGATCGCCGCTCGTAAGACCAGGCCTCCTGGTACTCACCGTGCTCATTGGTGGCGTATACGAGCTTTTCCCGGTCCCTCGTGAAGCAGAAGACGCCGTGGTTGATGTCCCCCTCGTGTTTGGTCACCACCTTCGGTGTTGTCTCGTTGCCCTGCCAATCGTGAATGAGGACGTCGCTGTCGCTGTTTGACCAGAGCTTGAGCAAGGCGAGCCGTCGCGTGCCGTCATGTGCAGCGAGGATGAGACCGTCGTCATTGCGAAAGATCAGGTCCGACTCGTAGGTGTCCGTGCAGTATTGGTAGAGATCGAAGGCCTGGGCATCGCGGACATTGGACGTCACGAAAAAGTGGCGCCGATCCCCGGACCAGCCGAAGAACGAGGCCTTCACGGCGTCGCCCGGTGTGAGATCGATGACCTCACCGCGCTCTTCACGCACAAAAAGGTGGCTCAACTCATCACCGCCATGGTCGGACGAATACAGAGTGCGCCCGTCTTCGGGGAATCCGCTCACCACATAGCAGACGTCCTGAACCGCCGTCGTCAGGGCTTCCTTCTCGCCAGTGGCGACGTCGACCCGGTATACGTTGAAGAGACCGGTTTCGTCGGCGCTCAGATACACGAAACGGTCGTCCGGGGACCAGGCGATGCCGTCGGCAATGACGAAGCTTGTGGAGTCGAAGAAGGCTTGTGCCGTGTAGCGTCCTGGTGACATCACCGCAACCTCGCGTGCATCAGTGGATCTGATCATCCTAGCGGATTGCTGGGTCCTGCGACGTGAGAAAAATGCAGGACAACTCTCTTTGCGCAACCTCGCCTGCATGCACCTGCGGGAATTGCGTTGATAGGTGTTGCGCTGTTGGGATTTGCCACCATCCGAAAGTCTCGCGCCTGAATTAGACGTCGATTCAAAAAACCGGTGTGATCTTTTTGATCACGCCGGTTTTTTCGTGTGGACTGGCAGCAATTGCCTGCCTGTGTGTCCTTGTTCATTCCCACAGGCGCCTGGTCTGGCCGATTGATCAGTCCTTTTGCGCGACAGAGCAGGAGCAAATGCGTTTGTTGCGGAGACGCCACCGTCGAAGCTGATGAGCATGCGACAAATGCTGGTCCTCTGGAGAGCCTTGTACTTATTCCCTAGACCCCCTCAGATTTTTGACATCTGATGCGATACCTCGTGTTCTACAATGAACGACGACCCTATAATTCACCGCCGGACAAAACACCGGACATTAGGAATTGAAAAACGCAGCAGATCGGATGCGTGACCGCGGCAGAGTCATTTAGATTACCCGTGAGGCCGGTAAGGAAGCGGGACCACCAGACATCACGGAGCAGTATATGAATGAGAAGGCGCGCACGGATAGTTCGGGTAATCAGCCTGCTGAGAAGCAGCGGGGGCCGCTACGTGTTCACGTAGTTTGTGGGGACGTGATGGTCGTGACCAACAGAATGGTCTTCGACCACGACGTTCAGTACGCGAATCGCAAGATTCTGCAGTGGATGGACGAGTATCAGGACTGCAAGCTGGTTGGCACGGTGGCGAGCGACTACAGCGACCTCGATAAATGGTTACAACACGCTCATGTTCTCATCAGTTACTGTTCGGGGCCTGTCGCGGACGACGCGAACACCGCTGTGCTGCAAAGGTGGTTGGAAGCCGGTGGCAAGATGATCGGCATCCATGGCACGTCGGGAGGCTACGCACGGCGAGTGAAGGATGGCGATTTCGAGAGCGCTTTGTATGAGGGGGAGGTCCACTCGGGCGGCAACGGCCCAAGGCAGTGGGTGAAGAAGAAGTTCCACGACACATTGGGTGCATTCTTCATGGCACATGCGCCTATCCACACATTTCCTGTGCGGGTTGAAGACCCGGAGCACCCGCTTAACAAGGGCATCCCGGCAGAGTTCCCGCTTGAGGACGAGTTGTACCTGTTTGAATTGCAGGGTGATCTGGCCGACTACAAGATTCTGCTGAGCACCGAGTACGACATCATGGGCGTGGACATGGTGCGATCGAACTATGCGTATACCCGAGGTTATCCCTGGGACCCCACCCGCGAGATCGACGAGTTGCAGGAACTGTACGCAAAGAACGCGTTGCCGAGGCAATCAGAAATGATGGTCGACCGCGACCCCGGCACAAGAAGTGCCGACCATCCCGCACTCGGAAGCGCCAACAAGCGGGTAGTGGCGTTTGAACGGAAAGTTGGCGACGGCGCAGTGTGTTACATGGGCCTTGGGCACTGTTCAGTTAACCTGCCGGGCAGGCCCGGCTACAAAGGTCCCTGGGCCAATCCCACTTTCGAGCAGTTGGTGAAAAATGCCATTGGCTGGGCTGCGTCGTAGAGGCACCTCGCTGATCTTCTGGACTCTACAGAGCGATCCCGCTGACCGCCGCTTTGAACGCGGGTTCGTTGGTTCTGAAAAGGTCGGGATCGATCGCCTTTAGCGTCGCCATCCGCCAGGCGAGCAACTGCATTGGCACCGTCGTCAAAATCGGGGACAGCGCCTCTACCGTGGCCGGTACGGTGAACGCCGGGGCATCGCTGCCGATGGCCTGACCGATGAGGCTGGTGCGAGTGCCTAGCGTGCGAAAGAGCTTGAGTGCGTCCGCGCTGCGATCGGTGGAGGCCCCATCGGCGTGGATCAGGACGACCTGGTCTTGCGGTTGTAGACAGATCATTGGACCGTGGATGAATTGCTCAAGCGCCATACCGTCCATGCGCACGTAGGCGGCCTCGCGGGCTTTGATGACGGCTTCGAGTGCCGAGCATTCACTGGGGCCGCCGCCCACCACGTAGAGGTGGGCATCGATGCCAGCTTCAGCGAGGGCGTTGATGTCATTTTCATGTTCGAGCATCTCTTCGATCTGCTCGGGCAGGGCTGCCAGTGCATTGCGCCACACGGGCGCGTCCGGGTGGCCGTTGCGTTCGCCGCAGGCGGCAGCGAGTTGTCCGAGGACCGTCATCGCGGTCGTGTGCGAAGAGGTGAAGGCGGCTGACCGCTCGGTCGGCGTGGTGCGCAGGATCAGTGATGAGCCGGGATGGTCCGCGTCGTCACCACCGACGGACATGAGGGTAGCACCTGCGTCCTTTGTGATACGCAGGGCAGCGGATGAGTACCGCCGTGCTCCTGAATGGGACAGCAGGACTACCGCATCGTCGTCGGCAAGGGAAAAGGTGTCGTTATAGTTGGCAAAATCAAAGGACGAGACCGCGCGTGCATCGAGACCTAACGATCGCAAACACCACGCGCCCATCAACGCCGCGTGATAGCTGGTGCCGATGCCGACCAGGAAGACGCGTCGTGCAGACATGAGCAAACTTGTGCCTGCGTCGATATCCTCATTGCGCCCAAGGACGCGTCTCAGGTCGTCCGGCTGGCGGTGGATGGTCTCGTACATCACGGAGTCTTTGCCGATGCCAGCCATAAGGTGCGCTTCCGAAACTTGCTGAGCGGTTAGTTTATCAGGCGGTGACCGGGTGCTTCATGACAAGCAACGATCCAAGAGATGGTTGGGCATAGTGTCCGTGGTCGGTTGCGGCCCGGACCTTCACTGCGCCTGTTGGCGCCGGGACTCGGCCGGTTCGCTGCGCAAGTGTGTAACGTCATCAATTGACGGCTGCGCACCACCCTGATTGTTCGCGTCAACCGCCCGCTGCGACTCATGGACAGTACGATCCAGAAACACTCCGGGTTTCAGTTGGATGAGCGACAGACCTCGCCCGGCGCCGCGCGAGCCGCGAGACAGTGGCGCCGCCCATCTCCGGGTTCCTGTGCAAAGGATGCCCGTATCTCAAGATGCTGAATCGTACACACTGGGGTGTTGCCGTCGCTACCAGAGCCGGATGCCGACGAACAGGCGCGCTTGCGGTATCGTCCGCTTCATACCGCTATCCTGGGAGCCTTGATTATGAGCGATTATTGGACTGGCCATCGCGTTCGCCTGCGCTCACTCACCTTCGACGATGTCTATCGGCTCCTGGTAGACCTGCGCGATGGCTACCCGCAACGTTATGGCAACCAGATTGGCGCGCCCCCCTCAGGCAAGTCCGTCGAGACATCCATCGAAGGCTTCTGGTCGCCCAGGGACGGACGGGTCTGGCTTGCGATCGAGAGTATTGCTGATAGCGAATTGGCGGGGGAAGGTCGGGGTAAGTCTTAGCGTCACTTGCTACTGTTGGCGGGCTGCCTAACTGGAAGGGTTGGGATTAATCGGGATGGAGCACCGCCTTGTAGAATTTGACTGGTCACCCTGGCGATGGGGCCGTGCGCGAATCCAACTTTCAAGCAGGTGGTGAAGAGTGCCATTCTCCGGGAGGCTGCGTAGTGGCCGAGGCGTCGGGGGTGCAGAGGTTTCGTGCCGCCTGTTGATATCGTCTGACATCGTCGAACGATTGACCTGGAACTGCCAGATGGGGGGCCCTATGGTGTCTGATCCCAAAAAACTGATCAACTTCTCTCAGCCTGCTGAGAACAACCGCGGGCCTATTCTCACGCGGCTATCCGAGTTGCTGGTGCTCCCGGCGACGGTCCTTGAGATTGGCAGCGGTTCGGGCCAGCACGCCATCGCCTTCGGGGCAGCGCTACCGCACCTGACCTGGCAGCCGTCCGATCAGGGGGACTACTTCGACGGACTCGAACGCAACCTGCATGCGCATGTATCACCCAACGTTTTAGCGCCCATCAGATTCGACATTGTCGATGAGCCGTGGGCCGTGGCAGGTATTGACCACCTGTATGCCGCCAATGTGCTCCACATCGCGGCCGAGGCGGTGCTCGCGCCACTGTTTCGGCAGGTAGCGGCCGTCCTGACGCCGGGTGGTCTCGTCTGTCTCTACGGTCCATACCGATACGGTGGCCGGTTCACTACTGCGTCTAACGAACAGTTCGACGCCTGGCTCAAATCGAGGAATCCACTGAGCGGCATTCGTGACATTGAAGTCGTGACGCAGATTGCGGCCGACAATGGCTTGATACTACGGCATGACTTTTCGATGCCGGCGAACAATCAGTTCCTGGTGTTCGCGTTTGAGTCGGCCGGGAGATGACAATAGCGGGCTGGAGGCAGGAAGTGAGGTTGCCGGCGCTTAGGCCTCGGCGACAGGGGCAGACCATGTGAACCGCGATGGTCGCAATTGGGGTCGTGGCCGTAACGGGCGACGCTCAATGCCTGGTCGACGAGAGTCAACGGTGTAGCAAGCGACCGTACGGTGCGATATCAGAATGGATTTCATCAGCTGCTGACGACAATGCAGTTGCGCCCGTCTACAGATGGTTGCGCGCGATGTCTGGATTCCGGGCCTCCGTCTCTGCGAGGACGTGGTGACCGGTCAACTCGGGAAGGGATCGGTCCCGCTGACACTGTCGCCTGCAGCGAGTTCCGCCAGATAGGCATCGATGGCACGGGGAGGCCGGCCGAGCACTCGTGCCACAGTGTCGCTCGTCGCTTCGCCCCAGCCCTCGCGAAACGCCTCGTTGAACTGCATGAGGATGTCGATGTGCCAGCCTGGCTGGCCAGATCCCTCGAGGGCGCGCGAACCTTGTCCGTTGACTGGCGTTCGTAACGGACCGCACGACCGAAGGCACTGCTCGCGGCCTCGGCAACTGTGTCGTAGCTGAGCGCATCCGGGCCGGTCAGCGATGCCTCCTGCCCTTCGATCGGTGATCCAACCGTGAGTGTCGCCGCGGCGACGTCGGCGATGTCCCGCGTATCGACCATGGCGAACGTCGCGTCCTCGACGGCGCTCCGCAGCACGCCAGCGTCGCGCATCGCCGCCGCCTGGAAGGCGAGGTTCTGCATGAAGAAGACGGGCCGCAGAAACGTCGCCGCAAGTTCGAGCTCGCGATACCACGCTCGATCTGTGCATGCCAACGGCCGCTGTCGACGAGCGAGTCGAGCCGGGTGCCGAGTCCGGAAATCTTGACGACGTGCGGCGGTGCCGAACTCCTGCTCGCCCGTGCGGCCCGCGCCAGCTCGCGGCGACGTATGTCGGGGTGTACAGAGGACACCAGAAAGACAGCGTCAACGCCGGCCAGTGCGGCGTCGAGCGTCTCCGGTTTGTCGTAATCGCTGATCACCACCTTCATGCCTGCTGGCGGTTCCCAATCACCGGCCGCACGGCGGGCCGGCCTCACCAGGATGCGGGGTGTCAGACTGTGGTGATCGCGAAGGGCTCGTGCGACCAGCCCACCGAGCCGACCCGTGAATCCGGTCACCAGGATTGTGCGTTGCATAGGGCAAGTCTACGCGCGGGACGACCGCGACTTCACCTCACATTCCTTATGCTTCGCCAGGATGCTGTGGACTTCGGTGATCCAATCTCTGAGCGTGACGGTGCGAACGCGGCGAATGGGGGAGTATTATTTGACACGCGGCATTCGACACGCGGCTTTTGACAAGTGGCCGGGCAGCGCCGCAGTCAGTTTGATGATGACAACCGCGGTTTCTCCCGGGACACGAACAAAAGCGGTGGCCGATGGCTCGAAGGACAACGTTCAGTTTGGGTATTGATCAGCACCGGGCGACATGAAGGTCGTTGCCGCAGGAGAATGCTACCTCGATCACTACGAAGGTGAGCCCGAGGCACGCCTGAGTGGCATTACCTTTCAACTTCGCCCTGCATGCGGCGCAGGCATTCCTGGACGCCGAGATTCATCTGCTCTCGGCGGTCGGCGAAGATGTGGGCCCTGTGTTCGCTGCCAGACTTGACGCAGCGGGTATCCGACACGATCTGGTGCGAGTGGTGAACACTCCCTCGTTAGGCGTTCGGCTCGACGACAAGGGCGAACGCTCCTTCTACGACTACGATCCTGGCGGATTGCTTGATTGGGAAATCTCCGAATCCCAGCGACAGACGATCGAGACCGCAGATCTGGTCGTGCTCACTCGCTTCCATGGGATAGCGCCGCTCTTGCAGAGACTGGTACGAGTGCCTGCTCGGGGCACGCGCGTTGTGGACTTCGCCGACATCTCAGGTACGCCAATGGTCGATGTCGACCGGGTGCTTGCCGATCGAGACCTCGCCGACGTCTGCATTTTTGGCATCTCGCGGCGCGAGTATGCACTGAGAGATCGGCTGCACACCTTGTCTGGTGATCATGGCGGGCCTTTCGTCATTACACTTGCCGACGAGGGCGCTGTGGCGCACTGGCATGGGGAGACTTATCAGCATTCGGCGTTCCGGGTGGCTGAGGTCGTAGACACGAGCGGTGCGGGCGATTGCTTCGCTGCGCATTTTTTAAGCCAGTGGTGCGTGCCGAAGCGTCTCGATGAGGCGCTGGGAGCGGGTTGTCTGGCGGCGAGTCGAATCATCGGACGACGGGGGGCCAGCTGACGGCTGTGATGAGAAGTGCGGGTGTCCTGGTTCGACCAATTTTCTGGGAGCGAATGAGCGTTCACGGGGCGCCCCGGTATCGGGGGGCTCCGGCGTCGCGTAGCATGATCTGAACAGCAGTAACCCATGATCGTACGACTAGACTTGGTCCTGCCGAAAAAAGGGCACCTGTAAGAACCACCAGAGGGGTGCTACCCCCCAGTTTTGATAATCTTCCCTTTCAAGCTAACGAGGATCAGTTATGGCCTTTGAGACGATCATTGCAGAAACCCGGGGTAACGTCGGGATCATCCGTTTCAACCGACCCGATCGGCTGAATGCGTGGACCAGCCAGCTCCATGCGGAGACGCAGGACCAAATGGCGCAGTGGAACGCAGATGACGCAATTGGTGCGATTGTGTTGACGGGTGAGGGGCGCGCCTTCATGGCGGGCGCCGACCTGCACGACTTTGCTGATCGGGTGGAGGCCAACAAAAAAGAGGGCGATGGCGAGATGTCCGTCGGTGGCGGTTATTCATTCCCTGAGTTCATTCAGAAGTCGAAACCTACAGTTGCGGCGATCAATGGTTTTGCCGTTGGCATCGGCCTGACGCTTGTGCTGCCCTGTGACGTTCGAATAGCGTCCACAGCGGGATTGATGAGCATTCGCTTTGTCAAAATGGGTCTGATGCCTGAGTTGGGCTCGACACGGATTCTTGCGCAATTGGTTGGCCTCGGAAATGCCACCGAGATGTGCCTGACGGGCCGGATGGTTCCGGCGGACGAGGCATTGCGGATGGGTCTCGTCACGCAGGTCTCGGAGCCCGAGGATCTGGTTGAGGCTGCCATTGATAAAGCACAGGAGATTGCCAGTAATCCCAGCAATGCCGTGATGATGATCAAGGAGCTGCTGCGTAAGAACCCGATGGATTCAGACCTTGAGGCGGTGATGGAGCGCGAGGGTACTCGTGACCAAATCGCCCGGCGTCATCCGAATCACGGGGAGGCGGTCGCGGCGTTCCTTGAGAAACGGGAACCGAACTTCGGCAAGAGCTGAATGCACCTTATGCGCATGAGCGACGGCCATGAGTGATGTTTGTCACCATCTAACACCTGCGGGAACCAGCCCACGGGGTCTGTTACAGAGCGGTTCCACCGCCTGGTCAATCGTCCTATTCTGTTCCCGGTTGAGTCGCCAGATTCTGAATCCAGGAATCAGGCCGCCGCAAAGGTGACCAGTCTGACTCAGCTTTCTCATTGGCAGGTCAATTGAGAACAGAAATGTCGCTGGCACGGACCTATGCCAGATACCGTTTAAGGGGGAGGGTACATGGTAGCTCGCGATGAAGAGGATTCGTGCCTGGATGCACTGATCATTGGTGCCGGTTTCAGTGGCCTCTACCAGTTGCATCGGCTGCGGCGGGAAGGGTTTGCCGTGCGGTTGCTCGAAGCCGGCAGCGACCTCGGCGGCATCTGGCACTGGAACTGCTACCCGGGAGCGCGCGTGGACTCGCACGTTCCAAACTACGAGTTCTCGTTCGATGGTCTATGGCGCGATTGGAACTGGTCAGAGCGATTTCCCGGTTACGAGGAGCTGCGGCGCTACTTCGAGCACGTTGATGCTTGTCTGGATCTGAGCCGCGACATCGAGTTCGACACTCGCGTGACCTCGGCTGCGTTCGAGACTGATTGCAACGAATGGCGGGTTCACAGTGCCGATGGTCGCGAGACGCGGGCGCGCTTTCTCATTCCCTGTACCGGTTTTGCCTCGAAGGCCTACATTCCCGATTTCCCCGGTCTCGGCACGTTCGAGGGGCCGTGTCACCACACAGGTCACTGGCCGCAGGGAGGCGTCGACATCAGCGGCAAGCGCGTGGGCGTAATCGGCACGGGGGCGAGCGGGGTGCAAGTGATTCAGGAAGCGGGCAAGTGCGCGTCACACCTGACCGTCTTTCAACGGACGCCGATGATCGCACTGGCGATGCAGCAGCGGGGACTTGATCCCGAGCACCAACCCCTGGGCAAGCGCGACTATCCGGAACACTTCCAGCTGCGGAACGCCTCGAACGGGGGCATCGCAGACATCATTGGCGACGCGCGCTCGGCACTCGAAGTCAGCGCGCAAGAGCGCGACGCGGTGTTCGAGGCGGCATGGCAGAAAGGCGGTTTCCACTTTTGGGCGGGTACATTCAGCGACATTCTCGTCGATGAAGCCTCGAATCGACTGGCTTACGACTTCTGGCGCGACAAGACACGCTCTCGCCTTGACGACCCTGCCATCGCGGACAAGCTGGCGCCAATGGAGCCGCGGCATCCTTTTGGTGCGAAGCGCCCGTCGCTCGAACAGTGGTACTACGAGGTCTTCAATCAAAACAATGTCACGCTCGTCGACGTGGGTGATGAGCCGATCGAGTCGATCACCGCGGCCGGCGTGCAGACCTCCAGGCAGTGCTATGAGATGGATGTACTCGTGCTTGCGACCGGCTTTGACGCCGGCACGGGCGGGCTGACCGACATGGCAATCCGTGGCACAGGCGGCGAAACGCTCGCTGAAGCATGGCAGGGCGGTGTCAAGACCCATCTCGGCATCGCAGTGCCGGGTTTCCCGAACATGCTGATGCTATACGGCCCGCAGAGCCCGACCGCATTCTGGAACGGCCCCACCAGCGCCGAGGTTCAGGGCGACTGGGTGGTCGATTGTCTATGCCATCTGCGCCACAACAGTCTCGTTTCTATCGAGGCGACGCCGGTGGCGGCAGAGGCCTGGCGGCGTCACATCCAGGACATTGGTGAGCGCTCGCTGTTGCCGCTCGCGGACTCGTGGTACATGGGCGCGAACATTCCGGGCAAACGAAGGGAATTGCTGTTTCACTTCGGCGTAAGAGAGTACATGGATCGATGTGAGGACAGTGCACGTAAAGGCTACGACGGTTTCGTGCTGCGTTGAAAGCAAGAGAGCAAGAAAAAGCGCGGCAGCGCTTGATCAGCGCTGGGATGCTCAGGCCTGGTTGCAGAAAGGGTACCGCGGCATTGCTCGACAGGGCACCCATCGTGTTGGGCGCCGCGCGGCTTTCCGAAGCGCTTGCAGAGGATCGGGATGATCGTCTGTGAGGTACTGGGATGCTTCCGCGCTGGTGCCATTGATCGTCTCGGAGACTGCATCCGAGATGGTCCGAGGCTGGCTGAATGAGGATGACGTGATCGTGACCTGGTCGTGGACCCGGGTAGAGATCGTCAGTGCCGTCGAGTGACGGACACGCCAAATGTCGGTCTCGCGGGCCGAACGGCGCACGGTCCTCGATCGTCTGCGGACCTCGCCGCAATCTGGGACGAGATCTCCGGCGTCGTGGATGTGTGCCAGCGAGCCATGATGCTCCTTGCGCGGCATCCGTTGCGTGCCGCAGCCCTCGTCCTGAATGAGCAGATGAGTGATCCGCTGCAATTCGCTTGCCTTGATTACCGGTTGTCGCATGCGGCAGAACTCGAAGGTTTGCGCACCCTCCGGAAGTGATATCGAAATAAATATCGAATAGGGTCTGCGGGTGCCCCTGGTTCCTGACAGATGCTGGCCTGGCCTCGAAAAGACATGCCGACGGTTGTACGACGCCTCAACGCCCCATGCGCATCTTGCAAAACACATCCGCATGATCGATGTTGGCCATGTCGGGTCCGAGCGTCAGGATGGACGCGAAGGCCTTTTCGTGGTCACCGGCGTATCTGATCATGGAACGAATGTCAGCATGTCGAGACGCATCTATCAGGCGCGCTGAAAGCCCGTTGAGTCCGAATTCGACGATCTTTGCGTCGTAGTCCTCGATGGCACGGTGTAGGTCGGCTTCGGAGCCCACGTTGATCTTCATGTCGAGATTGGAGCCGATCTCCCGGAAGCGTCTGGCGAGTTTGTCCTGGCCAAACCAGAAGAAGCTGTTGTCGCTGAAGCCCTTCTCGTCAATCAGCTGAACAAGGTCCTCGAGGGGCGCCCACTTGACGTCAAGGAAGAGCTTGATCCGGCCATCAAGCCAATCCAGGAACTCGTCGAGACGCGGCATTCGTTCGTTCGAGAATTGGGTGGCGAACCAGGATCCGCAGTCGAGCGGGTCCAGGTCGGCGCTGTCCATCTGATGGATCTTGCCGATGCCGCTCGTCGTTCGAGCGAGGTCCGGACCGTGGAACACATACATCACACCATCACGGCTCGTGTTGACGTCGATCTCCAGCCAATCGGCCCCCCAGTCAATGCAGTACTGAGTGGATGCGTAGGTGTTCTCGGGTGCGTGCGCATTTGCGCCACGGTGACAAACGACTTCGACCATAGTCAGTGACGCCTGCTCAATTCCAATGACCAGAGATTCTACCGTTCCAGGAAGCAATCCAGCAGTGTGCCGTGCAGCTAATCACCGTCTTGCTCGGCGGCGCTATCAGGCCAACATCCAGACCCGCCCGCGAAGGGCCCAACGAGATGCAGATGACGATATGGCAGGCGGACATCGTGTCAGATGGTTCCTGTGAACGCTTTGCAACCATAGAGAACTTCACAGAAGCATCTAGAAAGCTGGATCATTGATCCTGCTGCATTAATTTAGGGTATAACGCGAACTACCCCATCCAATGTTCGTTCTCAAAGGTTGCAATACGTTCTTAACTTTAACGCCTCGTTCTAGCTAGTGAAAGGGGCACAAAAGAGGGAACGCTCATGCATAGACTGACTCATCAATTCGTAGCCAATACAACGATCCCCGGTCGTTATTTTGATGCGGGTTCTAATCTGCATCTTTTAGTTAGAAGCGGTCCCGCTGGTCCAAATAAATATTGGATTTATAGGTTTACCCTCGAACGAAAGCGTCAAGAACGGAGTCTTGGAGTCTTTCCAAGGATATCGCTGTCCGAGGCTAGAAAGTTGGCGATTGACCTAAGGGCAAAGATTAATAATCGAGTATACGTAGCGGACACTCCTCGAGATTCAGTTTA
>Ga0115002_10005094_pt1 | contig 15631 bp, 9 predicted proteins | sample ArcticOcean_MG_C_8_FD_89576 | JGI IMG/M metagenome (GOLD analysis project Ga0115002, IMG submission 89576) | Marine microbial communities from western Arctic Ocean - ArcticOcean_MG_CB11_86 | ecosystem: Environmental > Aquatic > Marine > Oceanic | place: Arctic Ocean: Canada Basin | collected... | reverse complement strand
TGGCCTTCGCCGCCCTGTCCTTGTTGGCCTTCGCCGCCCTGTCCTTGTTGGCCTTCGCCGCCCTGTCCTTGTTGGCCTTCGCTGCCCTGTCCTTGTTGGCCTTCCTGGCCCTGTCCTTGTTGGCCTTCCTGGCCCTGTTGGCTCTGCTGAGTCTCTTGAAGCCGCCGATCCATCGACTCCATGCCGCGAACCAGCTCGCGGGCCGCGTCGAGGGCCTCTTCAAGGGGGTTGTTTTCGTTCTGGCTGGAAATGCTCGCAGCCTGTTCGAGGCGGTCTCGGAGTGCCTGAAGGTCGGCTTCGATGTTCAACTCGAGGGTCACGGCTGACTGCGGGTCCCACTGTTCGATGGTACCGCGGGAGTATTGCAATTTCTCCTTGAGCTTCGATTCTCGGATCTGCTCTGCCGCGTCCTGAAGCGCTCGCGCTGCTTCGGGGTTGTCGGCACGGCTCCCTGCGGCGGACTGATCCAGCTCGCGTTCGAGATCCTGGACCGCTTGGGTCATCTGGTCCTTTCGCTCGCGCAGTTGGTTGATCGTCTCAGTGCGCTCCTCGCCGCTCGTCGGCAGTTCCCGGACGCGGCGCTGCACCTCCCGCTGCTGCTGCTGTAGCTCGTCGACGCGTTGGATCGCGTCTTCTGCGTCACGGCGGGCGCGTTCGGAACGGGCGTCCTCCAGCTCTCGCCTCGCGTCCTCCAGGCGACGAAGGGCCGAGTTCGCTTCGCTTGTACCCGACGCACCACCCTGCGACGCGGCCTGACGCATCGACTCGGCCGCTTGTTCCAGTTGGCGAGCTGTTTCCTCCAGCTGCGGGTCGTTGTTTTCTCGGGCCAGCCGCTGCAGTTGCCGCGCTGCCTCTTCAGTCTGGTCGGCGAGATCACGCTGAGACTCTGCAGCAGAAGCGGAGCCGCCCTGCTGGCCCTGCTGAGCCCGCCTGCGTTGGCGTTCAGCTTCTTGTTCCTGTCGGCGCGCGAGTTCCTGGAGCTCTTCCATGAGTGCGTCGACCTGATCATCCGACTGCTGCTGTTCTCCTCGGCGAACGGTTTCGTACTGGTTCTTGAGCTTGTCGAGTTCCAGCTCGAACAGATCAGCGAGGTCTTCGGCCGCGGCCTGGCTTCCGCCACCACGGCCACCGCCGCCCTGTTGCTGCTCCTGCACGTAGCGCTCGTACGTCTCTTCCGCCTGCTGTAGGTAGCGCAGTGCGGTTTGCTCGTCCGGCAGCGCCTCACGGAGCTCCTCGGTGTCGAGATCGGTCTGCGCCAGCGTCATGGCTTCGACGGCCAAGGGCAGGATCGCGGAGACATCTCGGAAGCCCGGATCGGTTTCGGTCAGGCCCCTGTTCTGCATGCGCTCCAGCAGTGTCCCCACTTGCTCCATCAGCCGACCCTGCGCGAGCGACACCGAGACCACGTTCTCGCTGAACTCATGCTCGCCGTAGCTGTCTCGCTGGCGGATCAGATTGAAGGTGGCGGAGATGATTTGGCGCTGAAGCTCGGAGAGCGCGGCTTCAGGTTCGCCGCCACCACCGCCGCCTCCGCCACCGCCTTGTTCTTCACCCTGGCGGAATGCGATGTCGAAGGGGCGCACATTCAGGAAGAACATGGCGCTCTCGATGGACTTCGCACTGCCGCGGTTGTCGCGAACGACCGCGTAGTACGAGATCAGGTCGCCGGGCTCGAGCTCCCACTCTTCCAAGAAGAGGGTGTGCCCGGTCGAGACCTCGGGAAGCGGGGTTCCGCTGTTTCTGAAGACGCTTGTTGTGTCCTCGGCTCCACCGTTCACAGAATAGACCAGTCGCACATCACCGATCCCATAGTCGTCCGTTGCTCGGACTTCGAGATAGACCTCCTCGATTGGGGAGGCGGGGACGTCCCGGCCTGGAGTCGTGAACTGAATCGACGGCTGGTTGTCGGTGAGGACGTCGATGGTGTACTCGGGAGACGCCGGCACGAGTTCGCCGTTTTCACGTGCGAGTTTGATCGAGTAGAAGCCTCGCCCGGAAACCGTGAAGCGGGCGACGAGCGAGCCATCTTCCGCCGTTGTGAGTTCCTCGGCAGGGTCCCCGTCCAAAAGAAGCTGACCACCCGGCGTGATCATTGTGGGGTGGATCTTCAGCTCGACTACGGTCCCAGGAAGCGCTGCAACGTCACCGCCGTCTTCTCGAGTCCGAGGCTGTAGGCCGGTGTAGCTCGGGAAGTAGTAGGTCAGGTCCAACTGGTCGACGTACGGAAGGTCCGCCACGTCGATTGTATACGTGGGCGATCGAATGCCGGTGGATTCCACGAAGTACTCGGTCCGGTCGTCCACACCCAGCAACAACGCTTCGAATCCTCCCGCGTCATCCGAGAGCATACTCAAGCGCTGGAAGCTCTGATCCGGTCTGGTGCGCGTGAAGATCGAGACATCACCTGCTTCGAATCCACTGAGGGCGGCTGTGACAACCTGATCGGTGCCGCGCGCGATCGTCGTGTCGCCAGGAAACACGGCCACGGCATATGGGTTCACCGCGGCGGCGTCGGTCATGGGCAGCAAGAGTGCCGAGAGGCCGCTCTTGAGGTGCGAGGGCCCCGCCAGCGTCAACAGGACCGCCGTTACGGCGACTGCCGTGAGAGCGCCGCCGAAGCGGTATAAGGCAGACTGCTCGACGCGACGACCGTAGTGGACCTTCTTCGCGCGTTCGAGCGCGCTCGCTACGAGTTCATGTCCGAGGGTAGGAGACGCGCTGTCTCCTGCCTCGAGGGCTGTCACTACAGCGTGCTCGAGAGATGGTTCGTGCTCTTCCAAATAGAGGGCGACTTGTTGGTCGCTGGGGCTGCGGAGCAGTGGACGGAGAACGAACCAGAATGATGTAAGTGCGAAGGTTCCCCAGGTCAGCGATCGGAGCCAAACCACGGCACCCGCTGAGAAGCGCATCTGCTCCAGCCCGACTGCAGAGAGGAAGAGTACCGCACCAGTGATGGCTCCCACCCACGTGAGGCCGCTCAGAAATATCCGGGCGCGCCAGCGCCAGCGGACGCTGCGAACAACATCCAAGATCCTGCTCTGTGCCATTCGTCTGTCTGAATTCTTCATGTCCATCTCCTTCATCCGTCCACCCAACGTACGGAGCGTGTTGCCCCGTCACTACACACCCACCTTCCGCTTCTAACCCGCCGCGAGCCCCACACTCCCTTTCCGAGACACCCAATTGGAGATGAGTGTTTCCGTAACGAAGAGTGCGAATGCCGCAATAAGGAGCCAGCGCCACCATGATTGTCTGCGTTCCTGGTCCTCGCGGCGGAGATCTGTGCCGTCCGCGAACTCTGGACCCGCCTGGGGCCCGACGCTCGGGGAGGTGATCTGCGCCACAAGTTCTTCGGGGTCCAGTCGGGCGAGGCCCGACTCTTCCAATTCGACATTCACTGCGATCACGAACGGCCGGTCCGGGTCAGATCCCGGCGGGCGCACGGTGTAGAATCCCGCCTCATCCAGTGACAAGTAGCGCGGACCGAGTTCGGTGGGAAGCGCGATGGACGAGCCTGACGGTGTCAGGGCCACTTGCTCCACTCCGTTCACGAATCCCGCGGCCTCTGCTGAGACCAAGCCAGCGGCCTCGAGTGCGTCCGGGTCCGCGAGGTCCACGACTTGGCCCACGTTGAACCAGGGGAGGGCCTCTGAGCGTCCGGTGACGTACTCGGACAGCCGGTGCACGAAGGGCAGGTAGACGGGCTGAAGCGCGAGATCGTTCCAGAACGAATCCAGCGTCGACGTCCAAACGAGAATCGTTCCCCGCCCGTGCTTGAGCTCCGCGAGTGCGATCGAACCGTCGTCGAAGCGCGCGAGCACGGTAGCGGAGTCACTCGGCGTGAAGCCACGAGCCCGGAAGAAACGCGCACCCGTGAAGTCGCCACTGCGGGGGCCCGAGAAGGCTTCGAAAATCGGGTGGCCGTACTCCAAGAAACCGAGCCGGCCGCCGCGTCCCTGCTGACGGTCCTCTGCATTGTGGATCACGCCTGGAAGGAGGTCCGCCGCGGATGCTGGCCATCCTCCTGACTGTCCTAGAGCGAGAAGGACACCACCGCCGTTCTCGACGAAGGTGCGGAGTCGTTCCGCCGAGCCCCCGTCGATGCTCGCGTCATTTAGGATGACGCCGTCGATGCCGTCCAGATCCTGCGGCCGCACACCGTTCGCTCGCCTGAAGCGGATATCGAATCGGCCGTCCTCAGAGATCTCCAAGGCTCGGCGGAGATAGAGGCTCGCGTCGGCGCTTGTCGACCCGCCTTCGATTACGAGCATCGACATCGCCGTACCCGGCGAGACGACGAAATGGCGGGCATCATCGGCCGGTAGTCTGTCCGTCGGCACGCTTACTGAGCCGCGAGTGTGTGGGCCTGAGAGCGTGAACGGCTGGAACGTCACCGTTGCCGCCCCGTTCGGTTGAATCGTGACGGCTCTGGTCTGGATCTCCTGTCCGTCGAGCTCCAGCGCGACCATGACCTCTCTCGGAGTGTCCCCACCACGGCGAGCCAGGCGCGCCGTGGGTGTGACACGCTCCCGACCTTGGATCGCCTCCTTGCCTAATGCGATGTCGGTGACCTCGATGTTGTCGAGGACCGGCACTGGGCCCAGGGGCACTGTAGTGACCACGGAGCCCGGTGGCAGGTTCACACCCTCGTCACCGGTCCACCCTGTGCGTTGAAAATCGGTGAGCAGGATCACTTCGCCACTGGGGAGCTCCGATTCTTCGATGATCGTCTGGGCCACCTTCAAAGCCGGACCGTAACGAGTGACCGAGGCTCCGACTTGGACGGTGTCCAATGCGCCCTGCAGACGTTGCCGATCCGAGGTCGACCGAGCGATGACGCGGGCGCCCTGACCGAAGGTGACCAGCGAAGCCCGATCGAGCGGGCCGAGGTCATCGAAGACCTGACTGGCTTCTTCAAGCGCTCGCTCGAATTGGTCGCCGACCTGCATGCTGTAGGACTGGTCGAGAAGGACCACGACCTCGCGTGGTCCGTTCGCACCTCCGATTGCAAGCGAGCCCTGTTCGAAGAACGGTCGGGTGAACGCAAATGCAACCAGAGCGAGGGCGAGCGCGCGCATCGACAGCAGGAACCAGTGTTGAATGCGTCGCCGTCTCTGCTCCTGGAACGGGATCTTCTTCAGGAACATGAGTGATGGGAACTCGACCACGTTTCGGCGCTGCCGACGCGTGAGGTGCACCACGATCGGGACCACGACCCCGACCAACCCGAGCAGGAAGAGCGGAACAAGAAGACCGAGGCTCATCGTTTCTTACTCAACCGTTCGCGGGCCAGCAGGTATTTGAACAACGCGATGTCCAACGGCTGGGAAGTGTCGAGCAACTGATAGTCGATGCGGTTGTCGGTGAAGCGTTTCTCGACTGTAGTCAGGTGGGCACCCATCAGTCGCAGGTAGTCTTCCTTCAGGCGCGCTGGAACGACGGGTATCTGCGCGCCGGTCTCTATGTCCTGGAACGCTGATGGATCCTCGAACGGAAAGGTCAGCTCGGCGGGATCCAAGACGTGGAACACGATCACGTCGTGGCCGCGGGCACGCAGAGGACCGATCGCCTCCAGGATGTCATCCGGCTCTTCATATAAGTCCGAAATGACGACCAAGATGCCCTTCCGCCGTAACAACTCGGCGACCTTCAAGAAGGGCGCATTAAGTGAGCCTTTGCGCGCCGGCTGTGCCCGGTCTAGCGAGTGAAGAATCGTGTCCAAATGTTTCATCGACGGTGGCACGTAGTCGACGATGTCATCGTCGAATGTGACCAACCCCACTCGGTCGCGCTGTCGGTTTGAAAAGAACGACAGGCATGCCGCGAGATAGCGAGAGTAGTCGAGCTTCGTGACCGAATGGCTCCCGTACTTCATAGAACTCGACACGTCGAGCAGCACGGCGAAGTTCGCGTTCGTTTCGGCCTCGAACAGCTTGATGTAATGCCGATCGGAGCGAGCGAAGAGTCTCCAGTCGATACGCCGGATGTCGTCCCCCGGCATGTACGGTCGGTGCTCCGCAAAGTCCGTGCTGAACCCGAGGTTTGGGGAGCGGTGCAGGCCGGTGAGGAATCCGTCGACTACTGTGCGCGCGAGCAGTTCCAAGTTGTTGATCCGAGCGAGTACAGCCGGATCGAGGAACTGCGCGCCGCCTGAGGCGGCCGGAGCTTTCGCGTGTGCGGGCAAAGGGGTCGCCTACATCCCTGAAGTGGGGACAGGGACGTGCTCGAGCAACCGGTCGATGATCTCGCCCGTCGTGCGACCCTCGGACTCCGCATGGAAGTTCGTGAGAATACGGTGCCTCAGGACCGGGTGTGCCAGTGACTTGATGTCGTCGAACGACACGTGGTAACGGCCCTGAGTGAGCGCCTTCGCTTTCGAGCCGAGCACCAAGTACTGAGCGGCTCGGACGGACGCACCGTAGGCGATCCACTTTTTCACGAAGTCTGGTGAGTCTCCGTTCGCGCTGGGACGGCTGGCCCGAACCAGGTTCACGGCGTAACGGAGCACGGACTCCGAAACCGGAACGCGGCGAACGAGTTCTTGGAAGGCGAGAAGGTCTGGCCCGGTAACCGCGTGGCTGAACTCCGGCTTCAAGATGCCCGTCGTGCTGCGAACGACCTCCATCTCTTCTTCTTCCGAAAGGTGCTCTATGACGATCTCGAACATGAAGCGATCGAGTTGTGCCTCAGGGAGCGGATACGTTCCTTCGAGTTCGATGGGGTTCTGCGTCGCAAAGACGTAGAACGGCTCCTCGAGCGTGTACGTGTGGCCCTGGACTGTGACCCGGTGCTCCTGCATAGCCTCGAGCAGCGCTGCCTGGGTCTTTGGCGGAGTCCGGTTGATTTCATCTGCGAGCACGATGTTCGAGAACACCGGGCCGGGGGCAAACACCATCTCACGACGACCCGTCTCGGAGTCTTCCTGAATGATGTCAGTTCCAGTGATGTCCGACGGCATCAGGTCCGGGGTGAACTGAATGCGCGAGAAGTTCAGATCCACGACTTGGGCGATGGTGTGGATGAGAAGCGTCTTCGCGAGGCCCGGCACACCCATGAGCAACGAGTTGCCGCCTACGAAGAGTGTGAGGAGGACCTCCTCGATGACCTGTTCCTGCCCGACGATCAGCTTGCGAAGCTCGCTGATTATCTGCTTGCGGCCATGCTTCATCTTGTCCGCGAGTGCTACGTCGTCGGCATTGTCGAGTTCGACGGTTCCGATCGCGTCGTCAGCCAAAGGTGCTCTCCGTATCAGTATTGGCGCCTAGGCGCTTTTGTGGATCAGTGTGTGAGGGCGTACACGATATAGTTGACACCTAGCTTGTACGCTTCGTTTTCCAAGTCGATCGGGGCGTAGCCCTGACCGCTGTATTCCCAGTACTCAGCGATGTCGTTGTTGAGGTTCAACAACACCATCATGCGCTTCGTAGGGTCGTTGTCCTCGAAGATTGCGTAGTACTGGACGTTTCTGGGCCCGTAGGGCGGAATGACCTTGAGCGGATCGATTCTAAAAAAGGAATCGAAGATTTCGTGATCGTGATCGAGAGACACGAGGAGGAGCCCAGGGAGTGCGCGATCCATGTGGAACGCAAAGTTCTGGAGTTCGTAGCCGCGCTCGTTACGGGTGTCGTCGACGATCAGGAAGCCACCCTTGTTGAGGTAGGCCCCCAGGTTGGTGATTTCCTCGTCAGTCGGATTCCATGATCCGACCTCGACGATATAAGCGATGGGATACTTGAAGAGCTCAGGGTCATCCAGCGTGATGACGTTCGAACCCTCGGTCTGAGAGTCGACGAACGTGGTCTCGTTGAGGATCTGCAAGAAATTTCTTTCGGCCCGGGGGTAGTCGTGCGCCCATGCGGGTTCGCGGCCGCCTCTTCTCCGTCGCCCAAAGCCCGCGAGGCCGCTGTTGCCCACGTCGTAGCGTAGGCGTACGAAGTGGTACTTGGCGTCGTACGGTGCGTTGATGTCCTGATACGACTGCGGGGCAGGCGAAGCCGCGGTCGGAAGGGCCACCAGTTCAGGGCCCGGACGAGCCGACACGTAGTACGTCGCGGCCGATCCCACGACGAGAAGAGCAGCGAGGCTTTTTAGAATCATGATTTAGCCCCATTGCCCGAGCGCAGCAGTAGGAGGAGTTCGAGCGCTGCGTCGTAGTTGGGTGCGATATCGAGCGCCTGGAGAACCGCTCGGCGGGCAGATGGCGTGTCGGATGCACGCTGATGGGCCAGCGCGAGCAGGTAGTACGCTTCGGCCATATCCGTCGGCTTCAGCGCGACCACGGCCGCTCGTTCTCTGACCGCGCCGGTGTAGTCACCGACGTTGTCGTGGAGATTGGCCAGTCGTTCGTGCACTTCGACTTCATACGGCCACACGAGCACGGCTTTGTCGAGCGCTGCAGCTGCTGCGGCAGGCCGCCCGAGCTGTTCGAGCAGATCCGCCTGTAGCGTCAGAGCGTTGTAGTTCGACTCGGAGAGGGAATTCAGTCGGTCGAGTGAAGCCGCTGCGCCTTCAATGTCTCCACGCGAGCGATACACCTGGGCGAGCCACCAGAGCGGACTGTCCGGACCTGAATAGTCAGGGAAGATGCGGAGCGCCTCGTCCAAGTGAGACTCGGCTTCGTCCCACCGTTCTTCGGTGATCAGCGTTACCCCTAAGCGGATCCGTCCGAGTAGGTCGCCCGGGTGGGTTCGAACGAAGGTCTGTAAGGCTTCGACGCCGGCGGACTGATCGGGAGTCTCTCCGAGTTCGACGAGGCCCTGGAGCGGGCTGCGGAACCGCTCCTGTAGGTAACCCTCGAATTCGTTGTCGAAGTCTTCGATCGAGCAGCCGAGGACCGACTGGAACAGATCTGGGGTGGTGGCGCCGTTCTTGTAGCCCTCAAGCATGTCCCGGATGGCTTGGAAACCGTACTGCTCTTCGAGGACCTGAAAGACCAAGGACGCTTGGTAGTAAGAGAAGATGACCTGCTGCGGAAAGTCCGGCCGCATGAAGCCGTCATTCAATTCAGAGACCTTTTTCAGCTCGCCGTCCCGCAGCGCCTGCAGAAACGGGATGTTGGGCTGATGTCCCCAGCCGCTGCGTGCCTGCCGTTGCTCATGGACGGCAAGCCCTTCTGAGAACCAACGAGGCACACGGTTGTCCGTCATGCCCAGGTGGAACGTGTGGGACAATTCGTGCCAAAAGACTGAGGCCCAGTTGTAGTCGCCGACGGCGCGTGCAGCCGGTGAATCCATTACGAGCACCGAGCCAAAGCTGACGCCCAGGGCGCCAAGCCCCGCCTCGCCCAAAGTGCGCACTGAAAAATCTGCGTGACTCGGGAAGAACTCGGCTCTCACAGGGAGTGGCGGCTCCACTCCGTAGCGCCTCGCTAGGGAGTCGTAGGCCTCTTCAGCGATCGGGGCGAGGTAGGTGGCCAGCAGGTCAGCTTCAGTCCCGTGTAAGAAGAGCTCGAAGTGTTCGGTCGGGAGCACTTCAAAGCGCTCGAAGGTGTCGAGCAGATCCAGGGTGTTTTTGAACCAAGGGTTGAACGGATCGCCCGCAAACGCCTTTTCGATGTTGGCGCGGCCTTCCTCTATATCTCCTACCCTGAGCTGGTTCATTCCGAGCAGGCCCCAAGCTTCCCATGCGGCATCGTCTAGGGCGACCGCGGCTTGGGCTCGCTCTACGGCTTGGGCGTACCGGCGGGTCCGCACGGAGATTTCGGCAAGCTCGGTATCCAAGGCGGCATAACGCGGGTTGATACCGAGCGCCCGGGTGCGTGTGACTTGGAATGCTGCCAACTCTCCGGCCATCAGCTGGGATGCGGCGAGGGCTGTCAGCGCCACGAGCGACTGCGGGTTCACAGCCAGTGCGGTCTCGGCCTCTTCCTTCGCCTCTGCGATGCCTTCCCGAGTCAGGTGTTGGGCGGCGATGATCGAGCGCGCCTCGACGTGATTCGGATTGATCTCGAGGATTTGGGTGAGGACGTTGCTGGCACCTGGCGCATTATCGAAAGAAAGCGCCTTCGCCATGCCCAGGAGAGCACCCGGATGACGCGGATTTTGCGCGAGTGCCTTTTCAAACTCGGTTTTGGCCTCAGGGCTCGAGTACTTCTCCAAGAAGAGGTCGCCAGCCCGGACACTCGGCTCTGACCAACTCGTGTCCAAGCCCGCGGCTTCGTCGAAGGCGCGCAGGGCATCGCCGAACATGGCGGACTCATTTCGGCCCAAGTAATGAACGGCCCGACCCACTGCGACGAGATCACTCGCACGCAGACTTCCGTCCGCGTTGTTGTAGATGTCGATGAAGCGGTCGAAGCGCTGCATGGCGTCATCAATCTGGCCACGGTCGAAGAGAAGCTCAGCCAGGTTCATCTCTGCCGTGAGCGCGTCTGGCGCTCCGTCGTCCACCGCTTGCCGGAAGGCGGCCTCTGCTCCGTCCAACTCTCCGCGCAGGACGAGTACTTCCCCTAGGCTGTTGGCCAGGGGTAGGGCGTCCGGTGCACCGCGAGCGAGTTCTTCCGCGAGTTCGTACCGACCTGTCCACGTGAGGAGCTCCACGAAATCTGCTCGAGCCCGCCAGAGTGTTGCGTCCTCGCGCAAGAGCTGCCGGAATGTGTCCTCAGCACCTTCGTAGTCTCCGCTGCGCATGGCCGTGCGGGCATCACTGCCGGACGAGTTAGCCGGCTGAGTGTCTTGGCCCGAGACGGGAACCGCGCATAGCAGTGCGAGCACAGGTAGGAGTCGCGCCGTCTTCAAGCGCCCTCTCCTTCCAGTGCTCGGATCTCTCGGTTTTTGAGCGCCAACTCTACGAGCAGTTCCTCGAACTGCGCGAGGTACATCTCTTCGTCCATCGCGTCACGTACGGTGCGAAGCTCGTCCATGCGTCCTTGGATCTCGCTCCGATCTTCGTAGAGCTGCGCGAGTCCTGGATCGTCGGGCACCTGACCTGCTGTGCCTGAGACTCCGCCTAGCTGGAACGTCGCGGCCAACGGGCCGTCGGGGCCTGAGAGAGCCGCTTCATACGTGCCTTCTCCATCACCATTGTCGTCGAGGACGGCGTGCTCGGTGAGGAGTTCGTTTTCCTCGTCGTAGTACCGCTCCGTCTCGGCGCGCGCGTAGAGGAAGGCCTCGAGCAGGGAAGTACGTTCGTCCTTGTCGAGGTCCGCCTCGTCCGTGGTCATGGCTTCCACGAAGAACTGCGGGAATTCGGTGGCGTTCCGTTCTCGCTCGGTTTTGGTGGCCGTGATGATGATTCGGTTCGGACCGGAGAGTGGTGCGACGAACCCGCCGCTGGCGCTCCCTGTGTGCACGAGCGCCAGGGTCTGCGTCGGGAACGCGATCAGTCCGGTCTGGAAGTCCGTCGGAGTGAGGTCGGGGCCGGAGAGGTTGAATTGAGCCTCGTTGCGGTCCGACGTTCCGTGGCCGATCAGAATCACGAGCAGGCGGTCCATAGGCTGCGCTCGCTGCGAGATCTCGCCGAGTGTCTGGAGCACGTTCGCGCGTGTCGACTTGGCCGCTACAACGTTAGGAGCTTCCTCAGGCTTCTCGCCCAGGTAGGTCACGTTTTCAGCGGGTATCCCGTGCCGAACAGTGAGTGCAGCCTTGAGCGCCAACGCTTGAGTGTGAAAGCGCGTCCGGTATTCCTGGGTCCCGCCCAGTCCCACAACGATCACGGCGTGGGTTCGACCTTGAGCATCAGCCTCGCGAGGTGTCGCGAAGGTTGATGCCGCCGCGAAGATCGCGACACAGGTGCGGAGCGCGCGACGGGTCATCATACCAGCCCCCGCATGCGCCGGAACGCCCATTCTGCACCCATGAGGCTGAGCATGAGGAAGAAGAGAATTGGCATGTCCCACAGATCCATCTCTTCGACCAACGTGACCCCTGCTCCCGTAACTGTGATGTCTTCGGGGAGATTCTCGATGTTGTCAGGCGTGTAGTACTGCCCCCCGGTCTCGTCCGCGATGCGCTGGAGTGTCTGCTGGTGGCGGCTCGCCCCGAAGAACTCTTCGTTGCTGGGAGCGGTGTGTAGGTACGTGACGTCGGTGCCGAGGACCTCCTCACCGCGCATCGCCGTGACTTCCACCTCGTATTCGCCATCCTCGACCGGGCGGAACTGGACTTCGTACTGCCCGTCGCGGTCCACCGTCCAGTCGACTGGAACCTCTTCGACCGAGCCAGAAGGACTCGTAATCTTGGCGGTCACGGAAGCGTCGTTGACCTCGATGTAGGTGGAGTCTCCCACCGATGCGGTGAGCCGGACGCTTTCGCCTGGCTCGACCTGCTCCTGATCTGTGACGACGCTCACGGCCTCCGGCACTCCGTCTACCAGCCAGCGTGTGACCTGCTGCCAGAACGACTCGTGACTCTGATCCTCCAAGGGGACGTCAGCGTGCATCTGCCAAAGCCAAGAGTCCTGCACCGTCAGGGCGATGGACTTTCCGCGGCCGTACCGCTGGAAAGCCAGAACGATCTGGTCAGCGGGCAACGCATCACTCGACCCGAGGAGCAGGGACGTCGCCCCGGGGCGGAGTTCGGAGATCGGATTCACGGTGGTCACGGGCGGAAGTGAATCCCACCGCGCTGCTACGCCCGGACCTTCTTCATTGAGCTGGACCGCGGTGTGCGCCAGCCCTGCCAGCGTAGGTGTGACTTTTACTTCCGCGAAGAAGTTCTCCGGGCCGCCCGTGGACTCCTGCATGATGATGGGCATGACTTCCTCGACGGGGGTCCCTTGCCATCCACCTTCCGCGAAGGCTGAGCCGCCGCCAAGCATGAGAAGGCCGCCGCCCCGTTCGGAGACGAAGTCGGCGATCATCTGGAGTTGATCGTGCGAGAAAAAGGACGCCTCCACGCTCCCCAAGATCAGCGCGCGGTAGCGGTACAATTCCTCGCGAGTCGCTGGGAATCCGAACTCGAGTTCGGTCCCGTCGTCCACGTCCAGCCTTAGGAATTTGGCTTCGGCCGTGCGCTGCAGTGCGACAACCTGAACATTCTCGTCGTCGTCTACGGCTCTGCGGATGAACTTGAGCTCGAAGCGGGGTTCACCCTCGAAGTAGAGGATCTTCTCACGCTCGCCGCGGACTTCGATCTGAACGTCACGAGCGTTGTTCTCTTGGACGCGCTCACCGGGTTGAGTCGGGATCCTGAAGCGGACCTTCCGGGGCCCCGCACGATCGAGTTCAATGCTGATGCGGGCGACTACGGGTTCGCCGTCTGCTCCGAGGTCGACCGTCTCTTCAGCGAGGATGCGTAGCTCGTCCTCCACGATGATCGGTACGCTGGTCCGCCCGAAGCCTCTTTGTGTGATGACCACGTCCACGAGGAGCGACGAACCTTCAAGAACCGCGCGAGGCATCTCGACCCGGCCCAGCTCGATGTCGGGAGTGATGGCGTCCTCGCCCAGCCCGACGGTGAACACCGGCACTCCTGCAGCCTGCAGCGGAACGAGCGCTTCAGTGAGTGGTTCGTTTTCGTTGTCCGCTCCGTCCGACACCATCACGAGGCCCGACAACGGTAGTCCAGCCAGCTCTTGGCGGGCCGCGTCTAGTGCGCCGGCCAGGTCGGTGTGGGTACCGTCGTACGTCAGTTCCCCGGGGCCGTCGATTCGACCGGCGACGTCAGAGAATCGGAAGAAGCGGAGAACGAATCGCTCCGAGAGCTCGTCCAGAAGCTCGCTCTCGCTTGGTGTGAACGCCTGCGTCACGAAATCGGCTCGTGTGGCGCCGTTGGCGTCTTCCAGGCCCATGCTGCGCGAGTCGTCGATCAGCACGCCCAGGAAATTCTGCTGCGGTACGACCGTGGACAGGATCAGGGCTGGCTGCAGGAGCGCGAAGACGAGCACGGCGAGGAGCATCACGCGGAGGGTGGCCATGATGCCGCGATCCATGACGCTGCTCTTCCCGCGCGCGAGCGTGTAGCTCGCAACAGCACCCGCGCCTACGACTGCGCCGACCATGAGCCAGAAGCGGACGGAGCCCGGGGCACCAAACGCGAATTCTCCCTGCTCGAAGACGAGCGGGCGGTACTTGAACAGGAACTCGAAAATCCTGCTCATGCCTGGACTCCTCGGGCGCCGATCTCAGGTCTCATTCGTTCGGCTCCTCAGTGGCTCATGGCGTAGACGATCATGTTCGCACCCATCTCATAGGCGTACGTCGAATACCTGAGTGGATAGTACGGGTCCTCTGCCCACTCCCAGGCGTCTCCGAGGTCCGTATTGAAGTTGATGATCACGCTCAGACGGCCGTCATCGTCCATCATGCCCCGGACCGCGGCGCGACAGCCGTAGCACTCTTCCGTGGGACGGCCGCGAATGCCCCGGCCACGGGCCGGAACCTGCATGACCTCCTCGATCTGGTAGTACGCCGAGTACAACGGATGTCCGATCCCGATATCGATGATGGGCCGATCGGGATAAACCCTACGGATGTTGTACTCGAAGATGTCCCACTCGCGGGAGCCCCAGAAATCATCGACGATCAGGAAACCTCCTGCGTCGAGGTACCCGCGAAGGCCTTCGACTTCGGCGTTCGTCATATCCATGCCGCCGACCTCGACAGCGTAGAGCACCGGGAAACGACGCAGCTGCGGGTCGTCCAGGCGGACCGCGTTGTCCCAGTCGTAGGCATTCAGGCGGACCAGCCGTTTCAGCACGACGAGGAATTGCTGATCACCCTTGGGATAGTCGGTGGCCCAGGACTGTCTCCAGCTACGTCCGCCGCGGTATCCGGAGTAGATCGCCCGGGTCCAGTATAACGGGTATTTGCCTGGGAGCTCGCCCTCGACCATGCGCGGCTGACGGCCGTCGTAGGCGCCGTTGGGCCGAGCGACCGGGGGTGATTGCTGCGGCGCCTGTTGGGCCATATACGATGACCCGAAGGCGATCTCTTCTACACGTTTTTCTCCCTCGTATGTGCAAGCGCCGCTCAATAGCGACACCGCTACAACGGCCAGCGTGGTGCTGGCTTGGGAGGAAAGTCTCATATGCAGCATTTGTCCTGGATTCGTCAGGCGGCGGGTTTCTTTCGTACGGTCCCTTGGAAGGGAAGGTTCCTGCCGCCATCTGTCGACACGTGTAGACGGGTTCTCGCTGAGCTTTGTTAGGTGAATCTCCTTACGACTACTGACGTAAGGGGGTATCCCGAGACGCGCAAACGTGCTCCTACTTATAGATATGTCTCGTAACAAACCCCTTACCGTCGCTTCTCGTAACTTCATGCTCCGTGACTTCGCGATCTTCCAGATCAAAACTGGTCCTGGATGGAGGCAAGGATTTCTTTGCGTTCTGGGCTTCCATTGTCGCCGTGACGCTCGACTTCATCGCTGGCAGGGGAAAACGCCCGAGGCTCTTCTATTCAGTGGTTCGCATGAGCGAACGCTTCGACAAGTGGATCAACCTCCATGGTGTCCTAGCGCAGATGGACGAAGGCGAGACCGACGACGGGATGTTCGGCGGCAGTACGGCGGGGGAGGACACGCTGATTGGTCAGATTGAGCAGCTCGTGCGTGGTGGGGATGAGCCGAAGGGGAGCGTGAAGAGCAAGTCATATTCTCAACGTCCGGCACCTTCAGCGGCTTTTTCACGCGGCAGTATGACATCCATCCAGACGGGGATCGCTTCATCTTCATCACGAGTGGGGATATCGTGA
>Ga0115002_10005093_pt1 | contig 15634 bp, 10 predicted proteins | sample ArcticOcean_MG_C_8_FD_89576 | JGI IMG/M metagenome (GOLD analysis project Ga0115002, IMG submission 89576) | Marine microbial communities from western Arctic Ocean - ArcticOcean_MG_CB11_86 | ecosystem: Environmental > Aquatic > Marine > Oceanic | place: Arctic Ocean: Canada Basin | collected... | reverse complement strand
ATAACCGATTAGCGCGTGAGCTCATTATTGACGATTTAACCAAGGTACATAATAGACGTTATTTTTATCAGCACGCTAAAGATGCTCAGCACTCACCTTACGTTATTTTAATTATCGATATAGACCACTTTAAAGCAATCAATGATGAGTTTGGTCATGATGTTGGTGATGTAATGCTTAAAGAACTAGCAACTAAATACGACAATGCTTTTACGCACCAAAACAAATTTGCTCGCCTCGGTGGTGAAGAATTTGGTGGCTACTTGCCTACAAATAATATGACGCAAGCGTGTGATTTTTCGCAGCAATTAATTGACCTTGCGCACACCATAAATATTCAAAACTCTCGTCACTTAACAGTAAGTATAGGTGTTGCAATGCAAACGCCTAATGAGCCTTTAGATAAAGTAATGAAGCGCGCTGATCAAGCTTTATATTTAGCTAAGAAGAGTGGCCGAGATCGTTTTGAAATTGCCCCATAAGCGTTTTAATTATATAAAAACACGTCCTTATTGTTTGCACATTTACTACACTTTTTAACGTTTTCGTAAGGAAGTGTCAGTGAGGGTAATGCTTTGTAAATCATGAAATTAAAATAGAATGTTTGGGTCATAATGGGGATATTAATAATAAGGAATAACCTTAATGACTAACTCCCTTTTAAAAGCTGCATTACCCTTAAGTCTAATTACTATTTTGTCGGGCTGCGGCTCTGACGATAGCTCAAGCTCTACAGGTTACATCCAATTGTATAACGGCTCTTACAATAGCCCATACACACGTTTGTTTGTTGAAGAAACAGAGCGCTCAGGCGCTGATTTTGCTGATGTAACTACTCGCCATAACTACAGCACAGACACTTATGATGTAAGTTTTGAGTACCTAGATGCTAACGACAGCTATATAACAATTAGCGATCAAGAAATTTCTATTAAGGGTGACAAAACACAGTTAATAGTAATGAGTGGTAACTTTGATGAACCTACATTTACAGAGCTTAGCGTACCTATTACAAGCGATACGGGTGAGTTTAACTTAGGGTTTTATAATATTGCAGGAGAGGACACTAACTACGATATTTACTTAGCAACTGATGATGGTGTATTTGAAAGCGCGACACTTTTCTCATCAGCTCAATATTTAAGTGAGTTAGATCTGCAAAGCGTTGATGAAGGTTATTACACTATTTACATAACAGAAGCGGGCAGCAGTGATGTTGTGTACGAGTCGTCATCTGTTTATTTATACGATGAAGCAAGTTATGTAGCAATGATCCGCCCAAGTTATGCAACAGAAGAAGGCGGCATTACGCTTGATGTAGTAACCGATAATAACTACGTTACTGAGCTTAAACACCAATCTGCTCTAGGGCAATTACGTTTTATATATACCGTTGATGACTACTCGCCAGTAAGCTTTTCTGCTACACGCGGTACAACTGTAAACACAACAAATACAGTCGCTAGTGACTCTTATACCGATTATGTTGAACTTTCGCCTAATAGTTACAGCGTAGCTATGTACGACGAAGAAGGTACAAAACTAGCTGATAACTTTTTAATGACGCTAGAGCGCGAGCAAAGTGCGGTGGGTATTTTTTATAACGACGCAGATAACGGTTTACGTATGATGAGCGTTGAAGAAAATCTAACACCAAGCAGTTACAGCCATACGGTATCGGTTGTAAACCTAATTGAAAGCTACGCAGGGCAGTCGGTTTCAGATGTAGATGTGTACTTTACACTTAACGGCGAAACGGTAGACGACACTAGTAACGTAGTCGATGGCCTAGATAAGTATGACCAAGAAGAGCAGGTTGTAGATAACGAAATTTACACGGTTTATGTTGTTTACGAAGACAACGGCCAGCAAATTGTGCTTATTCAACAAAGCGATATGGACTTTACACAAGAGGGTAACTACATATTGATTTTAGAGCATGATGAAACAACAAGCTCTGGTTATAAGATGACCCTAGAGCGCACTATTACCGATAGTGTTGAATAAACCTAAACATATTAAGTAGCATAAAGCCTAAGCACTTTAAGTACTTAGGCTTTTTTATTGAACAAAATTTACCTACTCATTAATAATTAGGTACACTCAGGGCATAAGAATTAATAAGAGTGTGCCATGGATGATTTAGTTGGGTTAGCCGTCATAGTAATACTGGTTGTGGTTGCCGGTGCTATTTGCGGCTTAATAGCGCTAGTGCAGTTAAATGCATTAAAACAAGAAGTTGCTGTTTTAAGGGCCAAAATAACACATCTACAAACACATAAATCGATATCGCAAAGTGAACCTCAAAGTGAAGCATCTACGGCTCAGGCAGCGATTTCAATAACAGAGCCAATTGCTCATAAAGCACAGCCAAGCTTAACGTCCCAAAACGCGTCGCCACCTGTAATAAATCAGCTATCAGCACCTCCTAAAAAAGCCAAACCAGCTGAAGCATCAGCCATAGAATTACTATTTAATAAATTGCGCGCAGGGTTTGAAGAGAACTGGATGACCTGGATAGGCGCAATAGCGCTTGCGTTTGGGGGCATATTTTTAGCTAAATACAGCCTAGAAGCGGGATTACTATCACCTGTAATGAGGCTGAGTTTAGGTGGATTATTTGGGCTTAGCTTAATTGCAGCCGCAGCTTATTTACACCATAAACGCATTGTATTTGAAGGCTTTAATAATTACATACCCGCAGCGCTTGCAAGCGGCGGGTTTATTACCTGTTTTGCTTTAACGCTTTTAGCTTACAGCAGTTACGACATGCTGAGCCCTACCGTGGCATTTTTTGCGTTAGCTATTATAGCAATTAGTGCAAGCGCGATGGCGCTTAGGTTAGGCCCGCTATTGGCCGTGCTTGGTATTATTGGCGCTTACAGCGTACCAATATGGGTTAGCACTGGCAGTGGTAACTTATTTGCGCTGTTAATGTATATTGGCTTTGTAAGTTTGTCGGCTGCGTTAGTTGCACATAAAGTACAACGTATTTGGCTATGGTATTTACTATGGGTTGGGCACATTGGCTGGTATTTAGTTGGTTTTACGCTACTTAAAGCTAATACCGTTTGGTTAATGGGGGCATTAGCTTTACTTAGTATTGTAGGGTTAATTGCTATACCGCGCTTAGGTCTAAAACTAAATGTTATTGAACATCGCCCGCACAGTTTAAAACACTTAATTAAAGTGCTTCCAGATCATGCATTACTACTCGCTTTTATTGCGCCCTTAATATTTACTATGTTGATCAGTCACTTTGATATGCAGTGGCAAGCAATCGGCGTGTTAAGTATTGTATTGGTGTTGTTTTTAGTCCTTAAAAATAGCCGTTGGGATATTTGGCAGGGCGTAGCGTTAGTTATTTCAACGCTATTAGTATTAGGCGCTGAGCGCACGCATCTTTCGCCAAATCTATATGATGACGCCCTCTTTGTATTCAAAAATGAGTATGGTTTGGGTTTATTACTCGGGTTGTTACTTACCGCTTTTGGGCTCTATTACGGTAAAAAACAGATTAAGCGTTTAGCGTTTCATATTACGGGGGCATTTAGTGCATTTGTAATGATAGCTACTTTATATACGCTTATTCCTAATTCTGCGTTAAGTACTGCATATCCACTTTGGGCCGTTGCATTGTTTGTAGTGGCGGCTATTTTAATAAAGCTCGCGCAGCATAATACAACGCTATTTCAGCGTTTTACTTATTGGGTAGGGGCTAATGCCAATATTACGTTAGCAGTTACCATGCTATTAAGTGACAGCGGCCTAACCATTGCACTGGCTGTACAAGTATTACTTATAAGCGTACTTATAAAACGCTATAACGTGCCTATGCCGCATTGGCCTATAAAAGCCTTAGTTGCTGCGTTATTACTGCGCTTAACGCTTGCGCCTTGGACACCAAGCTACGATGCGTTAACGGTATTTGGTTTGCATTGGAGTATTGTGGTTTATCCGTTATGTATTGCGTTATTTTTTGCCGCAGCTAAGTGCTTTGACTCATCAAAACTTAAAATATGGCTCGAAGGTGCAGCCCTTCATTGTTTAGCGCTTTTTATTACTACCGAAACAAGTTATCAGTTAGTAGGGCATTATCCGCAATTTGATTCACTTAACTTTTACGAACAAATACTCCTTACCTGTAACTGGCTTGCATTAGGGTGTGTGTATTTACACAGAGCAAAACTTGCCGGTACTTTAGCTAAGTTATATAAAGTGGCGGGTTTTGCACTTGCGGGGTTAGCAGGGCTTTTTGCTATTAAAACACTACTTGACGATAACCCATTATTTGAATCACTTTACATAGGTGAGCTGCCAATATTTAACTGGTTATTACTATTGTGGTTAGTTCCTGCAGGATTAACGCTTTGGCTGGCCAAGCTTGTAAAACCAATAAATGCTAAAGCTACGCCATTTATATTGGCCGTTGCGGGTGGCTTTATATTATTGGCAATAAACAGCTTTATTCGTCAGTACTGGCAAGGTCCTTATATTTACTTATCCAAAGGGGCGAGCAATGCAGAGCTTTATAGTTACTCTGTTATTTGGTTAGTATTGGGTGCGGGTACTGTTATTTTTGGTCATTTAAAAAATCAATTATTAATACAAAAAATAGGCCTAGGCATACTAGCTGCAGTTATTGTTAAAGTGTTTTTAATTGATATGGCTAACTTGGAGGGCTTACTTAAAGCGCTTTCGTTTATTGGATTAGGGCTTTCATTGGTGGGGTTAAGTTGGTTGTTCCAAAAGCTTAGAAGCCGAGTAAATCAAGTTTAACTTTATGAATACTTTATAAAGCAAAGCCCAGTGAAGATACTGGGCTTTTTGTTTTACGCTATTACTTGATAGCTTTTAACTAGAACACTTTTTACTAGAATACTTTTAACTAGATCACTTTTTACTAGCTTATTATGTACTGTGATTAAGCAGTGCCTTTAGTTTGCCCGGTTTAATTGGCTTACTTAAATAATGAATATTAGCGGCTTTGGTTTCTTGCTTAAGCTCGGTGTCGCGCACTGCGGTAATTAAAATAGCAGGGACTTGGCTTTGCCAAATTTCGCGCAGGGTTTTAATTAGCGTTATGCCATCGCAGTCATTGCCTAATTGGTAGTCCATTAAAATAACATCGGGTGCACCGTTTTGCTTAGCATGCGCCAGTACATTATCTACGTTATCAAAAAGGGTGTAATTAGCCTGCCACTTTTTAAGTAAGCTTGCCATTGCTGCTAAATTTTCAGGGTCGTCGTCTACGGCAACAATATTAATTGCTGCACGGTTTTCTATTAGGCTGTTTGTAGTACTTTTTTGTTGTACAAACTGCTCGTCACCATAAGGTACCTCAATGCTAAAACGGCTACCTTTATTTGGCTCAGAATGCACATCAAGCGGCAAACTTAATAAGTCAGCCATACGTTTTACCACACCTAGGCCTAAGCCTACGCCTTTGTTATCGCCCGACTCAACACGGTAAAAGTCGTTAAATATTTTAGCTTGCTCTACTTCGCTAATCCCAGGGCCTGTATCCCATACTTCTATTCGTAAATTATGCTTTCGGTTTCTACAGGCAATTAATACACGGCCATTATCGGTGTATTTAACTGCATTAGAGACCAAGTTTTGAATAATTCGGCGCAAATAGGTTATATCGCTGTGCACAATTTGTTGGTTTGAACGCACACTAAGCTTAAGGCCTTTATCACTTGATAAAATAGCGTATTCACTTTGTAGTGGGGCTAAAATATCTTCAATATAAAAGTGGCGAGGGGTAGGGGTCATAGCGCCTTGCTCAAGCTTAGCTATTTCAAGCAATGCCGACATTAAATGCACGGTTGAATCGAGACTGTCGCCTAGTTTTTCAAAGCTGTTTTGGTTAGTGCTGTCGAGCTGTTTTTCGTCAATGGCGGCAAGGTATAAACGTGCTGCATTTAACGGCTGTAAAATGTCGTGGCTCGCCAGTGCTAAAAAGCGCGTTTTACTGTCGTTGGCTTGCTCTGCTTCTCGTTTAGCTAAAGTAAGTGCTTGCTCAGTTTGTACACGGCTATCTATTTGAGCTTGTAAGTCTTTATTAATAGTTTGCACTTCTTGAGTACGTGCTTCTATGCGGTTTTCAAGATCCATGTTTACTTCTTCAAGCGCATTTTGCGTACTTATGTGGTTTGTAATATCTGAAAAGCTGGTAACAAATCCGCCATCGGGCAGCGGATTACCAATCATTTCGTATACTTGGCCATTACGACGGTGGCGAATAAAATGATGCGAGCTGCCATATTTTAAATGCTGTACACGTTTTTCTACTTGGCGTTCTATTTCGCCTGGGCCACATTCACCACGGTTAGCGTTGTATCTAATAATGTCTTCTATGGGTTGGCCTACTTCTAAAAAGCCTTCAGGGTAGCCAAACATTTCATTGTAGCGTTTGTTCCATGCAACGAGTTTTAAATCTTTATCAACAACTGAAATACCGTGGCTTAAATTTTCGAGTGAGGTAAATAACAGGTTTTGATTAAATTGCAGCGCTTGTGTGGTTTCGTCAAAAAAGTTTACAACTTCTTCAAACGCCATACGCTTACCCGACGATACCGTATGTATTAACGCTTGCGCTGACGATGCGCCAAGCACGCCTGTTAACGCGCGTTCGCAGTAGGCTATAAATTCAGGCTCTGGGTGTGCGTTGTTATCGCTTAAATGATGGGCGAGTGCGTAATGGGCCAGTACTTGTTGGCTGCGCTGAATACCTAGAAATGTTTGCAGTAGTATTTTAAAGTCGTAAACGGTGGCTTTTACGTCTTTATTTAAGCGCCTTGATAAAATAGCCTGATCTTTAGGGTTAACAAAAGCAGCGGCCTGAATTTTATCAATTAAGCGCTCCTCAGCCCCAAGTGAAAAACTAATATAACAACCAATATTGGCAAACAAAGCTATCAAGGTTCCACGCGTTATAAGCGTTTGTTGCAGCTCGCTATCAAGGGTTGCGCCGGCATCGAGTATTGGCAGCATTAAAAATAGTATCCAGCAAATAAAGCCTGCTACCAAACCCGCATACACCCCATAAGCATGACCTTTTCGCCAATATAAACCACCCACAATAGAGGGTAGCAATTGGGTAACAAGTGAAAATGCGACCAAGCCCATACTGGCCAGTGCGCTACTATGGCCAAACCATTGCTGATAGAAATAGGCCAAAATTAATATGCCTGCAATAGCAAAGCGCCTTACAAGTAATATACGAGACTTATAACTGCTGGTAATTAAGTTACGTTTAAACTTTCTACGCAGCATTAACGGCAGTACCACATCGTTTGAGATCATCGTGCTTAATGTAAGCGTTGCTACCACTATCATTGCGGTGGCGGCCGATAGCCCACCTATAAATACAAAGGTGGTTAAAAAAGCGTTGTCGTTAATTAGCGGTAGGGCAAGTACAAAGCTGTCGGGTGAATAGCCGCTGCCAATTTCAGGATGAATGGCCGCAGTCGCAATAGGTAAAATCATTGCGGCTGTTAGTAGTAAATACAGCGGAAAAGCCCAGCGAGCGGTAAGTAAGTGGCGTTTGTTTTGGTTGTCGACCACGGTTACATGAAACTGGCGAGGCAAACATATAATAGCCGCTGCAGCCATTAAAGACTGGCCAATAAAGTTAAAGCTAAAAAAGTTAAAATCGCTCCAGTGACCCCAAATAGACTCAGTTACTTTGTTCGTGGTGGCTTCGGGTAAATTAAAAAGTGTAAATACTGCAAGCCCCGCAACGGCAATAAGAGCAATAAGTTTAATCATAGATTCAAATGCAACAGCGAGCATTAAGCCAGAGCGATATTCAGTTACATCAACTTTGCGAGTACCAAAAAATATAGCAAATAAAGCCATAATTAGTGTGGCAGAAAGCGCGAGCATATCGCCGGATATTTTATTACTGTTTTGCAAAAGTAAAAAGCTTGTACTAAGCGCTTTTAATTGCAGTGCAATGTAGGGAATGGTTGCCAGTAATGCGATTACAGTAACCATTATTGCTGTAGTTTGACGTTTGCCGTAACGAGCTGAAATAAAGTCAGCAATAGTCGTTATATTTTGTTTTTTACTTACCAGTACCAGTTTACGTAAAAATCCTTGGCCGAATAAAAACAGCAACGCAGGGCCTAATAATATTGGCAAGTAACTCCAACTGCTGGTGGCGGCTGTTCCTACCGAACCGTAATAAGTCCAAGAGGTACAGTAAATCCCGAGTGAGAGTGAATACACAAATGGGTGATGGCTAATACGCTTTGCTAAAGGGGTTGTTTTATCGCCCCAATTGGCAAGCCAAAACAGCACACCTATATAACTTAAAGCAACAATAATGAGTACGGCAGTCATGTTGTTATTAAACCTTATTATTTTAAATAATCCCTCATCCCTATGAGGGATTAACACAATACCAGAACTGAGGTTAAGTGTGAGGGTTGAATTTAAAATAAAACTTTTATTTTATTTATATCTTACTGAATATTAACAGTAAAAATAAAACACCCTTGAGCATTAGACTAATGTCGCATTAATGACCAACTTATCAATTTAATCATAAAGCCAGCTTACAAAAACAGCCTAAGCAATTGAAATAATATAAAAATATATAAAACACGCTTGAATGATAAATACAGTTTACGTAAACGTTAACAAGCTGTTACGACTATGGTCTCAATTCAATATGTAACCAGCGTTGCTAAATTGGTAAGCGAAGATAAAAAACCACTCATCGCGATATTGCGGTGCTTAAAGGGGAAAACAAAAATGGCTTTTAAAGATGAAGAACAAGCAAAAGCTTATTGGGCAGAAAACATTTCGCTGTTATTTAAACTGTTAGCAGTGTGGTTTGTCGTGTCTTTTGGCTTTGGCATATTACTGGTTGATGTACTTAATGAAGTACGTTTTTTTGGGTTTAAACTTGGCTTCTGGTTCGCCCAGCAAGGCGCGATTTATACCTTTGTTGCTTTGATTTTTGTGTACGTTTTCAAAATGAATACGTTAGATAAAAAATACGGCGTAGACGAATAGGAGCTAAGCAATGGATGTTCAAACACTCACGTTTTTAATTGTTGGTTTAAGCTTTGCGCTTTATATCGGCATAGCAATATGGGCCCGAGCGGGTTCAACCAAAGAGTTTTATGTAGCGGGCGGCGGCGTACCTCCTCTTGCTAATGGTATGGCAACAGCTGCCGATTGGATGAGCGCCGCGTCGTTTATTTCAATGGCGGGTATTATTTCGTTTGCAGGTTACGATGGCAGTGTTTACTTAATGGGGTGGACAGGTGGTTATGTACTATTAGCCATGTGTTTAGCGCCTTACTTACGTAAATTCGGCAAGTTTACTGTACCAGACTTTATTGGCGACCGTTACTATTCACGTACCGCGCGTTTAGTTGCTATTTTTTGTGCCATATTCATTTGTTTCACTTATATAGCAGGGCAAATGCGTGGCGTAGGCGTGGTATTTTCACGCTTTTTAGAAGTAGAAATTGAAACCGGTGTTTACATTGGTATGGTGATTGTATTCTTTTATGCGGTACTTGGCGGCATGAAAGGCATTACCTACACACAAGTAGCGCAGTATTGTGTACTTGTATTTGCATACCTTGTACCAGCCATTTTTATCTCGATGATGATGACGGGTCACTTCTTCCCACAAACCGGTTTTGGTGCCACACTAATTGGCAGCGAGGGCGTGTACGTACTTGATAAATTAGATGGCTTAAGCGCTGAACTTGGTTTTGCGCAATATACCGAAGGCTCTAAGAGCATGATTGACGTGTTCGCTATTACTGGTGCGTTAATGGTAGGTACTGCTGGTTTACCACATGTAATTGTACGCTTTTTCACTGTACCTCGCGTAAAAGACACACGTATTTCTGCTGCATGGACTCTTGTGTTCATCGCGATTGTTTACACAACAGCACCTGCGGTTGCAGCCTTTGCTCGCGTAAACATGGTTGATACTATTAATGGTAAAGACGGTAGCGGTACAGCTTACGCAGAAGCACCAGGATGGATTAAAAACTGGGAACGCACAGGTTTAATTACATTTGATGATAAAAACGGCGATGGCAAAATGTTCTACACGGCGGGTAAAATCACCGATCCGAACAGTGCTAACGAAGTAAATGTAGACCGCGACATTATGGTATTAGCAAATCCAGAAATTGCTAATTTACCAGCATGGGTAATTGCACTCGTAGCTGCTGGTGGTATTGCCGCTGCATTGTCTACAACAGCAGGTTTACTACTGGTTATTTCGACCTCCGTTTCGCACGATTTACTCAAGCGAACCCTCAAGCCCGATATTACCGACAAGCAAGAGTTACTTGCAGCGAGGTTGGCAGCCATGGTCGCTATTGTTATCTCCGCGTACTTTGGTATTAACCCGCCTGGATTTGTGGCATCGGTAGTGGCATTTGCCTTCGGCTTGGCGGCAGCGAGTTTCTTCCCAGCAATTATTATGGGTATATTCTCTAAAACAATGAACCGAGAGGGCGCAATTGCAGGCATGGTAACGGGTATTGGCTTTACCGCTGCGTATATCATCTTCTTCAAGTTTGTAAGCCCTGAGCTTAATAATCCTGAACATTGGTTTTTAGGTATTTCGCCTGAAGGTATTGGCTTAATTGGTATGATTATTAACTTTGTAGTAGCTGCAGTTGTTCTTAAATTTACTCAAGCTACACCTATTGAAATTCAAGAAATGGTAGAAGGTATTCGTAACCCTAAAGGGTCAGCTGAAGCGCACGATCACTAGGCAACATTTATAGATATAGTAAAAAAATATAAAGCACCCAAAGCCCGACTTTAGTCGGGCTTTTTATTTGTTTAATAAATAAGTACATTAGATTGGTACATCACCATTTAAAGAGCGAATACAATGAGTGTAGAACAACAAGAAATAGCCCAATACGTTTGTTTGCAAGCGCCTTTTACTATGCTTGATAGCAGCGCATGCGAATACTTTGTAAATCATCTTGATATTATTTACCTTACCCGCGAAAACCAAACTCAGTGGTTACAAAGTGAAAACCCTAAACTATTTTTAATTCGCTCTGGTTTGTACGACCTCGTTGATGGCAAGGGCGATGTTGTTACGCGCTTAGCGCAAGGTGACTATTTTGGTTTTCCGTCGCTGTTAACCGGTGAGGCAATTCAAAATAGGTTAGAAGTACAAAAAGAGGGCATAGTGTATATGCTTTCTCAAACGCATTTTGATTTTTTACGCAGAGAATATAAATCGTTTGAGCAATACTTTGTACGCGCTCATGCTAACCGGTTGTTGTCATCACATTATAAAAGTAAAAACGATAGCTGGTCGGAACGTAAAATATCAGAGCTGATGACGCGCACAGCAATTACGCTTACGCCCGATGCAAGTATTAGGCAAAGTGCTAAAAAAATGAAAGAGCATGGCGTATCGTCAATAATGATAACGCAGCACGCGCACTTAGTAGGGGTTGTGACCGACCGCGATTTACGCAACCGAGTACTTGCCGACGAGGTAGATCCACAAGACGCAGTAAGCAGTATTATGACCGCAAAACCTAAGTTTATATTTGAAAATAACCGGGTGTTTTCGGCGCTGCACTTAATGCTTAAATACAATATTCACCATTTGCCCGTGCTTGACGAAAACCATAACCCGATAGGGATGATAACCAGCACCGATTTACTGCGCCAACAAAAAAGTGACCCCGTACAGCTTATTGGGCGCATATATAAAGCGCACACTGTTACTGATTTAAAACGCTACGCTAAAGAAATTCCCGAACTTTTGCGTAGTTTTTCGTACAACATTGACGACATATCGCTAATTGGTAAATTACTCAGTGGTTTAACCGATGCGCTTACATCGCGCCTGATTCACTTATTTCAAGAAGAGCATGGCGCAGCGCCAACCAGCTTTAGTTTTATTTGCTTTGGCTCGCAAGCACGCGAAGAACAAACCCTGCATTCAGATCAAGATAACGGCTTATTACTCCCTAACGACTTAACCACCGAGCAACACGCTTACTTTAAAAGTATGGGGGAGTTTGTATGCGAGAATTTAGTTGAGTGCGGCATTAGGCGTTGCCCAGGTAATATTATGGCAAGCAGTGATGAGTGCCGTATGAGCGTAAACGACTGGAGCGAGCGCTTTTTTAAATGGATAAAAAGCCCCACACCCAATGCAATGCTTAACTGTAAGATATTTTTTGACCTGCGATTTATTGAAGGTTCAAACGCTTTATACACAGCTTTTTGCGAGCAACTAATTCGTATATCACGTAACGATTTATTCTATGCCGCAATGGCAACCGACATAAGCAGCAACAGCGTGCCAATTGGTTTATTTAATAAATTTAAAACAGAAAGAACAGATCAAAATAATAAATACATAGATTTAAAAAAACGCGGTGTTGTAATTATAAATGACATAGTGCGGTTATACGCTTTAAAAGCGGGTATTAGGCGCGCCAACACGCAAGAGCGGTTGGACGCACTACTAAAACATAAACTGATCAGCAAAGAAGATATATACAACCTAAAAGACTGCTGGCGGTTCTTAACGCAGCAGCGCTTGAGTACACAAATAAACGAAGAGGGCTTACCGAGTAATTGTATTAATCCTAATAAATTAAACTCACTAGAGCGCCATCAACTAAAAGAAGCGTTTTATCTTGTTAAACAAGCGCAGCAAGCCGCTGCGTTTAAGTTTGCTCGCGGCAGTTTATAATGATGGATTACTAACATGGTAAAAAAGCTGCTCACTCGGTATTTAAAGCGCCGTAAATTACTAGGCAAAAATGCCTTACAACAACGTTACTTAGTGATTGATTTAGAGCTCACTGGGCTTGATGCAAAACAGCACGAAATTGTATCGGTAGCGTGGGTGATAATAGATAACCAATGTATAAAAATGAGCGAGTCGCAGCACCTTATAAATAAAAACGTAAAAAGCCTTGAGCAAAGTCCTGTTTTTCATGGGATTAGCGACGATGCTATAACAAAAGGACAGAGCTTGTGCAGTATATTAACGCAACTAAGCAGCCACTTTAGTGATTGTATTTTAGTGTTTCATAATGCCATGCTCGACTGGGGGTTTTTAAAAATAGCGCTTAAAAATGCCAATATAACTATACGGCCTAAACTGATACTCGACACACTGCATATTGAGCAAAAGCGCTTACTCCATCATTCAACTGAAATAAAACAAGATGATTTAACCCTTAATGCTTGCCGCACACGTTATGAGTTACCAAGCTATCATTGCCATCACGCACTGACCGATGCACAAGCCACTGCCGAGTTACTGCTAGCCCAGTGCCATCAAATAAGCCGTGGCAAAGAGTTAAAAGTAGGCGAGTTGATGTAGGTTGGCTGTAGGCGGGGCTTTATGCCGCGCGAGATAAACTCCCGCCAACAATAAAGAGTAGTTTACTTTTATTGTTATCCGTATAACTATAGGTACAGTTACGTAATCATTATCTAACTAATCACTTCAAGGACGATCATGAAACTCATCACTGCCATTTTCTTAACCTTATTCCCACTCATCACTTTTGCTAATTCAAGTTTGCCTGCTAATCGCCATATTGCAGTGCAGGGTACTGCAGAGGTATTAGCAAAGCCCGATATGGCTAAGATTTCTTTTGAAGTAATAAGCTTTAAAGACAAATCACTTGATGCAAAACGTGATGTTGATGACCGAGTAAATTTGTTACTTAAAGGTTTAAGCAAGTATGGTGTTAAGGAGACTGATGTTTCTGCTACAAGCCTGTTAACTCATAATGATGACGATATGTTTAATGTCGAGAGCGGTACAGCAATTAATGCAGGATATGTAGCAACAAGAACACTTAAAGTAACATTAAGAAATATTGAAAAAGTGAATGATTTTATCGATTTTGCACTAAGTGTAAAAATTAATGAACTGACGAATATTGAGCTTATGTCTTCAAAAGCCTCGCAGTTAGAAGCTGAAGCAACACAAGGCGCAATAGATAACGCTATAGTTAAAAGGGGGTAAGCTTGCCAAAGCATTTGGCGCAGAGATTGGAAAAATTTACAGTATTAATTCAAATTCTAACCGTTCAAGTTATGGTTATGGCGTAGATGATTTTGAGAGAATAGTTGTGACCGGCTCTAAAGTTACTAGAAATCCATTCGAGCAAGGCAGGTATTTACAAGAAACTATTACATTTAAATCATCAATAAACGTGGTGTTTGATTTAGAGGTAAATGATTAAGTTAAAATTTTCATTTCAAATACATTTTCATAATGTAAGCTGGCTTTAAGTTTTTGATTAATTTGAAGGTAGCCATATTATGAGCGATGAAAGCAACACGTTAAAAGCACAAACTGAGGCAAAAGTAGCAGCAGGGCGCAAAGGTAATTCTGATTTTATGAAAGGTGTTGATGAAACGATTGCACAAGCAAAAGCGTTTCAACAAGGTGCTAATGCACTTGATTTAAACCAAATTCACCAAGTTTTGAGTTACCAAATCAACATGGTCAATCGGTGCAGTTAACTGAGTTACTTGCTAAAGGGCCTGTGGTTGTTACTTTTTATCGTGGTAGTTGGTGTCCGTACTGTAATTTACAACTGAAAGCACTGCAGTCACGTTTACCTGAAATTCATGCTTTAGGTGCGCAGCTGGTGGCTATTAGCCCGCAAGTACCCGATGGCTCAATGAGCGAAAGCGATATAAGTAACATGGATTTTTTAGTGCTGAGTGATCAAAATGCCGATGTAGCAGCAAGCTACGGCGTAGCATGGCAAGTGCCCACATTTTTACTCGAGCATATGCGAGTAGACCGAGGCCTAGATTTAGAGTCGGTTAACAATGGCAATAGTAGTGTTTTACCGATCCCTGCCACCTTTGTTTTAGATAAACAAGGTAAAGTGACTTGGCGTTATGTTGATGTTGATTATCGTACTCGTTCTGAGCCAGAAGATATAATTAACGCTTTGAAAAATTTAGTATAAAAAACTTAATTTTAAAAGTCAGACCCCTTGAAGAGCTTGCAATGCCTAAGCTCTTCAACGTTAATTTAAAGTTTCTAATGCTTCCCTCTTATAATCAGATGCAAGGTCGATTACAATACAGACATCTAAAAGGCGTATTGCCTTTATCTGCACGCTAAAAGAGTGGATTTTATATTTCATGGCAATCAAACTTGCAATTAATGGTTTTGGTCGTATTGGTCGAAATATTGTCCGCGCGTTATACGAGTCTGGTTTGAGCGACGATATAAAAATTGTTGCGATTAACGAACTTGCTGATCCTGAAGCTATTGCTCATTTATTAAAATACGACACATCCCACGGTCGTTTTTCTTTTCCTGTAAAACTTGGTGAAGACACCATTAGTGTTGCAGGCGATACCATTGCACTTTTTTGTGAAGAAAACCCAATTGAATTACCTTGGCAAACGCTCGATGTAGACGTTGTACTTGAATGTACGGGTGTTTACCACTCGCGTGAACAAGCGCAGTTACATATTACCGCAGGTGCTAAAAAGGTGTTGTTTTCGCATCCGGCCGATAACGATGTTGATGCTACGATTGTGTATGGCATTAACGACGATGAGCTTAAACGCGAGCACACAATTGTGTCTAACGGCTCGTGTACAACTAACT
>Ga0115002_10005092_pt1 | contig 15636 bp, 16 predicted proteins | sample ArcticOcean_MG_C_8_FD_89576 | JGI IMG/M metagenome (GOLD analysis project Ga0115002, IMG submission 89576) | Marine microbial communities from western Arctic Ocean - ArcticOcean_MG_CB11_86 | ecosystem: Environmental > Aquatic > Marine > Oceanic | place: Arctic Ocean: Canada Basin | collected... | reverse complement strand
GCACTTTGGCTAAACGATCGGGCAACGTGAGCCCACGCCGACGCCAAGCACCAGGACCCTTTCGTGAAGTCTTGTATCCCTCGGATTGACCCGGAACAACAAATCCGAACTCGAACGATAATCGTTGTACGCAAAATCGTCGTAGTCGCGGCTGATTCCTGTATCGCGGCTCAAGATCTCGGAGTCCAGGTACATCTACAGCCAAGTCGTATACGTTGTCTGAATGACCGGGTGCTTAACCGGTCGTTGCCTGACGCGGATTCCTTCCACGGATTGCTCAAGCATCTTTGCCCAATGGCTATCTGTCGCCCTATCGAACAGGATCAGATTGCACTGATAGAGCAGCCCAGAGACGCCGAATCTAATCTCGTTTCCAGCCCCTGCTTCCCAGGCCGACGGCGATCCGGTTAGCGGACAATAGCTAACCACGAGTGCTGTCGACGATGAATCGCCATTAAGGATCTCATGCCAATCCATGATGGTATGCCGTGCCGCGGGTACGGACGTGTCCGTCTTGTCGCCGACGACCAAGCCAATATCAGGTTCGGTGGTTTGGCTAGGCGGCACAAATACCGGACTATTTACTGCAGCAATCCCATCACGCGCGGGACCGCCGTCTATGACTTGTCACTCAGGGATGATCCAATTCGCTGCTGGCAAAACCGGGTCGGGGCTGCTGCTACTGTCACCACCACCGCCACATACGGCGAGCAAACACACGGTTACGGCAATATAGCCAACTCTATTCAAACTCTCTCCTGCATACTCCATTGTTGAATTGACTCCGCTGGATGGCGTTAGTTGACTTTGGACGTCCCATCGAACTATTCGTATGATTGTAGTTTTACCGTTATAGGCAAGCCTATGGAATTTTCTGACATTGTGTACGAGGTCGAAGACCCTTGCGCCGTCATTCGATTGAACCGTCCCCAGCAACTCAACGCATTCACTCACACGACGCTTAGCGAGATCCGACACGCCGTTGATCTGGCCAGTAACGACACTCGCGTCGTCGGAATCATCATTACTGGTACCGGTCGTGCTTTCAGTGCCGGACTCGATATGTCGGTGTTGGCAGAAACGACAAAGGCGGATGCGCGAACTCCACAAGCCACACCAGACGACCAATTGCCGGGGATTTTTAGTTATCTAATCGAAACACCCAAACCCGTCATCGCCGCGATCAATGGCGTAGCTGCCGGCGGCGGGCTGGTGTTAGCGCTAATGAGCGACTTGAGATTCGCAAGCGTTGATGCCGCACTGACGACGGTCTTTCTAAAACGCGGACTCATTGCTGAGCATGGTTCGAGTTGGCTTCTGCCGCGTTTGGTTGGGGTGAGCAAGGCGCTTGACCTACTGTGGATGAGCGACAAGATCTCTGCCCGAGAGGCGCATGAGATTGGACTCATCGACCGACTCATCGTTGACGACGACGTCATCGAGGCCGCCAAATCCTATATCGTAAAACTCGCTACTACGTCTGCGCCAAAAGCGATCGCTGCTAGCAAGCGACTGGTGTATGGTCATCTTGGATTGGGCTACGAAGCCGCATTGCGGGATGCCGAAGCTGTACAAAACGAATTCGTGTTAGCGCCTGACTCGACGGAGGGCGCGCACTCGTTCATCGAGAAACGCGAACCGAAATTCGAACGCGTGGGCGAGTTAAAAGCCGAGCAATAAGAGCCGAGCAATAAGAGCCGAGCGATAAAAGCCGAGCGATTGAAAAATTCCGATTGATACAAATCGATATCGATCGATATGAGAAGACGAACAATAAAAAGGCGAATAACGACAACGAGGGGGATGCGTGACAGAGCATGACGAAAGCCTGGGGCCTGAAGGCTATCAAGTAGACGCCGTTGAGGCGTGGATAGGACAAAACGTTAAAGGGCTGACTCCACCGCTGAAGTGGACTCGCCTGCTGGGCGGGCACTCCAATTTGACCTACCAGATTGACGACAAGGACGGCAACAGGGCTGTCATTCGCCGTCCACCTCAGGGTGAGCTACTACCTAAAGCGCATGACATGAGTCGCGAGTGGTCACTGATATCCGCACTGGGACCCACACCGGTACCCGTACCGAAAGCCATAGGGTTTTGCGAATCGCCGGATATCACTGGCGCGTGGTTCTACATCATGGGTCACATTGACGGCCACCCTCTATACAGCGCCGACGACACAAACAAATATGTCCCCGAAAACCAACGCCAGACGATGGCCATGTCGTTCATCGATGTGCTCTCTGCACTACACGACGTTGATCCCGATGCAGTTGGTTTAACTGATCTGGGCAAAAAGGAAAACTACATAGGGCGCCAGTTGAAGACCTGGTACCGCTCGTGGACGGCTTCTGCAGAACCCGCAGAGTATGACGATCCACGCGCCCATGAACTGCAGGAATTCTTCCTCGCCAATACGCCCGACCAGGGCCCAGCTCGCGTCGTGCACGGCGACTATGGCGTGCACAACTGCCTGGTCGGCCCAGATTGCACGATTGCTGCCGTCGTTGATTGGGAAATCTCAACATTGGGCGACCCACTCGCCGATTTGGCCTACGCACTGAATCAATGGCCTGATCCAACCGACAAAGAGCCACCTGCCGTAGAGGGAGCGACGGCACCACCAGGATTCCCGAGCCGTACTCAACTCGCCGAGCGCTACGCACAAAATACCGGCCGCGACCTTTCCAAGCTCGACTTCTATGTTGGCTTTAACCGATGGAAGAGCGCGTGCATCTCCCACGGGGTCTACGCTCGCTATTGCGAAGGCAAGAAAAGCACAGACGGCGTCGATCTCCAAGGCATGCGCGACAGCATTGCCCGCTCGTTGAATTTGTCAGAAATTGCGGTGAACCGACTCAGGTAGAACGGTATGAAATTCGGAGTCCTGCAGTTTTTCAGCTGGCCTGAACGTCGCACACCTTTGGCCACTGTGTACGAGCGTGCCATAGATCGCGTCAAGATTATGGACGGTGGTGGTTACGACGCAGTGTGGCTCGCAGAACATCACTTTTCGACCTACAGCGTGTGCCCCTCTGTGCACATAATGGGGATGCACTTAGCCCACCTCACGCATAACTTACGTATCGGTACTGCTGTTTCGTTAGCCGCGTTTTATCACCCCTTGCGTCTTGCCGAAGAACTCGCGCTGTTAGACAACCTATCCGGGGGACGGATCAACGCAGGTTTCGGCCGAGGATTCGACCGCACCGAAATGGACATCTTTGGTGTGGAAATGGAGGACTCGTACCCCCGCTTTCGCGAAAATGTTGATATTGTGCTGCGCGCTTGGGGCTCAGAGCGACTGACGTACGACGGTAAATTCAATTCATACCACGACATCGAAGTGCTGCCGAAACCGCAACAAGATCCAATGCCAACCTGGGTTGCCGCCTCATCGCCGAGCGCGGTTGAGTGGGCTGCAACCGAAGGTCATGCCATCTTGATGGACCCCCATGCGTCGCACAGCGAAATCGCAGCAAAATATGCCAACTACGAACAAACGCTGAGCCGCGTCGGTCGCACAAATACGCAGGACACGCCGATTGCAAGACTAATGGCGATTGCTGCGACCGATGCCGAAGCAGAGGCCGTAGCCCGGCAAGGCGCACAATGGACAGTGGGCAGTTATGCTGGACCGAAGAAAGGTGGACCGCCAAGCGACCTTAGCGCGGACGAACTCGTTGAAAGGTATGTCAACGAAGTCATCATTCACGGCTCACCGCAGAAAGTAGTCGACAAGCTCACCGAATTGGAAGAAACGATTCCGTTGCAGTATTTGCTCGCGTCGATCCTAAGCCACGAAACGTTTCTGCGCCTAACAGATGAGGTGATTCCACGGATGGGGTGATTTTGATCGCGACTCAATAAAGTGCAGTCCCCCGCCGATCGAGGTCTGAGCGCCTGTTATGCCGCGACCCAACTGCCGTGAAACCCGCAGGAATTCGAGCTGGCACTTTAGCTGTAGCAACCGGTCCCTCGTCAATTGCGGCAGCCTCGAAAACCATCAGCTCGCTTTTGTCCGTAGGTTGGTTGTAGGCCAGCATGATCATATAGCCGTCCGCTTCATCGGTACCGCCGACGCGTGGCGCAAAAACCGCTTCACCGACCATGTAGTTCTCGCCAAGATCGTAAGTTTTGCGCTGACCGCTCGTCGTGTCGTAGTGGATCAGCTTATTGAAGCTCGACAAGCCACCGCTGCTGCCTACCGCGTATCCATGTCGATACGCTTTGGTCCCCCAGCGATCATCGGTGCGCGGAAACTCACAAGCCATATCGTCGAGCAGCTCTTCGGAAATATTGTTGGTATTGTCCGCAAGATCGATCGTCCAACGGCGAAAAGTAGGGTTAGTGCCATCCGACTCGTCGGCCTGAGTGCCATCGAGTTTTAGGGCAAATTGGGTTGCATTAGATCCGGTGACGTCAGCATGCAATTTGGAACCGTCTGTCCAAGCGTTCATCATATGGAACATAAACCGCGCGTCCATGTTGAACCATTGCACATCGTCCACGCTTCCATCGCGCGGAATTACGCCAAAGTGGCTTCCCTTGTCAGGCTCCCAAGCCAGCATCGGTCCACCTGTCATTGCGCGCTTGTTTTGTAGTGCGAATATCCAAATGAGCAGCCATTTGAGTGCCAAACCCTCTGCTCTTTAGCCAGTTGCCTTGCGGGGCACCCACGTGTTGATTAGAATCACGATTGACTGGTTTTTCTGGGTTGCGTTACGGCAAATGGACTATCATCTAACCGAGGACCAGGCTGCCATCAAGGAACTCGCCGAGCGTTTTACTGCCGACGAGATCAGCCCTAACGCTGCAACTTGGGATTCCGAGCAGCAGTTTCCTCGCGCGACTATTAGTACAGCAGGCTCGCTTGGGTTCGGTGCGATCTATCTCGATGAATCGCTTGGTGGCATCGGGTTGAATAGAATCGACGCCGCAATCATCTTCGAAGCCATGGCCTACGGGTGCCCATCGACATCGGCCTTCATTTCCATTCACAACATGGCGACCTGGATGATTGCGAAGTTCGGCAGCCATGCGCTGAAGACGAAGTGCTTGCCCAAATTGATGACGCTGGAGAACATTGCCAGCTATGCGCTCACTGAACCTGATTCTGGCTCGGACGCCGCTGGATTGAAGAGCAAAGCCGAGCGCATGGCGGACCATTATCTGGTCAACGGCAGTAAAGCGTTCATCTCCGGAGCCGGTGAGAATGAAGTCTACGTTTGCATGTTGCGAACCGCAGATGAAGCCCACCGCGGAATCAGTTGCTTGGTCATCGACAAAGATTTGCCTGGCGTAACGTTCGGTGCGCTGGAGCGTAAACTCGGTTGGCATTCTCAACCCACCAGGGCGGTCATCTTCGACAACGTAAAGGTGCCCCTTGAAAACTTGGTTGGCGAAGAAGGCCAAGGATTCGCCATCGCAATGTCCGGTCTGGACGGTGGTCGTTTGAATGTCGGCGCTTGTTCAATTGGTGGGGCGCAACGGTGTCTCGACGAAGCGGTTACGTATGTCAAACAGCGCAAGCAGTTTGGACGACCAATCGCTGAATTCCAGAACACCCAGTTCGTGCTCGCCGACATGGCCACGGAACTCGCGGCATCGAGGACGCTACTGCATACGGCCGCGCAAAAAATCGACGAGGATGCTGCAGACAAAACAACCTACGCCGCGATGGCGAAGCTAAAAGCCACGGAAGCAGGATCGAAGATCGCAAACGATGCGCTGCAACTCCACGGTGGCTACGGCTATTTGATGGATTATCCCGTCGAGCGGTTTGTCAGGGATCTGCGTGTGCACCAGATCCTTGAGGGAACCAGCGAAATTATGCGAATGGTGATTGGTCGCAATCTGGTCGCGTAAGTCGTGTGTTGGGTCAGCTGCATGAGACTGGCTCTGAGGTGATCACCCGGGACGACGCCCTTCAATGTAGTCGTCGATCAATTCGTGGTAGCGACGAATGCGCTTCTCCTGTTCCGAAAGGTAAACACCTTTGAAACCCCGTGAGCGAAAGCCGCGCTGCTGCGTCACAAAGACTCGTACATCATCCTCGACGGCGGGACCAATGGACACCTTTTCGGGATCGACCAGGATCCGCTCAGCTTCGCTCGCCGAGCCTGCGTTGCGGTGGTCGAAGCCAGCTTCAATCGCTGCTTTGCTCGAGTACCACCAGTTGTCGAAGAGGTACTGTTCTGGATCGCTGCGGTGCGGCCGCGCGCGGAGGAAGTGAAAGCCATCCGACCACAGCGAGACGGCAAAGTTGGGGAAGAGCGTGTAGTGGAACGCGTCGGTGAATTGAGCATCGGGGATCTTATCGTAGTGGGAAAAGCCCGGCTTGTCCCGAGTTTGCGTTTTGCTTGCTGAATCGCTTCTCGTGTGTCTTGCGGACGGTCCTTGAAATCGTTCGGATCTAACTCCCAAAAACAAAGCTCACTGGCCAGCGGATTTAGAATGTTTCCTTCCTTGTCGGTCGACCCGACACCGTAGCCGCCTTCCATGATCATTCGGTTGTGGCCCTCATCGGACAAATCGAACTGGGTTTCCTTGAAATAGGTGTTGATGTGGCCGCGTACCCGCGCGCGGTTGGTTTCGGTCGTCGCACCCATATGCCCGTCGGCACGTGGTAGGACTCGTTGAAATTATCCAACACCACCTTCCAGTTGCACGGCAACCATGCGCTGTTGGCCATAGTGCGTTGCCACGTGTCTAATTCACGCGACGCCCACTCGTCCCAGATTGGACCCAGGTAGTCCTTCAGACCTACACAGTTAGGATCCATGTTCACCCAAACGAATCCGGCGAAGGTCTCACAGGCTATCTCGGCGAGACGCAGTTTGCCGCACGGATTGCCTTCGAGAAAATCTTCGCAGTCCGGCACAAAGTTGAGCTCGCCATCCGGCATGTATGCCCAACTGTGATACTTGCATACAAACCGCTCAACGTGGCCCCTGCTGTCGCCGACGAGCGGGTTACCACGATGCTGACAAACGTTGTAGAAAGCTTTAACACTGAGATCGGCCTGTCGGACCATGAGGATCTCTTCTGGACCGACCGGTTCCATTTGCCAATCACCAGGATTGGCTAACTCTGTCTCCCGGCCCAAGAGTAGCCAGGTCTTAGTCCACATCCCCTCCCATTCCTTCTGGAAGAATTCCTTGGAGGTGTAGCGGTATCCTTCGAGTAACGATCCACGTATGTGCTGCTTCGGATAACCCCGTACTTCAGCCATGGCTGGTTCCTTTTAACGCAAAATAGCACTAGTTAACGCAACAGGGCTCTAGCGCTAAGTTCGATCTTGAACGAAGGGAATCAAGCGTTCCGGGAACGAGTTAGTTTCGTGCGTCTTGTCGCCCGCGCACCAAACGACCGGGCATTGCGCCGGTGTGCTCGCCATCCTGATAGGTCACTTCGCCCGAATTGATGGTCGCTTTGTAGCCTTGCGAGCGTTGTACCAATCGCTTACCGCCCGCTGGTAGGTCATAGACCATCTCCGGCCTGTGAAGCCCCAGGCCATCATAGTCAATGATATTCAGGTCCGCTTTGTAACCCGGCGCGATCACGCCGCGGTCGTAGAGGCTGTAGACCTGTGCCGCATCCTGAGTCAACTTGTGTACGACAAACGGCAGCGACAGTTTAGGCCCGCGTACGCGATCCCGGGTGAAATAGCTCAACATATACGTCGGCACGCTCGCGTCGACTAAGACGCCGCAATGCGCACCTCCATCGGATAGGCCAAAGACACTCAGCGGATGCTCAATCACTTCCCGTTGCGCTTCCAAATCACCGTCGTAGCGGCCAAAAAGAATTAGCAGCGAATTTCCTTCCGCCAACACATCCATAATTACTTCCACAGGGTCCACACCTCTCGCTCGAGCAATAGCGGCCACCGTCTCGTCGGGACTGGGCTCGTAGGTAAGATCCGCGTCCAACACATATTGATATTCGTGATCCGTCATGAAGCGCACTGCATCCGCACTCTTTGGCAGCTTGCGTTCTTCGCGCAAGACACGCTCGCGAAATACGGGGTCTTTTAGCCGCTTTTGACGTTCTGCAAGCGGCAATTCGTGAATTTCTCGATAGGCAGGGAATTGCCGCATCGGATTAATCGTGCCCTCTAGCGACATGAGTATCGATGCAGGTCGAGCCCCTACTTGCGGGCGCAAGTTGAAACCGTCCGCATGAAGTTTTTCAGCGAGTTGCCATATCGGACCAAGCCCGCCGGTGACGAGTGGCGTAATCGTTCGACCGGTATCGCGAATGATGTGCTCGATCCATGCCAATTCATCGGGTTCATTTAGGCTGTCAGAAACAAACTCCATCGTGCCGTGCGACAAGCCTGCAAACGCGCTACCAATCGTGCGCATCTCCTCACCGGACGCGCGAGTCCCAGGAATTAGATTGCCTGCTCGATCGACGTGTCCGTAAAAGCGCGACGTGGTAAATCCAAGCGCGCCATCTTGCAGCGCAGTACGCGTAATATCCCTCATCGCTAACATATCTTGCTTGGTGGCGTCGTCGTAACAGCGATCACCCATCACGTACTGCCGAATCGCAACATGCGGTACTTGCGAGCCCACATCGACGGCATATGGTGTATCGATAGTGTCCAAATACTCGGCGAACGACTCCCAGCCCCATGGAATACCTTCGTGAAGCGCGGTGCCAGGGATGTCCTCGACACTTTCCATGAGCGACACCAATTCTGCCTCCGCGCCGGGGCGTACCGGAGCAAACCCTACCCCACAATTACCCATGACCACTGAGGTAACCCCATGCCAGCTGCTTGGCGTAACGAGTTTGTCCCAGCACACTTGTCCGTCGTAATGGGTATGAATGTCCACGAAACCCGGAGTCACAAGATCGCCCTGCGCGTCAATCGTACGTTTGCTTTTCGCTGACCCAGCACCGGCTTTCGTGACTTCGGTTATCGTGCCTGAATCGACGATGATATCGCCACCGCGTGGCTCTGCGCCGGTGCCATCGACAATCGTCGCATTTCGAATGACTAAATCGTGCATCGTTTATCTCCTCCCAAGGCCCTTCCATCCTAGCACATCCGGCTAGCCTCTCTTGCCGATCCGAGCGCCATAGGAAATACCTTATTTACGTATTTACGCGTATTTACGGCGTATTTACGGGACATCCATCAATCGGACATCCCGATCCAAACACGAGGTGTCCCGTAATTCAGACAGTAATTCATTCCCTAATTCATTCCCTAATTCATTGTTGCGGGTGTACACCCAGCGCCTGCCGACATCCACCATCGTTGGGCATCTACCCCCAAGAATTTGAATTGTGCGAAGACTAGAATGATGGCTCCACACAAACTGCCGTACGAAGGAGCCAGAATTGAAAATCACCAAAGCCGAAACCATCCTAATCAACAACATAAAACCCTATCGCGGGGGTCCGAAATGGCTATTCTTGAAGCTCTATACGGACGAAGGGTTAGTCGGACTCGGGGAACGGGTGACGGGGCATGCCATTAACCTCAATTCGCAAATCGCGCTCTTGCACGACCTCTGCGAACGCTTTGTGATCGGCCAAAGCCCTTTCGACATAGAGAAAACATGGCACGCGATGTACGGCACACTCCACGATTATCGCCATCCGGGGCTCGACTCCACGCCTGCCATCAGCGCCATAGAGATGGCCTGTTGGGACCTGATCGGTAAAGCGACCAACCAACCCATCTACAATCTATTGGGCGGTAAATATCACGCCAAGCTTCGCGCTTATGCGTATATGCCCGCTGAAGGCGTTTGGGAGGATCCCGCCAAGGCTGGAACCATTGCCAAACAGCTCGTCGCTGAAGGCAATTCCGCCTGTAAGATCGATCCGTTCATGCCGTACTTCCCTATGCCGCGCGACTTTCCCCTGAAAACAATCAAACACGGCGCGCAAATATTCCAACGGATACGGGATGCCGTTGGTGACGACTTGGAGGTTGGCTTGGGCACACATGGCCAGTTCAGCACCTCCGGGGCAATCCGTGTTGCTTCCATATTCGAAGAATTCAATCCATTTTGGTTTGAGGAGCCGGTGCCTCCGGAGAATGTTGACGAAATGGCTCGTGTTGCCGCCCACACCAGCATTCCTATCGCATCCGGCGAGCGTCTTGTGACCAAGTATGAGTTCAATGAACTTCTGACAAAACAAGCGGCCCAGATCATTCAGCTCGACGTCGGCCAATGTGGCGGTATCTTAGAGTCGAAGAAAATCGCTGGTATGGCTGAAGCCCATTTCGCGATGATTGCTCCGCACATGTATGTGGGACCAATTTCAGCAGCGGCGGCCGTGCAGATCGACACGTGCTCGCCAAACTTCTTGATCCAGGAATTCAATATCAACGATCTTCACAGCGACATTCTCGTCGACCCGATCAAATTTGAAGATGGTTTCATTACGCCGCCAACCGCACCTGGACTCGGCATAGAATTAAACGAAGCGGTAGTCGCAAAGCACCTGGCTTAACGCGCAGGCCAGCGACAGCCTTGTGGAGCGTTGCTGACCTACTGATTCGTTGTTTCGAGTCCCTGAATCGGTTTGTAGTACGGCGTATCGCCTAAGGTTTGCACCTTTTGTTGCCAATTGGCGCCTGCTTCATCGGGCGTATATGCCCAGTCTTGGCGATGGTAATTCCAACTATCGGGATTAAGCGTCTGTGCTTGCGCCCAATAATGGTTGGCTTTGACATCGTCTCCCGCGCCTGAGAAATACACCCCTAGTGCAAATGCCGGTTCCGCTTTGGCCTGTTCGGAAGTTTTTTCGCTGATCTGTATCGCGTGGTCAACGTGGGTGCTGGCATCGCTATTAGCCACCCAATCGGCCACCATCGGGGCATAGTCGGTACGCCCGAACTCGAATCCGCCCAAATTGTGCATCGTGGCGTAAGTCCCTTCGTCAATACGTCGAACCTGTCCGGCTTCATCGATCCATACAGCCGAAGGTACATTCACGAGGTTGTAGAGGGAACTCACGATATGGTGCTCATCCACCAAGCCGACGAACGTCGCGCCAGCTCTTTCATACCACGGCTCGGCAGCAGCGATGCCTTGCGCATCTTGCGCGACGGCAAGAATAACGAAATCTTGATCTTTCAAATCCGAATAAACGGCCTGCCAACCTGACAGGTCAAAGCGGCATCCTCACCAACTCGCCCAGGTAAGTAGCATCACTTTTTTGCCTTTGAAATCACTCAATGACAACGTGTTGCCCTGCCAATCCGGCAGCGTGAAGTCGGGTGCCACAGCATCACGAATGAAGCTCTGCCGTTGCGCGGGAACCGCACCGAAGCTCCATACATCTGCTTCGCTGTCCACAACATAGGGCTGCTGGATTCGAGCTGCAAGCTCCGTCACGTTAAACCATGGCTTGCCTTGCCGGGTGACAAAAATGTCGCTGTCGCGATCTTGCTGAACAGGCACACAGATCGCATCCAAGCAGGCGCCTTCCGGCTTGAGTTCAAACCCGTTAACGCGCGTCAATTCGTCTACGCTCACCCACAGGTCCGTGGGGTCTGCCAATGTATGCTCAACCGATACGATGTCCCCGCCGAGCAAAACCGTGGCGGCGTGGACGGGAAACGCAGCGAGCCCGAGCAAAAGTAATACCGCTGACAAGTGTTTCATTGCATTGCCTCTCAATGTTGCCCGGTAAAGTATTACGGCCGCTTGTTATAGTCGACGCTAAACCAGCTCTCCGGAGTAATCGATACAACGACCGAGCCCGAACTAGAGCCCGCGTTGGCTGCGTACTCCCGTCCTGCTTCATCTCCGTAATAACGGATTGCCATCGTCTCGAGCTGACCGTCCTCGATTTCCTTAATGATAAACGGTCCTTCTATCGAGACGTATTCATAGGGGGCTTGCTCGGTTTGCGCGCACAGACTAATCCGATCGGCAGCTTGCAGCAGTCTGCCTTTCACCGAATCTCGGCCGGTCACCATCCATACATCGCCGCCTGGCTCATAGGCATACCAAATGGGTACAGTGAGCGGTCCCCGGCCCGATCTTGGGATCGACACGATGCCAACATGGAGACCCGCGAGGAAACTCTCGCGCTCAGTTTTCGACATAGTTAGGGACATTCCTACTCCTCTCGCTGTTACACAAAAGCTAGGTTAAGGTACACCATCAACTCTACCACGGTTACTATTATGACTTACGCTGGGCATAGGACGATAATCGACTGCGATAGTCACCTGATCGAGTTGGACGATTTCCTGAGCAATGCAGCACGTGCGGCAGACCTACCTTTTCTTCCGGCAATGGATGCACAAAGCGAACTGCCCGTGGTACAGATAGGCATCGATCGAGGCCGCGAGCTTTTGGCCAAACGTCAAGGCGACTCTGCCGTAATGGAGAAGTTCGAATCCGCATTGCTCGACAATACCAAGAGCGGCTGGAATCGGCTCGGTGCATTCGATCAAGCAGAACGCTCCCACACGTTGGATCTGTTTGGATTTGAGATTCAATTGGTGCTGCCGACCTTTTCTTTCCATCAGATCGCCCACGAATCTGACCCACAGGTGCTGGAAGCCGGCGCGCGGACTATGAACCGGGCCATGGGCGACTTCTGCGCCAAAGATGAGCGACTCCGAGCTATCGGCTATATCCCCCTGAGCCTTGGTCCAGAGATTGCCGCGCAACTGATGACACAGGGCTTCGCCGACGGTTGCTACACCTTCATGGTCGACACGAATGAGCCCGACGATGAGAAAATTTCGTTTACCCATCCGGACTTTGATCCAGTCTGGGCAAGCTTTGCGGCACAGGGCGTGCCGTTCGTCGTTCACGTTGCAGTGAACGGCCATTACAAGCGCATGCCGGATAGCTTCAAGAGGAATGGCAGAAGCAATCCGGAATTGGGGGGCGACGCACCTGCTGGTGAACTGGGCATGATGACCATCAACAACAGCGCCGAGATTTTCCTATCGGCGATGATTTTCGACAACGTCTTCGATCGCCACCCCAAACTACGCGGCGTCTCGATGGAGCACGGTGCATTCTGGGTGCCTTCCTGGCTACACGCGCTCGACTTTACTGCGCGCACATTTCGGCACAAACGCGAGTTTGCTGAGTTGCCTTCACAAGTCGCAAAGCGGCACTTGAAAATCTCCCCTTTCGCCGGCGAACCGGTGGGCTGGATCATCGAAAACGTTGGACCGGAAATGCTCGTTTTCGCATCCGATTACCCTCACCCGGAAGGCACGAATGATCCGATCAAACGATTCGAAGCCACGATGCAAAACTGCAACCAGGTGACGATGGATGCCTTCTACCACGGCAATATGGCATCCGTAATGGGCATCAACATCTAGTGTCCTGTCTGGCCACTAGGCCGCACTGATGCCGCGACGCATTGCGGTCGTTACGAGTTCTCGTGCCGACTACGGCCACCTGTATTGGCCATTGAAGGAAATCGCAGCACATCAAGAACTCGAGCTCGACTTAATCGTGTTCGGTGCGCACTTATCAGCCGAATTCGGCAATACGGTCGAAGTAATCGAAGCCGACGGTTTTGAGATAAGCGCCAGACTCGAATGTTTGGATGCTGAAGATTCCGACGCGGGCATGGCTCGAACGATTGGCAACGCCATCGGCCCACTAGCAGCTTACCTAGATACCAACCGGCCGGATATGCTGCTCATCATCGCCGATCGTTACGAAATGCTGGCACCTGCCGCGGTTGCCTGTGCGATGCGGATCCCGATCGCCCATATCGAAGGTGGCGACATCAGTGAAGGCGCAGTGGACGATGCAGTACGCAACGCGCTGACCAAGATGGCACACTTACACTTCACCCCCACGGAAGATGCCCGACAGCGCGTGCTGGCGATGGGTGAGGAAGCGTGGCGAGTTTCCTGTTCCGGCGCTCCGTCCCTTGATCACCTTCGCAGAAGCACCCTACCCGACCGTCAGATGTTGGAATCCAGGTTGCAGCAACCGCTAACGGATTCGGTTTGTGTCGTGGCATATCATCCCGTCACGCTACACGACGATACAACCGATGAAGCCCAATCACTCATGACGGCACTTCAGCAGTGGCCGACGCAGATCGTTTTTTGTTTCCCAAATGCAGACGCAGGCCATACACGCCTTGTTGCAAGCGTCAGGGAGTTCTGCCACTCGCACAGCAATGCAGAGTTGTACGTAAACCTTGATCACCTCACCTATTGGGCCTTGCTCGAGGCTTCAGCATTGATGGTCGGCAACTCGTCGAGTGGCATTATGGAATCTGCGAGTCTTAAGCTGCCCTGCATCGACATTGGCGATCGACAGAAAGGCCGAACCCGCGCCGCCAATATTCTCCACGCGACCGCTGATCCCGACGTAATCCTGCGCACGATGCAGCGGGCGGTCGAGCCTCAATTCGCCAAGTCATTAATATCGTTGGAGAATCCATACGGCGATGGCCATGCCGCAGAACGTATTGTGGCAGGCCTTGCCGATGCACCGCCGCGAGAAAAACTATTGCGTAAACGCGCCCTCCCCCTCGAAACCACCCATCATGCCTTCATCCAAGATACAGATTCCGCTCGCTAAATCGGACATCGGACAAGCAGAAACGAATGCGGTTACTCGCGTCATGGCGAGCGGGCGATTGGCGCTCGGCCAGGAAATCACCGCGTTCGAGCAAGAATTCGCCACCTGGCACGGCGTGCGCTCGGCAGCGATGACCAATTCAGGAACTTCTGCTCTAACGTGCGCACTGCGCGCCTTAGGGGTGGGCCCAGGCGACGAAGTCATCATCCCAGCGCTTACTTTTATCGGTACCGCAAACGCGATACTCAACTGTGGCGCACTGCCAATTCTAGTCGACGTGAAACCCGATTCTGGGAACATTGACGTAAACCTTCTGCATCGCTCGATAAGCGGGAAATGCAAAGCGCTCGTACCTGTGCACTTGTTTGGCCACGCAGCCGACATCGCGGACATCATGGAAATTGCGGCAACGCACGACCTCGCCGTCGTCGAAGATGCGGCTGAAGCGCTTGGCTCACAATGCAACGGGCAGTTGGCGGGCACGATAGCTGATGCCGGCATATTTGGTTTCTATCCGAATAAGGTTTTGACAACGGGCGAAGGCGGCATGGTGATCTCCCAGGACGAAGCCTTGATTGAGCGGTGTCGAGCAATTGCCAACCAAGGCGTGGTATCAGGCCATCAAGCGACCACGCCGGGCATGTCCTTTCGCGGCAACGAATTGGGCGCGGCGATTGGCCGAGCGCAACTCGCTGGTCTGCACGAACGCCTTGCACACCGCACGGAGCTTGCTGCCCACTACCAGCGCGAGTTGACCAATAACAGGCAAATGCGAATCTTTGGTTTCACTAACTCCGTTCAGGGCTGGTTTACCATTCCGGTGCTATTGCCCGAAAACACTGACCGCGACCGGCTACGCGCAGACTTGGCCACCGACGGCATTGCAACCGCAGCTTACTTCCCGGCGATCCACACGTTAGTGGGATATGAGCATCTCGCCAGTAGATACGAACTAGGCGTCAGTGAATTGCTTGGAAGTCGGTTGATCGCGCTACCACTTTGGTCAGAGATCGAGCCGCATATTGCCCATATCTGTGAGCGCCTTTGTTTTCATCTTGACCCGCCGTAGCGAGCGCTGGGT
>Ga0115002_10005091_pt1 | contig 15638 bp, 18 predicted proteins | sample ArcticOcean_MG_C_8_FD_89576 | JGI IMG/M metagenome (GOLD analysis project Ga0115002, IMG submission 89576) | Marine microbial communities from western Arctic Ocean - ArcticOcean_MG_CB11_86 | ecosystem: Environmental > Aquatic > Marine > Oceanic | place: Arctic Ocean: Canada Basin | collected... | reverse complement strand
TGGGTGGCGGACAGGCGCGATAAAAAATATTATCGGAGCGTGCTTCGTAAAAATCTGAAGGGCCCCGCGACTGGAGATCTTCGTGTGCTCAAGGGCGGGGCCTGGTTCAACAGCAGCGAAGTCCTCCGTGCCGTATTTAGGACCGGGTTCGCACCCGAAAATGCCAGCCATGGCATCAACTTTCGCTGTGCCAAAACGCTCTCGAAAGGATTTGTCAGCCTGCCGCGCCGGGGCCGGGGCCGGGCGATGTGGGCGTGCCGCCCTTAAGATTCTTCTTTTCGCTCCCGCCACAGCTTTACAAGCACCTGTGTCTTGAAGACGCTGAAGCTGGTTGTGTTTGTAAATTAGAAAGAGTGCGGCTGCCTCGAAAGCAATTAGTGAGGCCCACCACCAGGGAAGCCAGCGGGCGATGGCGAACAAGGCAAGGATCCCCGCCGCCACAATGAGATAGTTTCTGACTTGCCTGGCATTCCATCCGGCTTCATATTTTCGGGCGAGTCGCGCGAAAAAACTCTTTTCGCGGTCGCTTAGCCCTTCCTACGGCACATCATTTTTTTCAGATTCCATGACACTCCCCTTTTTCGTTTTCCCCGGGAGGGCGAAGGGAGAGGTTGGCTTGCCGGGCTCAGCGCCCCGTCCACTCGGGTCGACGTTTTTCCAGAAATGCCCTGATCCCCTCAGCCTTGTCATCGGTCTCACACAGGGCCCCCTGCGCGAATTTTTCCATCGCGAGGCCGGCGGCGAGGCTGCCCTCCATCCCGGAGTGGACCATCGCCTTCATGAAGCGAGGAACGAAAGGCGCGAAAGTGGCCAGATGATCCGCCATGCGCCGCACCTCGGGGAGTAGTTCATCCGGCGCGGTCATCCGCGTGATGAGCCCGATGTGGAGAGCGCGCTCGGCGCCGATGGTCTCTCCCATCAGGAGCATCTCCATCCCCCAGCCGCGCCCCACAATGCGGGGCAGGCGCTGGGTTGCGCCGCCGCCGGGAATAATACCGAGCTTACCCTCCGGGGTGGCGAATTTCGCGTTGGTCGAGCCGACCCGCAAATCGCAGCCTAGCGCCACCTCAAGCCCCCCGCCCATGCAGTAGCCGTTGATGGCGGCGATGGTGGGCTTGGGTGTTTTCTCGAGGCGATCAGCCACCCCTTGCACAAGGGGCTCAAGCGCCTTTTTGAGATCGCGCTGCTCGACTTCTTCGAGATCTGAGCCAGAGGCGAAGGCTTTATCTCCCGCGCCGGTGATAGCAATGACGCGAACGGCCTCATTGTTCGCCGCGGCCCCGATGGCGGCGTGAAGATCGTCGAGCGTGGCGAGCGAGATGGCGTTGTACCTTTCTGCGCGGTTGATGGTGATGAGAGCCAGCGGGCCCTCAACTTCGTAGAGCAGGTTTTCGTATGGCATCGTGAAACCTCGTTGACTGAATGGTTATTCTTTAGCCCGCCGCCGGCGCTGGGTAATAAGGTTAAGCGACTCGACGAGTATCGAGAACGCGATGGCGAAGTAGAGATAGCCTCTCGGGATGTGGAAGTGCATCCCGTCAGCCACGAGCGCCACGCCCACAAGCAGGAGGAAGCTCAACGCCAACATTTTGGCTGTCGGATGGTTTTCGATGAACGCGCTCACCGGTCCCGAGGCGAGGAGCATGATCCCCATCGCGATGACGATCGCCGCGATCATAACCGGCAAGTGCTCGGCCATGCCTATCGCCGTTACCACCGAGTCGAGCGAGAACACCATATCGAGCACCATGATCTGCATGACGACCGCCGTGAAGCTTTTCGCGGCCCCATCGCCGCCGCCTTCGGCCTCTCCCTCGACGGTGTGATGAATCTCGTAGGTTCCCTTGCCGAGGAGGAACATCCCGCCCGCGAGCATAATGATATCGCGCCAGGAGAGCGCGAAGCCATACATCTCTGCGACCGGTGCCGTGAGCCCGACAATCCAGGCGATGCCCGCCAGCATGATAATCCGCATGACGAGCGCCGCCATGAGGCCTAGGTGTCGCGCCCGCGCGGCCTCGACCTCGGGCAGCTTCGCCGCGACGATAGAGATAAACACCACGTTGTCGATACCGAGCACAATCTCTAGCGCTGTCAGCGTGAACAGGCTAATCCAGATCGCGGGCTCGAAAAGCCATTCGAACATCAATAATTTCTCCCGGTGATTTCTTTGAGGACACCCTTATTTCACGATCGTGTTTCTCAATACGCCGATGCCCTCGATCTCAAGTTCGATAACATCGCCCGGCTGTATCCATTTGTCGAGATCGGCGCCGCAGCCGGTGCCCACGGTTCCCGAGCCGATGAGGTCGCCGGGAACGAGTTCTTCCTCCATCGAGAGATGCTCAAGTACCCGGCCCCAGCTGAAGTGCATGTCGCCGGAGTTTCCCCGGCTCCATTCTTTGCCGTTGATACGAGCGGTCATGACGGCGGCGGTGTGGTCGAACTCATCGCACGTCACGACACAAGGCCCTATGGCGGTGCCGAAGTCCTTGCCTTTGTGCGGTCCGAGCCAGAGGGACATTTCCTTCATCTGGATGTCGCGGGCGCTGAAGTCGTTCATGACGGTGAAGCCGAAAATATGGTCCATCCCGTCGGCCTCGGCGATGTTTTTTCCGCTTTTTCCGATGAGGATGGCGATCTCAAGCTCATAATCAAGTTTTTCGGTGTAGTGGGGCCATTTGAGAGCATCGTCGGGCCCGATGATGGTGAGGCGGTTTCCCTTATAAGAGGTTGGCATCTCGTACCAGAGGGGATCGACGATGGTGTTCCGTCGGCGAGCGCCGGCTTGCTTGTGGCCCTCAAAGCAGAGGCAGTCCCTGAAGCTCACCGGTCGGGGGACGGGAGCCAGCAACCGTACTTCTCCTAGCCCGTAGGCCAGCCGTTCCCCATCGGGCCCCGTGGCGTCCTCGCCCTCGGCGTTTAGGTAGACGATCGCCTCACGGGCGGCCTCCAGCGAGGGTTCACCTCCCGCCGCGAAATTGCAAATATCCTGCGGAATCCTGAAATCTGCGTATTCTCGCCACCGGGGCTCGCGACCATCGGCGCGGGCTCTTGCCGCGTAGGCATGGGCGAGGTCCACGGCGCACATGTCGGCCTCGGGGCCCCAGATAGCCCCGAGTCGCCGAATCCGCCCTGCTGGGGTCGCTACTTCGAACGTAATGAATTTCATGGACTTCCTCCGAATTTGTGATGTCCCCGGCGGCCCCCCCGGGTCGACCAGATCGAAAATATTGGCATTAGAATGTCGCCAAAGCTTACCATTTTTCGGGCCGAGGTGCTTCGGGGCCGCAAGGGCCGGGATTAAATTCTTCCCTAAGGGGCTGAATTTAAATCCCTCGTTGGTCCGGCCCGATTCCATTTATAAAGGCTTGATTTAGGCTTGACTTCCCACGAGCCTGCGGGTAATTTTAGGCGTTTTTTTAATAAATTGGTTCCGGGGCGAGCCACGGCAGATTTGTAATTATTGATGAATCTTCGCGGATTGTATATTTCCGGTCAGAGAGGATGCCTTGTGTGCCCGGCAGGCGAAAATCAGTCTCCTGTGGCGCATGAGCGGAAGGATTAAATATTTCCATGATAGTTGAAGTGAGGATCCGGCGGACGCTTAGGACCGCTTTTCTTATGTTAGCCGCGTTACTGGCCTTGGCGGCTGCGCCGCATATTTCCTGGGCTGCGGAATCCGGGCACGGCTCGACTGGTGGGCTCAAGGAGTGGCTGGCTGGCTACACCCTTGGCAGTGGGGCCCTCATCATCAACCCTGCCGTAATGCTCATCCAATGGATCAATTTTATCGTAATCCTCATTGTCCTGAATAAAATTATTTATAAGCCCCTCTGGCGCGTCATCAATGAACGTAACGGGCAGATAAAGGGCGATCTGGCGGCCTCGGAGCGCGATCGAAGCGAAACCCTGGGTTATATCAACCAGTACGAAGATTCGCTGGCCGAAATTCAGCGGGAAAACACCGAGGCGATGGTTGCCCTCCAGCAGCTGATGGCCGAGTCTGGCCGGAAATTAATCGACGAGATTCACGAAAAGACCTCCAAGCAGATGGAGGAGGCGCGCGCTTCGATATCGTCCCAAGCCACCGCCGCGTCGGACGAGCTCAAGGGGAACGCTGAGGAGTTTGCCAGCCAGATTGCCAACCGTCTTGCCGGTCGGCAGATTGCTTAAGGATATGACGATGAAGCCATCGACCCTGAAATTTATTAGCCTGGCGAGTTTATGCGTCGCCGCCGCGTTGGCTCTTGGGGTGTTTCCCGAATGGGCTTTCGGCGCGGAAACTGGCGAGGTCCATCACAAGAAATTCAGTATCGTTGAGGAAGGTTTCAAGATTCTCAACACGCTGATCGTGTTTCTTATTCTATACAAGGTCGGCGCGAAGCCGCTTGCGAATTTCTTTAAGGATCGCCGCGAGGGTATTGCTGCCGCGCTGGCAGAAGCTAAGGCGGCGCGCACGGAGGCCGAACGTGAGCTTGAGGCGCAGCGCTCGAAGGTTGCTGACCTAGAAGCAGAGTTGAGCCGGGTCCGTGATGTCGGCGAGAGCGCGCGCGGGGAAATTGTCGCCCGAATCGAGGTGGAGCAAAAAGCCCAGGCCGACCGTCTTTTAGAGCAGACTCGCGGCGCGATAGAGCTTGAAGCCGCCAAGGCGAGGGCGGAGCTTCAGGCCCGCGCGGCGGAGCTGGCAATGGGCCTTGCCGAGGAAATGCTTAAGAAAAATATCGGTCCCGATGACCAGGAACGGTTCGTTTCCAATTACCTGGTCAAGCTCGGGGATCAGGCGGGAGGTAACTCATGATTGGTGGTCAGGCGGCGAGCCGCTACGCCAAGGCGCTTATCAATATCGCCGAAAAGCGAGGCTCCCTTGATGAAACCGGGGCAGAGCTCGCTCAACTAAACGAAGTGCTGGACAATCCCGAACTTCGCAAGGTGCTGATGAATCCGCGCTTTTCCCGCCCAGTCAGGGTTGGTGTCATCGACGAAATTTTGAGATCCTCCGGCGCGAGCGAACTGATGCTGAAGTTCGCGCGGCTCATTACCGAGAAAGATCGCATCTCCGATTTGCCCGCCATTTCGGACCGCTATCTGGCGCTTGCTGACGAAATGCGGGGCCGCGTTCGCGCCCAGGTGCGAGTCGCTTTTGATCTTTCCGATTCCGCCATGGAGGAGCTTCGCAAAAAGCTCTCTGAGGTCAGCGGAAAAGAAGTGTTGCTCGAAATGGAGAAAGATTCATCGCTCATTGGCGGGCTCGTTTGCCGGATGGGTGGTATCGTTATGGACGGTAGTATCCGGAATCAGCTAAAAAATTTGCGCGAGAGTTTGTCAGCGAACTAACTTTTACTTCCACGGAACAGTTGAGGGGACGAGATGCAAATTCGTGCCGAAGAAATTAGTCAGATAATTCAGAAGCAGATCGAGGGTTTTGACTCGTCAGTTGAGTTGGCCGAAACTGGGTCGGTGATTTCGGTCGGTGACGGTATTGCCCGCATCTATGGTCTTGAGAAGTGCATGGCCGGTGAGCTGATCGAGTTTCCGGGCGGGCTCTTCGGCATGGCGCTGAACCTCGAGGCGGACAATGTTGGTGCCGTGCTTCTGGGCGACGATCGCCACGTCAAGGAAGGCGACGAAGTCCGCCGCACCGGTCGCATCGTTCAGGTGCCTACCGGAAAGGCGCTACTGGGCCGCGTGGTGAATCCGCTTGGCCAGCCGATTGACGGCAAGGGCCCAATCGCCGCAGAGGGCACCGCCAACATTGATGTCGTCGCCCCTGGCGTTATCGACCGCAAGTCGGTCACTGAACCGCTTCAGACGGGCATCAAGGCGATCGACGGGATGATTCCGATCGGTCGGGGCCAGCGCGAACTTATCATCGGCGACCGGCAGACCGGCAAGACGGCTATTGCCCTCGACACCATCATCAACCAAAAAGACACCGACGTTTACAGTGTCTATGTCTGCATCGGACAGAAGCGCTCCACGCTGGCGCAGGTGGTGGCTGCCCTTGAGGAATACGGCGCGATGGACAAAACCATCGTCGTTGCCGCGACGGCCTCTGACCCGGCTCCACTTCAGTATATCGCGCCGTTCTCGGGCTGTGCGATGGGCGAGTATTTCCGCGACAATGGCATGCACTCCCTTATTGTCTATGATGATCTTTCGAAGCAGGCCGTGGCCTACCGCCAGCTTTCGCTCATGCTTCGCCGCCCGCCGGGACGCGAGGCGTATCCGGGCGACGTATTCTATCTCCACTCCCGCCTCTTGGAGCGCGCCTCAAAACTGAGTGACAAACTTGGCGGCGGTTCCTTGACAGCGCTTCCGATCATCGAAACGCAGGCTGGTGACGTTGCGGCCTATATTCCGACGAACGTTATTTCGATCACTGACGGTCAGATTTATCTCGAGTCGGCTCTTTTTTACTCCGGTATACGTCCGGCGGTTAACGTCGGTCTCTCGGTGTCCCGAGTCGGTGGCGCCGCGCAGACACGAGGAATGAAAAAAGTCGCCGGCACACTTCGCCTCGACTTGGCGCAGTATCGTGAGATGGCGGCTTTTGCCCAGTTCGGTTCCGAGCTCGACGCCGCCACACAAGCCCAGCTCAGTCGAGGTGCAAGGCTGACCGAGTTACTCAAGCAGTCTCAGTACGAGCCTTTTCCCGTACAGAAACAGATCATGTCGATCTACCTGGGGACCAGCGGTGGGCTCGACGGCATTGAAATCCCGGATATCCAGAAGGCCGAGGCGGACTTCCATGTGTTCATGGAAACACGTCACCCACAGATTGGTGTTGACCTCGCCGACAAAAAAGAATTGACAAACGATATCGTTCAGCGTCTCGATGCCGCTATCGAGGAATTCAAAAAGACATTTGCCGCAGCGACGGCCCCGGCCACCGCTTCGTAATCGCGGACAACGGATAGAGAAAGATGCCTTCTACCAGAGACTATAAAAACCGAATCCGCAGTGTTAAAAACACGCAGCAGATTACTCGCGCGATGAAACTTGTGGCGGCCTCAAAAGTGCGCCGCGCCCAGGAACGCATCGAGAGCGCCAGGCCATACAGCGAGAAGATGGAAGAGTTGGTGAGCTCTCTTTCTCGGCGCGTTGATGGTGAGCCGCACCCCCTCCTACGTGACACGATGAAATCCGATCGTGCTCTGCTTCTGGTGATTTCCTCGGACAAGGGTCTTTGTGGCAGCTACAACACCAACGTTAACCGCAAGGCGCTTCAGTTCATAAAAGAGCGCGAGAAAGAGAGCAAGGAAACTGAGCTTGTTGTTGTCGGGCGCAAGGCCTGCTCCTTCCTCAGTATCCGGGAGTATTCCTTTAAGGAAGAGTTCCAGGAAGTCTACGGAAAAATTAATTTTTCGCTGGCTCAGGCTATTGCCGATATTTTAATTAAGGCTTTTCTCGAAGAAGAGTTTGATGAAATTCACATATTGACAACTGAATTCGTGTCCATCCTCACCCAGAACATGGGCATCAACCGGCTTCTGCCGCTGGAGCCCGCTGCGCCTGACGGCGTGGACCCCAAGGGCGAGCCCGTTTCCGTGGACTATATCTATGAGCCGTCTATGGAAGGCGTGCTGGCAAGTATTTTGCCCCGCTACATCGCGGGGCAGGTTTTCCGCGCCCTGCTAGACGCCGAGGCAAGCGAGTTTGGGTCGCGGATGACAGCGATGGATAGTGCATCTCGAAATGCAGAAGACATGATTGGATCGCTTACTTTGCAAATGAACCGGGCCCGGCAAGCTACCATCACCAAGGAGCTGCTTGAGGTCGTCGCCGGAGCGGACGCGCTGACCGGTTAGGGAGTCGAAGATGAACGAAGGTGTAGTTACGCAGATTATTGGACCCGTTATCGATGTGGAGTTCGAAGTGGGAAGCCTGCCCGAACTCAAGAACGCCCTGGTCATCAAGAAGGATCCCGCGCAGGTGCAGGAAGGTGATCGCGACGAAATTGTCGTTGAGGTGGCTCTTCACCTAGGCGAATCCACCGTCCGTACCGTCGCGATGGAGACGACCGAGGGCCTGATTCGCGGCCTCAAAGTCGCCGATACGGGTGCGCCGATTTCGGTCCCCGTGGGCAAGGAAGTTCTGGGGCGCATCCTCAACGTCATTGGCGAGCCGGTGGATGGAAAAGGCCCTGTGATGACTGAACTTCGCAGCCCGATTCACCGGTCGGCGCCGACCCTCGAGGAGCAGAGCACCTCGACTGACATGCTCGAAACAGGTCTTAAGGTTGTTGATTTGCTTGAGCCATATACCAGAGGCGGTAAGACAGGCCTGTTTGGCGGCGCCGGTGTGGGTAAAACCGTTCTTATCATGGAACTCATCCATAACATCTCGAAAGAGCACGCAGGCACCAGCGTGTTCGCGGGTGTGGGAGAGCGGACCCGGGAGGGCAACGACCTTTATGCCGAGATGGAAGAGTCCGGCGTTTTGGACAGCGTTGGACTGATTTACGGTCAGATGACCGAGCCTCCCGGTGCGCGCCTACGCGTGGGCCTGACCGGCCTGACTGTCGCCGAGTACTTCCGCGACGTCGAAGGCCAGGACGTGCTCCTTTTCATCGACAACATTTTCCGATTCACCCAGGCAGGCTCGGAAGTGTCGGCGCTCCTTGGCCGCATGCCCAGCGCCGTGGGATATCAGCCCAACCTCGCTACCGAGATGGGCGATCTCCAAGAGCGTATCACTTCGACGAACAAAGGCTCTATTACCTCGGTACAGGCCATCTACGTTCCTGCCGATGACCTTACCGACCCGGCCCCGGCAACCGCCTTCGCGCACCTTGACGCCACGACGGTTCTCTCACGGCAGATTGCCGAGCTCGGCATTTATCCCGCCGTTGATCCGCTCGACTCGACCAGCAGGATTCTCGACCCGCGCATCATTGGCGAAAATCACTACAATGTCGCCCGCGGCGTTCAGTTGGTGCTCCAGCGCTACAAGGAGCTTCAGGACATCATCGCCATCCTTGGCATGGACGAACTCTCCGAGGAAGATAAGGTGGCCGTTGCCCGTGCCCGGAAGATTCAGCGCTTCCTGAGCCAGCCGTTCCACGTCGCCGAGCAGTTCACCGGCACCCCTGGCGTTTATGTTTCGCTTGAAGATTCCATCAGCGGCTTCAAGGAGCTTATCGACGGAAATGTGGACCATCTTCCCGAGCAGGCGTTCTACATGGTGGGAAATCTCGAATCCGCCAAGGAGAAGGCCAAGACACTGGGAGTTACTGTCTAGCCATGGCCAACGGCAAGATCGCACTTGAGATCGTCACACCCGAAAAACGACTTGTAACCGACGAAGTGGACGAAATCACCGGACCCGGCTTGTGGGGCGAGTTCGGAATCCTTCCGCAGCATACGCCTTATCTCGTCGAACTCGACGTGGGCGTGCTTTCCTACCGAAAAGGCAGCGGTCGCTATTTTATCGCGGTAAGCGGCGGTTACGCCGAGGTCGGACCCAACGCGGTGACGGTACTCGCCGAAACGGCTGAGCTGGCCGAGGATATCGACGTAGATCGTGCCAAGGCTGCCCGTGAGAGAGCCCAAAACCTCATATCTGGCAATGAAGAGGCTGATTCATTTTCTTTTGATCGAGCCGAGACAGCCTTCAAGCGTGCTGTTAGCCGGATCTCGGTCGCCAACCGCAGTGGCCTCAGCTAGCACCTAGCGCGTAAAATCCGGTCGAAATTTTCAATACATACGAAGCCGGATCAAAATAACCCCGACCAGCATATAATTTATTGGATTTTTGGACCTGTGTCGCTGTGTCTACCGCTTTCATGACAAATTTATGGGAGAAAAATTCGATGAAACTTAAGCAAACAGCTCTGGCAGTGGTTCTGGCCGCTTTGATACCTGTGGCCGCTTTTTCAGCAGACGACCCCGAGCCGGAAAAATCGGTCGCTCAACCCTCGGCCTACGATATGGGTCGCGAGGCAGCCAAGTCTGGCGACTGGAGCCGGGCGGTATCACTGCTCCAAAGCGCAGTTGAAAAAGACGGTAACGATTATAAATCCCTCAACATGCTGGGCTACTCCCTCCGCAACATGGGACGCTACAGGGTGGCCATATTAGCATATAGCCGGGCCCTTTCGATAAAGCCCGATTATGCGCCCGCGCTCGAATACCGGGGGATGGCGCAACTCAAGATGAACAACCCCAAAGCTGCAATGGCGGATTATGAAGTATTGAAGGGGATTGGCTCTCCGCTGGCCGAGGATCTCAAGGTGGCCATCGATTTGGCGGCGAAAAACTAGCTGGTAGTTGGGTCGTGTGGAAGTAGTTGCCCGGCCCAGGTTTTCGGCGACTCCATGAAGGGCGGATCTATCATTTTTTCGCCAGGTTCCGGAAGGTAGTGTGCTTAAATTCAAGCAAACGCCGAAGTAGGAGTTTAGCTTTAACGAAAATTTTTGTGGAGTAAGGAATTTTAAAAGGGTTGCGAGCGTGTGCTCGCAACCCTTTTTTTGTCATAACAAAAGATAAGTTTGGGCGGTCGGGCGGGAATGAAGCTGAACCTAGGGTTGAATTCAGGGTGGCTGAGCACCACGACGAGCGGGTAGCCTGTTTTTTCACACGCATCGAGCCCTGCTTCCACCAACTTTGAGCCTATACTCTTTCCTTGCTGGGCAGGGAGGGCCACCATAGGACCCAAACCGAGCGCAGGGGTGTGGGTAAGGACTTGGATTCGATTGGCACTTCGCTGAAGGCGATATGGCCTGTGACCTCGCCCCCCCCACCCGCAACCAGAAATATCAAAAGTGCATTTGCAGAGCGGAGGGCATCCACCAGGCTGGCCAAAGGCGATTTCCTCTACGTTACGAATCTAGATAATGTCCCGATTTTTTTCTGGCCGGATAGTGGGCATAAGCGGTTTTCGGAAAAGTTGATTTTCCGGCAGGCGCGTATATATCTTTCCGGGCCATAATTAGACTAATGAATCGAAGTGGATAAATGGCGGGAGGGGAAAATTATAAATAAGGCAGAAAATGAAATTCTCGTTTCTCCTTCGGGCGAGCTAATTTGGCGCGGCAAAAAAATAAAGTGCGCCCTCGGGCGGAGCGGTGTTTCCGTCGAGAAAAAAGAAGGAGACGGCGCGACACCGGCGGGCGTGTTTCCAATCCAGGAGGTTTTCTACCGGGGGGATCGGGTGGGTGAGATCGAATGTGCCCTGCCTGCCCGGCCCATCAGGGAGGATGATGGATGGTGCGACGATCCGGACGATCAAGCTTACAATCGACTGATCAGACTGCCTCACCCGGCCCGGCACGAGGATATGTGGCGGGAGGACAATCTTTACGACATTGTTATGGTCCTTGGATATAACAACAATCCACCAACTCCGGGCAAGGGGAGCGGGATTTTCCTTCACTCGGTGAGCGGGGATTATATGCCTACCGAGGGGTGCATCGCTGTATCGATGGCTGATCTAATCGCCCTGGTGCGGGAAATTCCGTCGGGTGCAGCCCTTCGCGTGTTGCCGCCAGGCGGGCTGGATACGCGATGATTTTGGCTCAGGCGAAATGCCCATCTCGAGCGGGTAGGGTATAATAACACTCTCTGGCTATAGCTTTTCATCCAAGTTTCTATTAAGGGGGAAATATGCATCCGTTCGATTTGAATGTGGAAAAAGAATTCAAGACTGAGAAGCATGTGGAGAAAATTCTGGGGCAATTCGCCGAGGGCGACGTGACGGTGGCCTGCTGGGAGCCGGGACAGATTAGCCCCTATCATTCCCACAACGAGGCGACGGAGATTTATTTCTGCTACCAAGGTGGGGGTGTCATGACCACGGATGACGGGAAGATCGACATCATCCCCGGCTCATTCGTCGTTCATCCGTGCGGGGAATTCCATGAGTACGAAAATGGCCCGGAGCGGACACTGCTCTTTCGGGTTCGCTACGGCGGCGACAGGAAGTCTTCCAGGAGGCACTGGCGGGGCCACGAAGACAAGTAGCCGTATTTTCGTTCGAGGTTGAATCGGGATGTCGCTACGCGAAGTAAAAGAAAAGCTCATCGCCCGCCTGCTGACACGGTATCCGGCGCTTGTGCGCCGATGGGCAGGCGGGCGCGAGTTTGTCCCCCGTGGCGGGGAGGAGAATCCCTGGACCCCGTTCACCAAACCACTGGCCGAGTGCCGGGTGGCGTTAGTGACGACCGGGGGGGTGCACCTCAAGAGCCAGCCGCCCTTCGACATGAAGAACCCAAATGGCGATCCAACGTTCCGCGAAGTGCCCAACAATGTGTCTCGTGGCGAGATAACGATTACCCACAACTACTACGATCACCGAAGTGCAGACAGGGACATCAATGTGGTGTTCCCGCTTGACCGCCTCGCAGATCTCGCAGCCGAGGGGTGGATTGCCGGGTCTGCATCGCTGCACCTGGGTTTCATGGGCCACATCGATGGGCCGATGATCGAGAAGCTTATCGAGGAGGTTGCACCCGAGGCAGCGCGGCGTCTAATAGCGGCTGGGGCGGATTGTGTCTTACTGACTCCGGCCTGAGGGTTCTGCAATCGCTCGGTCGGGCTGATTCAGAAAGTAATCGAGGCAGCGGGACTGCCCACTGTATCGATTAGTATTGTCAGGGAGATCGCGGTTCAGGTGCGTCCGCCACGTGCGATGTTTCTCCCCTGGCCGCTGGGTCATCCGTTAGGCGAGCCGGAGAACCCGGCCCAGCAGCGCTGGGCGCTCTTGAGCGCCCTGGGGTTGCTTGAATCGATCAGCTCGCCTGGAACGCTAATTGAGCCTGCCTATGAGTGGAGGGGGAATTCGCCGGGGGAGCTTTAGGCACCTTATTCTTCGCCTGGAGTTCTGAGTGGGAGTCTGACAGGGCATGATAAAATTTGAACGACAATATTTCAATTATTTATGGTTTTTTCTGGTGATTTGGCGACTGACGAAAGGGTGGAAAGCTGTTTTCTTGCCCAGAGAGTAGATTTAAACCGCAGCATAAAGTCGCATGCGACATAGTAACTTATATATCAATTACTTATGTCGCATGTCGAATCGCTTGACATGCCGCCGTAGGCAGCGAGTCCGAGACTATTCATCTCGACATCGTCCACTACATATGCTCCAATTAACGGCGTTCGGTCCGAAAGAGGCCATGAATATTGGGGGTTTACCTTTGAGCAAAAAAATTTCCACGAAGACAGGAGTTTCATCTGGCCCCATTGCCCGGCTAGCCCAGGAAATAGAGGAATTCGCTGACGAGGGTCTGAACGACAGGAAGTTTATCCAGGCCGCTGAGCCCGCTATCCGAAGGCTTTTAGCCGAGAAGAATTTTTTGCCTGAGGAAGCGACGCTAACCTCGGACAAAAGCTATGCCCGACATCTCCTGCATACTGACCGAGAGAACCGGTTTTGTATCGCAGCTATGGTTTGGACGCCTGGGCAGGGAACGCCGATCCATGATCATGATGGCTCCTGGGGCATGATTGGCATGGTTCGGGGCAAGCTCGAGGTGGTGAATTTTTACGCGGAAGAGGCCCAGATCACCTCCGGCGAGGTGGACCTGACAAGCGAAGCGCCAAACGTACCTAGCGCCGGGTCCGAAGCGTGCGTATGCGGCTGCGCCGACATTCACGCTGTAAATAACCGCTTTGACGAAACAGCTATATCCATCCATATCTATGCCCGCGAGCTTCAAAAATGCCATATATACGAACCGATCGCCGGGGCAAAAGACCGTTTCATGGCTAGCGAAAAAAATCTGGTTTTTACGAGAGATTCTTCTTATTAGGAAGTCAATTTACAAAAAAAGAGTTCAAATATATTCTGCCAAATATAGGCGGGTGATTTTAATTATTTGAAACGTATGACTATATTTTGATTGACGATTAATAGCCGGAAAATTTATGTGTACTAAAGGAAGCTGGCGAAGCGGATTTGAAGATATATCTAATTACAGGATGTACTATCGCGATTGGCGGCTTATGGCTGGCGGTGCGGGTCTTCCTGTTGTAGCGCTGCACGGTTCTTTATCCTAGGGCGGGATGTGGTTTGCAACGGCCGAGCGGGTTGGGGCGCCCAGGATGATCTGTCCGGATTCAGCGCGGGTACGAAAAAAAGCGCCGATACAGGCAGAGGAGACTCAGTGGCGGATTTTTCCCTGGATGCGATTCGACTGAAGGATGCACTTTTGATCGATAGGTTTACTGTGATGGGGCACTCTTTCGTGGGTGCCATCGCCCTTAAGGTCGCCGAGATAGAGCCAGGCCGCGTAGCGGGAGTCGTATTGGTCGATCCGACGGTACCGATCGCCAAGGGGGAAGAGAGGTAATCTTGAGTTGGCACGGCAGCGTCCACATCGTTTCAAAAATTAGGGCGAGGCCAAGAATTTCTTTGAAAAATTAGAAGAGGGCCAGTGGCCAGCGAAAAATATAGACCGCTTCCTTCGAGACATCATGGTTTCCGATCACGGAAAGACGCAGTGTGAAATGCCTTTTGAGAATGATCGGCTGGTCCGGCTCCGCGAATTTCAGGCATTAGATTCGGGTAATTATTTTCACGAGAAGATTGCACGGAAAACAAAAACGCCGGTTCTGATTTTTAGGGGTAGAGAAAGCCGCCGATTTTCCGGAGAAGGTCAGAAGGTGCTGGCGGGCAAGTTCCCAAAGAAACCGAAAGTGGTTCTTTGTCCCATATCAGGACATTTCTCGCCGGTTCAGGAGCCTTCCGCTTTCGATCCACCTATTCGTGAATTTGTGTCAAGGCTGAATTAAAGGAAATTATTCTACCTGCCGGTTATTAAAACCGGCTGATGAATATTTGAAGTGGGCTCAAGAAATAATTGCTGGAGGGATGTTAGTGGTAGGGATTCAGGAAGTTGAACGTCCGCATGAGCTTGAAAGTGGCTCCGGCGGCAGGGAAAAATCTGGAATAAAATTTAAGGCCCATATGCTGGGTCAGCTTCCCGCGACGGCGATTTGCGGAAACGATATTACGTCTTCGTGTCTGTATGTATCGGCGCTGTCCATTATCTATGCAGGTAAATGGGCCCCGGTTTCGTTACTAATGGTAGCCGGAGTTTTGTACCTATACCGGTCGATTTATGCCGAGGTTGTTGGGGCGCTTCCGCTGAACGGAGGTGCATACAACGCCCTCCTCAACACGACGAGTAAATCCCGAGCCTCCATAGCCGCGTGCCTAACGATTCTTTCCTATATGGCGACAGCTGTGATCTCGGCGAGCGAGGCGATGCATTACGTCCATTCATTCTGGAAAGGGATTCCGATCATTCCTGCCACCGCGGCGCTTCTTGCGGTATTCATGGTGTTGACGATCATCGGCATCACCGAGTCGGCGATTGTTGCTGTGGTTATTTTTATCACCCATCTTGTGACCCTGACTCTGTTGTTGGTACTGGGTGTGAGTTTTATTCTTACGCATGGCCCAGCCATACTTTTAGAAAACCTCCAGTCATCCCCTCCAGGAGGGTTGGGAACAGCACTGGTATTCGGATTCGCGGCTGCCATGCTTGGCGTTTCGGGGTTTGAGAGTTCCGCCAATTTCGTCGAGGAGCAGGCCGAAGGAGTATTTCCTAAAACTCTCCGGAATATGTGGATCGCTATTACTGTCTTCAATCCCATTATAGCGCTTTTGGCGCTATCGCTCCTGCCCATTGC
>Ga0115002_10005090_pt1 | contig 15641 bp, 9 predicted proteins | sample ArcticOcean_MG_C_8_FD_89576 | JGI IMG/M metagenome (GOLD analysis project Ga0115002, IMG submission 89576) | Marine microbial communities from western Arctic Ocean - ArcticOcean_MG_CB11_86 | ecosystem: Environmental > Aquatic > Marine > Oceanic | place: Arctic Ocean: Canada Basin | collected... | reverse complement strand
GGCAATGGTGACCGAGGTAATGACGGCGCTACAGCCGCCGCCCAAGCTAAGCGTCGCCCAGTGGGCCGACCGAGAAAGGCGGCTAAGCTCAGAAGCTAGCGCCGAGCCGGGACGCTGGTACACCGACCGCGCGCCTTACCTGCGCGGCATAATGGATGCGATTAGCGACCCCACGGTGAGCGAGGTTGTCGTGATGTCGGCCAGCCAAGTAGGCAAAACTGAGGCGCCCACCCTCTGTTCCTTCTAGTGCTCTTTGTAAATCGATATAAAAATGCTCTCGCAGTGGCCCAGATGCCGTAAGGTAGGCGGTGGCCGAGTAACCCCGAGGAAAGCCGATGACCATCATTTCCAAGTATTTTGATCCCGAGACCGTCGATTGGCGGCGTGTGTTCGACGACACCCAGACGCCGCGTGTCGATTTTGAGTACAGCCTGCTGGGCTACGACCTGCCCAGCCAGCGCCTCGACATGCTCATCAGATTTGCGCCGGACGGCCATTGCCGGCGGCACCGCCACATCGCCTCGACGATGACGGTCGTGCTCGAAGGCGAGCAGCATCTCTCGGAGATCCAGCCCGACGGCTCGACCAAGTCGATCGTACGCATGAAGGGTGAATATGCGCTCGCCCCGATCGATGCGCTGATGCATGACGAATGGGGCGGACCTGAAGGCGGGCTCCTCATCTACTCCATGCACGCGCCCACCGGCGTCATCTTCGAGTATTACGACGAAAACCTGGAGAACCCGTGGAGCTACTCCATCGAGGACTTCGTCAACGATTGGAACAGCGGCGCGATCTACGGCTGGAAGTCGGAAACTCCCAAAGCGGCCACTGGTTGATCGACCGGAAACGCAGCCGATCGCGTACGGTGTTTTTGGCCTATCAAGCCGAAACGCCCCGTGAGCAACGGCTTGCTCAAAGAGCACCAAACGCGTGACAGAAAAGCCGTCGGTGAGGCGTGTCTCGCGGCCTTGGAGCAGTGGTCGGATGGCCATGGCGCACGGACCGTGGGGCGGTGAACTGGCATGCCCGCGCCACCCGTCATCCGGTCGCCGTGGATGGGATGATTCGGGGATTTCTGCTTTCGTGAAAAAAAGCAATCATCTAGAGTCAACCACCGACACAGCGGATGTTGACCCGAAGCAGCCGGGCCGACGCTAAGCGACGGGTCGTGCGTGGCTCAAGCCACTTTTTTCTAACAGTGCTCTATTCCGCGGCGAGTGCGACCTCCGCCACCTGAATCAGCTCTCCAAGCGGGTGTACTTCACCGGGACCGTAGCCCCGGACACGAGTCTCTTTTGCCATTTGTTCCCGCATCACGGTTGTCGCATTAAGATCAATGACGTAGCGATCCTTTGCCGATTCATCTGCACGCAGAACAACACCATAGACCGCATTGGCCTTTTCCGTGGAGATCCAACCCAACTCGACATCAGCCGATACACGCTCCGGATCCCGGTCCAACGGATTGCCAAATCCGCCGCCGCCATTCGAGCGGTAGATCATATGATCGCCGGGCTCCAAACGGATGCCCACGGCGTGCATGCCAAGATCTTCCTCTATCTCGGGATTTGCTGCGCGCCGCAAGCGCAGGATATTGGCGCCGCCGTTGGTTCCACCAGCAAAGCCAAATGGCGTGATTTCGGCCCGGTCGCCATGCATGGTCAAAGTCAACGCCCCAAGAACCTTAAAACTCCGGTCAATACCTACGCCGCCGCGAAATTTTCCGTCGCCGCAGGAATCCTCGATACCTACGCAATTAGTGTAGAGAAGCGGATACAGTCGTTCCAATATCTCAACAGGCTGGTTGGTGGCGCCGCCAATAAATATCATCATCTGAAAGGGATTGCCGTCTTTGTAGCTGCGCGCGCCCTGTCCGCCCTCATTCCACAAATAATTGACGAATTGCTTGCCTGTCTTCGGATGGATGCCGCCGATACAAAGATTCGCAAGATTGATGCCGGCCGCGTACATACGGCGCGGATTGACAGTGGAAAAGGCATTCGCCCAGCAGGCCATAGTCACGGCCGCGACCTTTTCATAGGCACCGGAAGCGTAGCCGGATGCGGGCGTCGGCTCCTGGATATGCACACAACTTCCTGGCGTCGAAAGGATCTCGACTGAGCGGGCCAGGCCATGATTCAACGGCGCAAGCTGGGGAAAGCAGTGGAGCGTCCCATCATAGACGGCTGTCTCCAGCGATGCGCGGGGAAATCCGAACGGGCCAACCGGCGCCGGATCGCTTCCCGTATAGTCGAAAGTCACCTTATCGCCGCTGATGCGCATCCGGCAGTGCACCCGGATGCGGGGAGTGTCGGGGTGCATGGCGTCCATATCCGAGAAATCTTCAAACTCGAATTCACCGTCAGGCAGTTCCGCCACCTGCTTGCGGAACATCTCCTCCGTATAGTCGAAAACGTCGATGAATAGGGTCTCGATGGTCTCGCCGCCGTGGCGATCATAGAGCTCGCAGAGGCGTTCCTCGATCAATAGCCCTGCCCGGTGCTGAGCGTAGATATCGGCGATCCGCTCTCTGCCCGTGCGCATATTGTATTCGATCAGGGTCATCACCGTGCGGTCGAGCTTATCGCCCTTAAACAGCAGCATGGGCGGCATACGCAGCCCCTCTGAATAGCAGTCGGTGGCGCGTGGATTGAAGCTGCCCGGCAGGGCGCCACCGACATCGGGCCAGTGCCCTGTGCTTGAATTAAAAGCGATAACCTTGCCGCCATGGAAAATGGGCCGGATGAGCTTTACGTCGTTGGTATGAATGCCGCCTGAATAGGGATCGTTGAAGATATAGACGTCACCGGGCTCGAATTTGTCCTCGGTCCATTCCCGCACCACCCGCACGGATGGTTCAAAGGAGCCGATATGCGGCGCCTGATCGCGGTCGCCGTGGGACACCAGGCGGCCTTCCGCAGTCAACAGAGCGCAAGAATGATCATGCCCCTCGCTAATCGTCGGCGCATAGGCCAGGCGGGCGATCATCTCGCTGCCCTCATCGCACATGGCGCTAAGCGCATTCCGTAGCACTTCAAAAGTAATCGGATTCAGTTGCATGGCCCTATCCTACGCTACAAATAAGATTGTGTCGCTCATCCACCGTGGCGCTAGAGCCCGGAATAAGCAGCGTCGTACTATCGATTTGTTCGATCACAGCAGGCCCTGCGATGATACAGCCGGCCGGCAACTCCGCCCTTTGGTAGATAGCGGTCTCGGTCCAGCCATCGAAATAGACTTGCCTTGTGCCACTCGGCTTCACTTTGTCCACACGCTTACCCAGAAACAACGGCGCCGCGGGCGCGCTCTGCTGCCCTTCGGCGTTAACCCGGGCGTTGACGATTTCCAACTCGGCAAGATCGGGCGGAAGCGTATAGCCGTATTCTTCCGTGTGTTGGACATGAAAGGAATCAAAGATGGCGCTGACATCGGCTTCAGAGAGTATTCCTTGGCCCGCATCGAGCGTAAGCCCGCCGGAGACCTGACCGTAATAGCGCACATCAAGCTGACGGTGTATCGCCAAGCGGTCATCTGGCACGCCCTCCTCCACAAGGCGGGCGCGGGCGCGGGCCTCAAGTTTGCTGAAGGCAGCGTTTAAGTCAGCGACGTCGAAGCGCGTATTGGTCGCAAAGATAGACTGCACAAAATCATGTCGTACCTCCACCGAGAGCACGCCGAGGGCCGAACCCAGTCCAGGCACATAGGGAATAATGACTTCAGGAATTCTAAGCTCCACGGCGAGTTCCAACGCATGTAGCGGGCCGGCGCCACCAAACGCCGCCAAGGCGAACGTCCTAGGGTCATGCCCGCGCCGGACTGACATCAGGCGAATAGCGCCGGCCATGTTCGCACGCATAATTTGTAGTATCCCCGCCGCCGCTTGCTCGAGCGAGCAATTCAGGGGCCCACTTACGCTTGCCACGGCCTGCTCCGCAAGATCGGAACGTAGGGCGACCTGACCGGCTAGCTTGGTATCGCCGCTAAGCCGCCCGAGCACGAGATTCGCATCGGTAACCGTTGGCGCCTCACCGCCATGGCCATAGCACGCCGGCCCTGGGCGGGCGCCGGCACTGTCGGGTCCGACCTTCAGCACGCCGCCCGCATCCACCCGCGCTATAGAGCCGCCGCCAGCGCCGATGGTCGCTACATCCACCGAAGGAAAATTAATGACGATGTTAAAATCGACATTCCACTCCGCCCGGATCAACGGACGTCCACCGCGCGCCAGAGATACATCGGCGCTGGTGCCGCCGACATCCAGGTTGATCACATTAGGCCGGCCTGTGACCTGTCCAAGATTTGCCCCGGCCATGACGCCGGCCGCCGGCCCGGATTGGCAGATCCGCGCCGGAATCTCCCGCGCCGCCTCGACCGACATCACGCCGCCGCCGGAGTGCATTATCAGTAGGGGACCGCTATATCCAAAGGCCTTAAGACGCTCTGCCAGGGCTGACAGATAACGGTCGAGGACAGGCCCTAAATAGGCATTCGCGACCGTCGTGCTGGTGCGTTCAAACTCCCTAATTTCGGGCAGGATATCGGATGAAAGGCTCACATAGGCGTCTGAGATTTCCTCCAAGAGAATGTCCCGCGCCTGGCGCTCATGGCTGCCGTTGATATAGCTGTGGAGAAAGCTAACGGCGACCGCTTTTATGCCCTGATCACGCAACTTGACGGCAATCGCGCGCAGGCCCGTCTCATCAAGCGCCTCTATTTCTTCGCCCTCATATGTTGTGCGCTGCCGAACGGCGTGCGTGTCGCGTCGCGATACTAGAGCCGGTGCGGGGTCCCAATCGGAATCGTAGAGCGTCGGACGGGCGGCGCGCGCCGCGTGCAGAACATCGGTAAAGCCCAATGTTGTTACCAATGCTGTACGCGCGCCCGTGCGCATGATTATGGTGTTGGTGGCGATGGTGGTGCCAATCTTAATGAGACTGATTTCCGCAGGCTTGATGCCGAGCGCTGTGATGCCGTTTATCATGCCGCCGATGAAATCAGGCGGCGTCGATGGCGCCTTGGCGATTTCCGCCGCGCCCGTCTCGGTGTTAAAACAGATCACGTCGGTGAAAGTGCCGCCAACGTCTATGGCCAAAATATAATTAGTCATGTCAGCCTACTTTTGCATTGTTGATCATTGCGAGAATATCGCTTGGACTGAGCGGAACGGCATTACAGCGGACCCCGAATGGCTGCAGCGCCGCTTCCACGGCCGCAGCGCATACCGCGGGCGCGCCGATGGCGCCGCCCTCTCCTACACCTTTGACGCCGAGCGGATTGCGGGTCGAAGGCCTGTCCAAATGATGAATTTCGATTTCGGGAATTTCCATGGCAGTCGGTAAGAGATAGTCCATAAACGTCGTCGTCAGCAATTGGCCCTGTTCGTTGAAAACCAATTTTTCGTAGAATGCACCGCCGATGCCTTGCGCGGTACCGCCCAAAACCTGTCCTTCGACGATGGCGGGGTTGATCATATTGCCGCAATCATGGACGACAACATATTTCTGGATGGTAGGGACGCCTGTCTCGATATCAACATCTATAATCGCGCCATGAATACCGCTTGAAAATTCCGCACCTTCGGGTCTGTGATATTCGGTGGCGCGTAAGCCGGGCTCGACGCCCGGCTCTAGGGAATTGATCGGGTTTGACTGCGCTGCGAGCTCGCCGAGGGTAATCGTATGCCCGGGCACCCCTTTCACTTGTACGCATCCGGAGACAAGCTCCAGATCATCGACCGCCGCTTCCAGGTGCGTAGCCGCCAGTTCCAGCGCTTTCTCTCGCACCCGCGCGGAGGCCAGTACCGCCGCGGTCCCGCCGATTACCGCAGAACGGCTCGACAAAGTGCCGACGCCCCAGGCGAAGGCGTCGGTGCGTCCGCTTTGCACTCTTACTTGTTCAAGGTCCACCGCGAGCGCTTCGGCGACTACTTGCGCCAGCGCGGTATGATGGCCTTGCCCTTGTGCGGGATATCCCGTAGCGACATGCACGAAGTTGGTAGGTTCCACGCGCACTTCCACACCCTCATAGGGCGCGATACCGGTACCCTCCACATAGAACGCGACCGCGATACCGCGATAAACTCCTACGTCCCTGAGTCCGGGCAGCGTCCGGAGCACAGCATCATAATCGAGCGCCTCAAGGAGCTTTTCCAGTTCGGCCGGATAATCGCAATCCTGGTGGATGAGTGGCGTGTTGTTCTGAAAGACGGTACCGGCGTCATAGGGGCAATCTGCCGGGCTCACCAGATTACGGCGCCGTACCTCCACGGGGTCTATCTCCAGCTCACGCGCCAGACGGTTCATCATAGTTTCCATGACGAATGCGCCGTGTGGCTGGCCGGCACCACGATAGGGGCTAACGATCGGCGTGTTGGTATAGACGGCGAGATATTCTGTGCGCAGATTCGGAATTTTGTAAGGCCCGGGCAAGATACCCTGACAACAAATCGCATTGATCGGGCCATAGGGGCAATAAGCGCCTGAGTCGTAGTAAAAGGTATCGCTGAGGCCGAGCAGGCGGCCATCACGATTCGCCGCGAGGGTCACTTCATGCACCATCAGGCGCTCGTGGTTGGAACCCAGGAAATGCTCCTGACGATCCTCGATCCATTTCACCGGTCGCCCGAGCATGCATGCAGCGAAGGGAACCAGAAGTTCCTCGGGGTAAACCAGCATGATCTTCACGCCGAACCCACCGCCAACATCCGGGGCGATTACGGTTATATCGGCTTCCGGCATGGCCAATTTTTCCGCCAGCACCGTGCGCGCGCCGACCGGCACTTGGGTCGTGTCCCAGACCGTTAATCGCCCCGTTTTCGTCTCATAATCGGCGACCACACCGCGCGTTTCGATCGGCTGTGCGGCGCCGCGCTCCGGCCGCAGCACCTCTCGGATGATCACTTCCGCGTCCTCAAACGCGCGGGCCGTATTGCCGCTCTCATTCACCGTGCGGCAGGCGATATTGGACTCGGTATCGTCGTGAACAAGCGGCGCGCCCTTGGCGGCGGCGGCGATCACATCCACCGCAGGCTCGCGCACTTCGTACTCCACCTCAATCAAGGCCAGCGCGTCTTCGCAGACGTAGCGTGTATCAGCGACTACGAAAGCCACCGCCTCACCCACGAAACGCACCTCTCCAGCGGCCAACGCCCGGTGCGTCCGTGGATAGATAAAGCCTGGGTCGTCATTCAGCAGAGGCATGTCACTATTGGCGTCGCCGAGTTGCTCAGATGTCAGTACCGCATGCACGCCCGCCAGCGCTAGCGCGGCCGCCGTTTGAATTGAGTGAATGCGGGCGCTGGCGTGCGGGCTTCTGAGCACCGCTCCGTGCACCATCCCCGGGAGCATAATGTCATCGATGAAGGTAGCCCGCCCGGTGAGCAGGTTCAGATCTTCGCGCCGCTTTATGCGCTCCCCGACAAATCGTGTTGCCATGGCGTTACGCCTTTACGTCCGGGAGTTGCGCCATTCGCTGGGCTGCTCCCACAACAGATTCGACGATCTGTTGGTAGCCGGTGCAGCGACACAGATGGCCCGCCAAAACGGTACGGATTTCGGCGGTGCTCGGGTTAGGGTTTTCTGCCAGGAAAGCTTTCATGGTCATGAGAATGCCAGGCGTACAGTAACCGCATTGAAGCCCGTGCTTCTCCCAGAAACTTTGCTGCAACGGATGCAGATTTTGTGCGGTCCCCAGTCCCTCCACCGTTTCCACATTATGGCTGGAAAGCTGTACCGCAAGCAGCAGGCACGAACGCACCGGCGCGCCATCCAGAAGTATCGTGCAGGCGCCGCAAACACCATGCTCGCATCCCACGTGGGTTCCGGTCAGCCCAGCTTCGTGGCGGATAAAGTCGGACGCGAGGAGGCGAACTTCGATCTCGCGCTCGAAAGGCTCACCATTGATGATCGTACGGACCGTGCGGCGCTCCCCGCTCATGCGACGGCTCCTGGCTTCTTAATCATGGCGTGCTGCCAAATCGGCGCCTCTCATCAGGGCGTCTTGGCACGCCCGCGCCGCCATCACGCCCGCTGCCTGTTGGCGATACCATCCCGGGGCGTGAAGGTCCTCAAAGGGCTCGACTGCCGTTTCCACCGCGGCACGGATGGCCTTATCTCGTGCTGCGCTCCACGCGCCTTCGCACAGTATATTTTCTGCCTCGGATACACGCAGCGGGCGCTCCGCTACCCCAGTGACAACGATGCGCGCACCGGGTGCGCGCCCTGTCTCTCCTGGTATCAATTGCACTGCCGCCGCCGCCAGTGCGAAGTCGCCGTGCCGGCGGGAAATTTCCGCGAAGCCCCATCCGGCGGAGGGGTTCGGCACCGGCGCCTCAATCGCGACCAGCAACTCATCCGGCGCCAATGCCGTCTCCAGCGGGCTAACAAAAAAAAATTCCGCCGGTACGGTCCGTTGTTCCCTCGCGCTTTGCAGGATCATGCGGGTTCCGAGCGCGACCATGACCGCGGGTAGCTCCGCCGCAGGATCGTTATGAGCAAGACTGCCGCCGATGGTTCCGCGATTGCGGATTGGCGGATGCGCGACGTGGCGCAAGGCGTCGACCAAAAGTGGCCAGCCCCGTATGATATCTCGATGGCTCTCCACTGACGCCTGACGCGCCATGGAACCGATTCTAAACCTGTCGCCTGCAACCTGGATATTACAAAGCTCCTCAATTCCATTAAGATCAATGATCACAGCCGGTTGCACCAGGCGAAAATTCAGCATCGGCACAAGGCTCTGGCCGCCTGCGAGAAGCCGGGCGTCTTCGCCATATTCGGCGAGAAGGTTCAGCGCCTCCACGACCGTCACGGGGTCACGGTACGCAAATTGTGCGGGCTTCATCGCAATGCTTCCTGTGCTTCCTGAGCGTCGTAAAAGGCCAATACAATATACTACACGTACATTCTTACATTCCTATAGTGTGTTTGACGTCAGCGCCTATGGAACAAACTAGTCGGATTTCATAAGGGAGGGTTTCTGGCTCATCGTAGTGACCGAAGGGAACGAAGATGAGACAGAAATTGCAGACACGCTCAGGCGACGTTTCCGCGCAGCGCGTGCGTCGCAGCCTCGTCGACGGTGCTGTCCGCGGCAAATACCACGCCATAGACGTCTCGCGCCCGCTGGTGCGAGACCCAGCCCTCGGCCACGTTGTGGCGCACCCGTTCGGGGTCTCGCGCCTTCGGGTCGCCATAGCCGCCACCGCCGCAGGTGAGGCCGATTGTCGTCTCGCCCTCCTGGAGGACGATCTGGGTCACCTTGTCGAGCTCCTCGAGGGCCCCGTTTCGCCGGCGCACCTGCTGGCCGGCCTGCCCGCCTGGCTTTCCACCGCGCACCCCTTGCGGGGGGTGGTCCGTGCCGTCGCTCGCGAACATGAGGTCCATCGGCCCGCCGACCGGGCCGTATTCCACCCGGATGGAAGGCGCGCCGACAAAACGGCCGGCGCCTTCGGTGTCGATCATGAGCGCGCGTTCGCGAATGATGACCGGGTGGTAGAGCTCGGAAAGCTCCGCGCCGTCGATGTTGCACAGCCCGCCATTGCCGACATGAAGAACTGTCAGCCAGCGGTCGTTCCGGCCCGAGGCCGCCCCACCCGTATGGCCGAAGAAGACCATGTTGACGTAGCGCTTGCCGTTGCGCGGGTCGGTGCCCGAGATCGTGCCGGTGCTCGGCGTGAAGGTATAGCCGACCTCGGCCATGCCGGCGCCGTCGGCGATTTCGGCGATCGCCATCTGCACGCAGTTGGAGGCGTGATCGGCGATGTTAGTAGTCGCAAGTGAGCACGACGTCGGATGCAGCGGAATTCCGACGATCGCATTATCCCGCAGCTGCAGCGAGATGCGGCGGAAGCTGCCGGCGTTCTTCGGCACGTCAGGGCGGATGCTGTTGAAGACGCCGACCATCGCCGCCGTGCGCGTGGTCGCCTCGGTCAGGTTCAGGCCGTTCGGCAGGCAATCGGGGCAGCCTCGATAGTCGACATCGATCATCGCCTTCGCAGTGTCGACCTTGACCGTGGCGGTGATGCGGATGCCCCCCTCGGGCGAGCCCGGGAAGGAATCGTGGGTCGAATAGGTGGTCGCCTGGCCCTTCTTCAGGGCCTGGACCGCCTCGATCATGCGCTTCTCGCTGTAGTCGAACCAGGCCTCGGAAAATTCCTCGATCCTGTCCCAGCCGACCTCGCGCGCGAGGCTCATCAGCTCGCGCTCGCCGATGCGCGCGGCGCCGATGGTCGCGAGCAGGTCGCCATACCATTGGTCAGGCACGCGGATGCGCATCATGCAGATGCGAATAATATCGTCGATGTCGCGAAAATTCTCTTGGATCCTGGCGCAGGGGAAAATCAGCGCACCTTCCTCATAAACGTCGCGCGCGGTTGCGTGCAACGTTGTCGGCACGGAATTACCGATGTCGGCCTGGTGCGCCTTCACCACGACGGTGAAGCGGTGCCGTCCGTCATCGTCGAGCACGGGTACGAGGATGCTCTGGTCCGCCGCGTGGGAATTGCCGTGATAGGGCGAGTTGTGGATGAAGGCATCGCCGCGCTTCAGGTTCGGGTGAAACCTGAGCATGGCCTGCGCCATCATGTCGGGGCCCGAGAGCGTGTGGATCGGCAAAGCCTCAGCGGAGGAGAGCAGCTGGCAGTCGCGCGTCAGGATACAAACCGAGAAGTCGCGCGCTCGGTTGAGCACGCCCGAGCGGCCGGTCCGCATGATCGTGTTCGACATTTTCTTGTTGATACCCTCGATCCGGTGATTGAGGATCGCGAGCTGAGCGCCGGTGAGCTTGGTCGTGCCGTTGGTCGGCATGGTCGCCTCCTCTGGTCCTATTCTGCCTTAATGCCTGGGTCGATCACGAGGCTGCCGCCCTGGGTGAGCTTAAAGCTGCAGGCGGGGTCAATCACCACAGTGGTGAACGGTGATTCCACGATCGCCGGCCCCTTGTGCCTCAGGTCGGGCTTGATCTCCTCGAGCCGGTAGAGCTCGGCCTCCACCCAGCCGCCCTTGCTGAAATAGACGCGCCGCCGGCCCATATGCTCGCGCCCATCGCCCTCAACCACGATGCGCCCGATCTCATTTTGTCGAAGCTTGCAGCGCACGCGGGCTATCCAGGTGACGCACTCAATCGGCGAGCCGGGGTCGCGGAAGGTGAACACCTCCTCGTGCTTGCGATTGAAGGTCTCTGCGAAGGCGTCGAGCTCGGCCTGGTTGCGGATGCGTCCGCCCGCAAGCGGTACCTCGATCTCCCAGACCTGCTTTTCGTAGCGTGCCTCGACTACATAGTCGATGGTGTGCGAGAGCGAGCCCTTGCCTGTCCCGACAATGAACGTGCGGCACGACGCCTCGAGCGATGCCAGCGTGCGGTTCGCGGCATCATAGTCGAAGCGGTCGGTCACTAGAAACTCGGTCGCTTGGTAGTCGGCCGAGAGCTCGGACATGAGCGCGCCGGCGGCGCTCATCGCCGGCCCGGTGTCGGGGATGACGAGGCTGCCGCAGCCGAGGCGCCGCGCGATGAAGACCGCGTTCAGTCCGGCTGCGCCACCGCCGCCGACCAGGGTCGCACCGCAGGGGTCGATGCCCTGGTTGATGGTGATGTCGGCGATCGCCTGCACCATGTTCTCGGTCGCGATGTCGACGATCGCGGCGGCCGCGTCCTCGAGCGACAGGCTGAGCCGGTCGGCGACCTTCGCCTGAAGCGCCTGGCGCGACAGCGTAGGGTTGAGCGTCATCGAGCCGCCGAGGAAGAAGTCAGGGTCGACATAGCCGAGCACAACACAGGCGTCGGTCAAGGTCGCCTCGGTGCCGCCTCGGCCGTAGCAGGCGGGGCCGGGCACCGCGCCGGCGCTAGCCGGGCCGACACGCAGGAGCCCGCCGCTGTCGACCGAGGCGATGCTGCCACCGCCCGCGCCGATGCTGCGCACGTCGACCGAGGGGAACCCGGTCATGTGGCCACGAAAGGGCTCGCCGATCCACATGTCGCGGGTGAAGGGAATGTCGCCGGCACGGACAAGACTCACATCATAGGTGGTGCCGCCGGTGTCGGCCACGATCGCAGTGTCGTTGTCGACGTCACGGCGGGCATAGTGGCGCCCGGCGAGCGGCGCCATCGAGGGGCCCGAGTTGATCGCGTGGATCGGCGCCTTGGCGAGCTCTCCGGCATCAAGCATGCCTCCCTGAGAGGTCAGCCCCAGCACTCGCCCGGCGAAGCCGGCCTCGGACAGGCGGCTCGTCAGGTTCCCCATGTGCTTCGCCATCAGGGGCTTGAGCGAGGCATCGATGCAGGTGGATGAGGCGCGGCGATATTCCCGCATCGCCGGGTTGAGCTGGTGCGAGAGCGTATAGGGCACGCCGGGCAGATCCGCATCGAGCAGCACCGCCAGCTGCCGCTCATGCGCCGGGTTGACGATCGACCAGAGCAGGCAGACGCCGACCGCCTCGACGCCTTGGCGTTTCAACGTCTCGATGATCAGCGCCACCGCCTTCTCGTCGAGCGGTTGCTCGATCGTGCCGTCGCTCAAAATGCGACCCGGCACCTCGAAGGTCAGCGCGCGCGGCACATAGGGCTCGGGGTAGGGTACGTCCGAGTTGAATGGCTCGGCCCGTCCGCCCTCGCGGATGACCAGGATGTCGCGGTGGCCCTTGGTGGAGATGAACGCCGTCTTCGCGGTGCGCCCCGTGATGATCGCGTTGATCGCGTGGGTCGTGCCGTAGATGAACATCTCGCCGCGCTTGAGGAACTCGCGCGATGAAAGACCATCGGCCATGGCGGCGTTGGCGACCGCGTTAAGCACGCCCTGCACGGGGTCTGCCGGCGTGGTCGGCGCCTTGAACATGCGGATCAGGCCCTTGTCATCCTCGACGACGAGATCGGTGAAGGTGCCGCCGGTATCGCAAGCAAGACGCATCATTCCATCCTTAGCCAACATCCCCCAGATGAACCTCTGTTCCGCGCTCAAAAGTAGCTACTGGGGGCCCCTAGAGCAACCTAAAAGAGCGTGGGTGATCGAGAACGCTGGCCGCCAATGTGCTGGCGACGGTTTGAGGGCGGGAAGCGTTTTTCTGCCCCAAAGACGTGGCTCGCTATTGGTTCTTCCTCGGGCCCACAACAGTCGCCCTGGTCACGCGGGAGCTGGCCGGCGGCTTTGGCCGCAGCTTCAGACGTAAATCAGCAGGTGGTTTTTCTTCCGGGTTTAGCCAAGAGCGGAAATATCTAAATTACGCTGGCATTATTCCGCCGCTTCGCCAAGCTCGGCAATACTGTCGTTCCAATGGTCGGAGGTGCGTAGCTTGGTTGATGCACGGAATTGCCCAGTTGATTTTGGCATCAGCTCGCCCGTGCCCCAATCGACGATCACGCCGTAGCGCCGGACCATGTCGAAGCTGTTGATTTCGCCTTTGGTATAGCGCGCGGCGACTTTCACCGGGTCTTCGTTCAGCCAGCCGCGCCGCGCCTTGGCGATCTCACGCCGTGCCGCCTTGGTGACTTCGACATCGACCTCATACTGCTCGAGATCCTTGTCGATCACTTTCAGCACGACGCCGTAATCCGTCTCGGCCCGTTCGAGCGAAACGTAATCATCTTCCACATCGCGCACCACCGCCGCCGGATCGCGCTCCAACGGATCGCCCAGCCCGCCGCCGCCGGCGGTCGGGCGGCTAAACACATCGCCGGAATGAATGTCGACATCGGAGAATATTGTGCCGAGCCATTCCTTCTCACCGGTCGCGGCGCGTTTCACCCAGAGGCCGTGCGGCATCGATGGCAAGCCGCCTTTGATGCCCCAGACGATGGCGCGCTCGCGGTCGCAAATATAGGAGAGCACCGTCTTGTCGGCTTCACGTAATGTGATCGTCTTGACTACGCCGGTGCCGCCGCGGAACTTGCCCGGCCCCGCCGAATCGCACTGAATTTCGAATTCGTTAGCAAGGATTGGCGACAGCCGCTCCTGGCCTTCGATCGGCTGCGCCTGCATGCCGGTGCCAAAGCAGGCGGTGGTGGCGTTGCAGCCGTCCTTGGTGGAACGGGCGCCCCAACCGCCGGGCAACCAGTCGTAAAACATGAAGATCGGCTTGCCCTCCCGGCGCGTATCGCGCCCGCCGGTCAGCAGATATTCGACATTGAAGGTGCAGGCCATCGCGCGCTCAGGCATGATCTCTGACCAGATTTCATAGATCGAGTTCATGATTTTTTCGAATGGCATCTGAAAGCCGGTCACCGCCACCGGCCAACGCGCATCGACGATCGAATCCTTCGGCGCGATGACCTTGATCGTCCGGTAGAAGCCGGAATTTAGCGGCAAATCCGGGAAGTAGGCCTTCATGCCCGAGACGACACCTGAGAATGTGGCGCCGAAAGCGGAATTATAAAGCGTGCTGATGATACCGTGGCTGCCGGTGAAATCGTAAATCACTTCGTCGCCCTTGATCGTGAATTTCACGCAGATCGGAATGAGGCCTTCACCCAATGCCGGGTCACGGTCGATATAGTCCACTGATTCCCAGGAGCCGTCGGGTAGATCGGCGATGCGTTGGCGCGCCGCCATCTCAACATAGTCTTGTACTTCGGCGAAGCCGGTCACCACCGTGTCTTTGCCGTATTTATCCACAAGGCGAAGGATCTCGCGCTCGGCCACGCGTGTTGCTTCAATCTGGGCGAGCATATCGCCGATAACGGATTTGGGGTCGCGCGTATTGGCGGCAATCATGTTGGCCAGGTCCATGCGCAACACGCCCTGGTCAACAATACGCACCGGGGTAATTCGGAGCCCCTCACGGAACATGTCTCTGGCCATCACGTCGAACGAGCCCGGTATACTGCCGCCGATATCCGTCCAATGGCCGTTGGACTGACTGTAAGCGATGATCTCGTGGCCGGCGAATATCGGGCGAATCAAGCGGACATCGTTGAAATGGGTGCCGCCGGTATAGGGATCGTTGATCATGAACACATCGCCCGGCTTCATCGCGCCGTTGAAGACGCGGATTACCTCCTTGCAGGTGTAGTGCAGGGTGCCGACATGCGCGGCGATGTCCTGGTTGCCCTGAGCGATGGAATCGCCAATGACATCATTAAGCGCTGAAGAAAAATCGCGATTGTAGATGACGAAGGAATAGCAGGTTCTGAGCACCTGTTCGGCCATCTGGTCGACGATGGTGATAAATGAATTCTTGAGCACCTCGAAGGTGACTGGATCGAGGGTGAGGCCACTGCCTGTGCTTGCGCGGGTATCGCTCATTTGGAATCCTCAGAGACATATATTCGGATATTAAGCCACTCGCCACCCGGACGCCGGGCGGGATCACGGTCGGCGAATCAAGTTGTTCGACAATCGCCGGGTCGTTGAAAGTTGAACCGGCGGAAAGGCCCAACTCCAGTTGAACAGCCGCCAAAAAATCGAACTGCAGCATAGACTCGCACGCTCCGACGACGGCGAGTGTGGCGAGTATGCGGCGCATGGTTAATCGTAACGCCAATTGGAACGCTGTGTCGCGCTGAAAGATCAACGGGTCCTGCCTGGCCGATCATCTACGGGTAACGCGCGACAGCATCGTCCTCGCAGCAATAGAATTTATGATGGCGCTTCGCTTCGACATGAAAATCGTGGCGCCACTTTCTACTGTCAGGGCTTGGCGCCCTATGGC
>Ga0115002_10005085_pt1 | contig 15654 bp, 16 predicted proteins | sample ArcticOcean_MG_C_8_FD_89576 | JGI IMG/M metagenome (GOLD analysis project Ga0115002, IMG submission 89576) | Marine microbial communities from western Arctic Ocean - ArcticOcean_MG_CB11_86 | ecosystem: Environmental > Aquatic > Marine > Oceanic | place: Arctic Ocean: Canada Basin | collected... | reverse complement strand
GGGGGGGCTTTTTCCATGAAATAGTCGCGGCTTTATGCCTAAGCATTCTTGTACAGATCAGGCCGGGCGCCTTCTACGACGAAGACGATACGGCTTTTCAGGACGCCGGCCGCTTCGGCGGCGGCCGGCAGGAGCAGGTCAGTCGCGCGGTTCCATTCCCGGGCGGGGGCCGGCTGGGCAGGCGGGCCGACGAATAGCCTTTCGATCAAGTGATCCAGGCGTGCTGCCACCTCCAGATTGAAAACCAGATAGGCGGCCAGGCGGCTCCTGTTGAGGAGCCACCGTTTCCAGTTCGGCGCGTCGTCGACGCGAACCAGGGCCGGGTTCCCGACACTCGCGTCATCCCCGACCACGGCCAGGAGAGGCCGGGGACCGGCGCTCGCATAGTCCTGATTGTTCAGAAACCCGGCGTTGTTGCTGTGCCGCTTCGTCGCCAGATTGAAATCCGGCCCCCTCGGCCATGTGATATCGACATTGGGCCGATAGATCCAGACGGGCCGATCCGCGTCGACGGGGGACCATTCCGCATTGTGGATGACCGGAAGGAAGCGAAGCCCTATCTCAAGCACCGTCACGAACAGCACGGCCGCGATGGCGGTCCCCAATGCCAGATTCCCGAGGGGTTCCCCTGGGCCCGCGTGCATTCCCGTTTTCGGTGTTTCGATGCGGCGCTGCCGCGGCTGTTCGCGGTCTACTGGCATGGGCATCCGTCGGCTATTTCATTTCGGCCTTGGTGGCCATGTCCGCGCCAGTCGAAGCCGGGAGGGCTTCGATCCTTGCCGGTTCAACCATGCGATTGATGCGGGCTCTCCTATATCGATGCTGTGCTACAAGTCCATTCGGCTCGCCGGACGGGAATGACAGGCAATGGAAACCACGAACTCGCCCCTGACCACGACCGCCAATGACGGAAAGGTCGCTCTTGTCACCGGCGGCGGATCGGGGGTCGGCCGCGCCGCGGCCCTGGAGCTGGGGCGAACCGGCGCCAAGGTGATCGTCTGCGGCCGCCGCCGGGTGGCTATCGAAGAGACCCGTGACAGGCTTCTCGCAGCGCAGGTCGAGGTCTTGGCGGTTGAGACGGACGTTCGTGAGGCGGATCAGGTCGACCGCCTGATCGACGCCGCGCTGGAGCGCTTCGGGCGGATCGACATTCTCGTGAATAACGCGGGCGGCCAGTTCATGGCGCCGGCGGAGGAAATAACCCTCAAGGGCTGGCGCGCGGTCCACCGGGTCAGCCTCGACGCTGTTTGGGACCTCACACAAAAGGTAGCGGAGCGGTCGATGATTCCAAACCGCGCCGGGGTCGTTGTCTTCATCGGTTTTAGCCCCGAGGGCGGCAGCCCCGGTTTCGCCCATGCCACGGCCGCGCGCGGCGCCGTCGAGTCCCTGACCTCCGCCCTGGCGCTGGAATGGAGTCGCTACGGCATCCGGACGGTCTGCGTCTCGATGGCTCATATCGAAAGCGAGGGGATGCGCGAGAACTACCCGGCCGAGCGCCAGGCCGCCTGGGCCGGACAGGTGCCGATGAAGCGATACGGAACCGCGGCGGAATGCGCGACCGTGATCGCCTTTCTGACCTCGCCCGGCGCTGCCTATGTTACGGGCACGACCGTCTATGTCGATGGCGGGGTCAATGCCTGGGGCTCGGGGGTGGCACCGCCCGATCTGGAACCGTCGGGCGCGCCGCCCGGCGCGGTGCCATGGCGCTCGACACGGAAGCCATAGGGCGGCGCGGATTGGTTTGTTCCTTCCTAAGCCGCCGGGAGTAACATCGGCGGCGAACGGGGGAAGGAGAGAGTTATGGAGAAGAGTATGAACAAGGGTCATTGCCGCATCGACGACTTGGATTGGAGCCTGCTGGAAGGCCGCAACTGGGGCGCGATGCGCTGGAAGGAGGTTTTCAACGAGGAGCGTTTCGGCTCCCGCGAATTCGTCTTCGGGTATGGCGAACTCGATCCCGGCGCGGCGCAGCCGCTTCACACCCACAAACAGACCGAGACGATCTACATCATGGCCGGCCAGGCCAAGGTGCGCCTGGGCGCGCGGTCCATCGAGATCGGGCCCGATTCGGCGGCGATCTTCCCTGCCGGGATGCCGCATTCGATTCAGGTCCTAGGCGGCGAAGCCCTGCGCTTCATGGCGACCTACGCGACGGAGAAGCAGGGCCAGGACGTGGGGGCGATCCCCGCCGACGAGGCTGCAGCTACCAAGGTCGATTTCGTCAACGGCCGCTTCACCCGCTGGGCCGTGGCCGAGGAATTCGACGACTGGATCCCCATCGAGCCGTCCAAGGGCAGGAAGAGCATGTGCGTCCGCCTGCTCGTGGGCGGGGGAACCGAACTCGGCAAGGAGCTGCGCGGCGGCACCTGCCTGCTCCCCGTCGGCGCCCATTACACGCGCCATTTCCACGACCAGGCCGAAATCTATGTCGGCCTATCCGGCCGCGGCATCGTCTATGTCGGCGACGAGGCGGTGGAGGTGACCCCCGGCACCGCCATTTATCTCGGCAGTCGCGTCCCCCACGGCGCCGACACGGTCGGCGACGAGCCCTTCCGCATGTACTGGCTCTACGGCATGGAATCGACGGGCGAGAGCTTCAATTGGACGCCTGTGGAGGACACCTATACCGAGGCGCGAGGATAGGGGGTTTACCCGACCGACTCGTTTGTCGTTGCCCGGCGTAGTCTGGATTTGGCCTAGAGGGACCCGGCCGAGAACTCTAGGAATGGAAAGCGTTCAGTTGTCAGATGTTGGCGTTAACCGCGTGTTCCAGGCAAACCCTATCTCTTCCAGGCGCTGGCGACGCGTAGGTGCTGATTCACTTCGAGGGGGCAGGCCAGTTCCCACGACGCGAAGGAGCGATGGCGCGGTTCAGGGACGTAAAGACCCTGCAGAACTTCGCCGCCATCCATGCCTCGATCCACAATCACTCCAATCAAGACCGCCAACTCAACCGCCGCGACATTTTCGAACAGAACCGCTCTGCTGCTCTGACCAAGTGGCGCCAACTCGCTGCGTGAGAGTCATGGCCGTGCCCGATTAGACAGCTCACGCTCAATTAGTCTGACAATGCCCTGATACCAACTTTCAGGGGACGCGGTCATCCATTCTTTAATATGGGCTTTTAATGCATCTCATAAATTGGCAACAAAAAGTCATCGATAACTTTCCTTCGATCATTAGCCAATACCGCAGATTTATCCTGAAAGCGCCAACCGGCGCAGGCAAGACCGTGCTCGCGAGCGAGATCGTAGAACGATTCTATAAGGACAAGAAGATTGTCGTGCTATGCCACCGACTTGTGCTGTTAGAGCAACTCGAAGAAATCCTTAGCAGGAAACACACTGTTCGCAAGTTAGCGGTTTCTGACACGGGGCATGCTTTTGAGGGTTACGATATTTTACTCTCGACTACCATGCGAGCTAAGGAGGTGTTGGCGGACGCCATATCTAAGGCCGACCTCATCATTGTGGATGAGGCGCACCGCGTATCGCCCAATGGAACAGTCTATAAACGGATCATCGATAATTTCAACGAGAACGGCAAAGCCCAAGCACACTTCATAGGGCTGACTGCTTCGCCCGAGCGAATTACAAACGATCAGCGTGACCAGCTTAATCTGGTCTTCGATACCATTATCGATTGCGCAAATATTGAGGACTTAATTGAGGAAGGGGTTTTAGCGCAGCCGGTCTACCGGCCCCATTTTGTACACGACCTGAACCTAGCCAGCATCGATATCAGTTCGGGTGATTTTTCGGTCAATAAACTGTCCTCCGCAGTCATTAAATCATCGATGATTGACTATGCGATATGGAGTTATAACGAAGAGCGTTTAAAGGTTTCAGGGAAACCTATCTCGGCCTGGTTCTGCGTCGATATCAGCGCCGCGGAAGCAACGTTACACAAAATTCAACAATTCGGCATCAAGGCTGCGAGCATCACTGCCGGGACGTCGATCAAGGAACGAATGAATCTTTTGGCCCGTCACGAGAACGGCGACATTGAGGCCATTGTATCGGTGGGTGTGCTCACCGAGGGATGGGATAATCCCCACTGCAACATCATAGTCCATCTTCGTCCTACCTTGTCGAAGGTGCTGTGGGGCCAGTCAGTAGGCCGTGGGTTGCGCTCGGCACCCGGCAAGGAGAAATGCATTGTCATAGATGTTAGCTCCAATTGGAGCACATTCGGTCCGGTGGAAAAATTAGAATGGAGCCTTTGGAGTACGCGACGTTCTCATATGAAGTACATGAACCGGTTCAATTGGATCGGTCGACAGCAAGACGGTGGGGAAGTCAGCGATACCTATTTGCTGTGTAAAAATGAATTGGAGAATAAACTACGCTGCTCTCACATTTATAAGAAAAATGCCTATAAAGATGACACCTGTCCTGTCTGTGGCACTTATGCTGCAACCGATATCTACAAGGAACAGAAACTCGATAGTTTCCTGAACGAAGGCGGGCTGCATCGGCTGTTCTTTGACCGGGTGCCAAAGGTTTATAGTGAGATGAACCTATCTATTTGGGAAAGCCTTGGCGGGACGGCGTGGAAATCAGCAACCGAAAAAGAGAAGGTGTTTATCGTTTTCTGTCTGGCTTTCGCAGAGGTTTCGGGCGAGGAGACAAAATCAGAATCTGAGTATTGGAACACAGCCTTGGCAGCAGAAGCGCATATTCGAACTTATATAGTGAAAAATAAATTCATAATTAAAAAACAAGAGGATTTTGAACTCTCGCTTATCGCAGATGGCATGCTTGCCGGCCAACAGATTAGGGCTTTACAGGCCCATTATGGAATTTCACTTTGCGGCATTGCGTTCCAAATGCACACGCCTGCTGAAAATGAACGAAAATACCAAAAAGCAATTAAAATTGCGGAAAGGCTCGCCATGCTCGGCTGCTCTTCACGTGACAATCTACCTTATTTCAACGCCGCCGATCATTTGCCTGCATGATAGATGGCAACGGCGGTAATGACACCATCATGAGCGACATAAATCAACAGAGTACGTTAAGGGTTAAAACCAGTCTTAAACGGTGGCTTCAATAATTCCCGTTAGTTGCTAACCAAATAAGCTAAGGGGCTAGCGCGTAAAACGCTAACCCCTTGCTTTGTTTGGCTCCCCGGGCCGGACTCGAACCAGCGACCCAGCGGTTAACAGCCGCTTGCTCTACCAACTGAGCTACCGGGGACCAGTGGCCCGCGCGTGTCAGCGCGACGGAGGGCAAAACTATGGAGTCGGCCCGACTCGGTCAAGAGGCACTATGCGGTCTTTTCCGCGTGCTCTCGGCGCTTGGTCTCTTGCCAAGGTAGGGCTTGGGCAGCAAAACTGCGCCCTGGTTTCGGGGGAGGGGGATGCAGGCCATGGCTGGACGGGGCGTATGACCAAGGTCGTCGGGTGCGATGTCGGCGGCACGTTTACCGATCTGATGCTGATCGACGAGGCCGCCGGGGTGATCCATGTCACCAAGGTGCCGACCACGGTCGAGAACCAGGCCTTCGGCGTGCTCGCCGCGATCGAGGCGACCGGTGTGCCCCTGGGCGAGATCGATTCGATCGTCCACGGCACCACGGCCACGACCAACGCCCTGCTCGAACGCAAGACGGCCAAGGTCGGGGTCATCACCACCAAGGGCTTTCGCGACATTCTGGAGCTGGGCCGGCGCACGCGGCCCAATCCCTATGGTCTGACCGGCACCTTCCGGCCCTTGGTGCCGCGCGATCTGCGCCTGGAAGTGGCGGAGCGGATGAGCGCCGAGGGCGAGGTTGTCACGCCCCTGGACGAGGCGGCGGTGCGCGATGCGGCGCGGACCTTGGACGGGCTGGGCTGCGAATCCCTGCTGATCCATTTTTTCAATTCCTACGCCAATCCCGCCCATGAGCGCCGCGCCGCCGAGATCGCCAAGGAGGTCTGGCCGAACCGGCACGTCACCGCGGGCAGCGACTTGGTGCCCCAGTTCCGGGAATACGAGCGTGGCGTGACGGGCGCGGTCAACGCTGCGATCCGCCCGGTGCTCGACCGCTATATCCAGCGGCTGCGCGACGAGCTGGCCTCGCGCGGCTATGGCCACGATTTGCTGCTGATGCAGGGCAATGGCGGCACCGTCTCCTCCTCCATCGTCGCCGATACCGCCGCCCATACCGTGCTCTCCGGCCCGGCCGCCGGGGTGCGAGCGGCGGCCTATACGGCGGTCGCGGCGGGCTTTCCCAATGTTGTCACCTACGACATGGGCGGGACGAGCTGCGATGTCGCCCTGATCAAGGACGGCGTGCCCCAGGTCACCAACGAATTCCATCTCGAATACGCCATGCCGATTCATGTGCCGATGGTCGATATCCGCACCATCGGCGCGGGCGGCGGCTCCATCGCTTCGGTGGACGATGCCGGGCTGCTCCAGGTGGGTCCGGAAAGCGCGGGCGCCAATCCCGGCCCGGTCTGCTACGGCCGGGGCGGCAAGCGGCCGACTGTGACCGATGCCAATCTCGTGCTCGGGCGGCTCAATCCCAAGGGTCTGCTGGCGGTTGATTCGCCGGTCTCGCCCGAGGATGTCGCGGCGGCACTGTTGCGGGACGTGGGTGAGCCCCTCGGGCGGAGCGCCCAGGAGGCGGCCTCGGCGGTGCTCCGCATCGCCAACGACAAGATGGCCGGCGCGCTGCGCATGGTGTCCCTGAGCCGGGGCGAGGATCCGCGCGATTTCGCGCTCTTCGCCTTCGGCGGCGCGGGGCCGGTCCATGCCGTTGCCCTGGCCCGCGAATTGGCGATCCCCAAGGTGCTGGTCCCGGTGCGCCCGGGCATCACCAGCGCCCTCGGCTGCCTCGCCGCCGATGTCCGCCACGACTATGCCCGGACGGTGAACCGCCTGGTCCAGGAAGTGGACGAAGCCGAGGCCCAGGCCATTCTCGAAGGCCAGGTGGCGGAGGGCATGGCGACCATCCGGGGCGAGGAGATCGAGATCGAGGGCTTCGAATTCATCCACGAGGCCGATATGCAGTTCCTCGGGCAGAGCCACGTGCTGCGCGTGACCCTGCCGAGTACGGCGATCCGGCGCGAGGCCCTGCAGGACGAATTCGAGCGGGCCTATTGGAGCCGCTTCGGGGTCGATCTGCCGGAGATCCATCCGGTGCTTGTCACCCTGCGCACCGCCGCCATCGGCAAACGCAAGGCCGTCTCCCTCAAGGCCCTGGTTGACGAATCCAAGCGTGCGCCCGATCTTGTCGGCGCTCTCAATGAACGCCGCCGGGTCTGGTTCGAGGACGGCTGGGTGGACACGCCCGTTTACGGCCGCGACCGCCTGCCCACGGGCGTGCGTTTCGACGGCCCGGCGATCGTCGAACAGCTCGACACGACCACGGTGGTCGAGCCCGACAATCGGGTCGAGATGGACGATGATGGCAATCTGATCATTTCCGTCCCGATCAGCGCGAAGGGCTACGCATGAACGCGATCCACATAGAGGGATTGGGCCTTCTCCACCTCACCCCAACCCTCTCCTCCCCCTGGGGGAGGAGAGGGAGGCAAAATTGTGGACGCCGAGCTTCCCCTCTCTGCCCCAGGGGGCGGAGAGGGAGGAGCCCGCGAAGCGGGAGGTTGAGGTGGGGGTGTGGCAGGATTCTGGTGAGAGAGCAGCAGACATGACCACGAGCGATATCGATCCGGTCACCCTGGCGGTGATCCAGAACGGGCTGGTCCAGGTTTGCAACGAGATGGACCTGGCCTTCGAGCGATCGGCCTTCAGCCCCGTCATCTCGGAAGCCTATGACCGCTCCGACGGCATCTATCACCGCGACAATGGTGATGTGATCGCCCAGGGCGATCTCGGCCTGCCGATCTTCATGGGGACGATGCAATACGGCACCCGCCATGTGATCGAGATGACCGACGATCACCGGCCGGGCGATGTCTATATCGCCAACGATCCCTATCTCGGCGGCACCCATCTGATGGATGTGCGTTTCTACCGGCCCTTCTTCTTCAAGGGCGAGCTCTATTGCTGGCTCGCCAACACGGGCCATTGGCGCGACACGGGCGGCATGGTGCCGGGCGGCTTCTCGGCGAACGCGACGGAGGTCGAGCAGGAAGGGCTGCGCCTGCCGCCGGTCAAGCTGATCAAGGAAGGCGAGACCGACAAGGAAATTCTCTCCATCGTCCTCAACAACATCCGCACGGCCGACCAGACCATCGGCGATATCAAGGCCCAGGCGGCCGCCCTGACCATCGGCGAGAAGCGTCTGACGGCTCTGCTCGAACGCTACGGCCGCGACACGGTCGAGGACTGCATCGTCGAATTGCGCGCCCGCGCCGCGCGCCAGATGCGGGCCAAGATCGAGCGCATCCCCGACGGCGAATACGAGGGCGAAAGTTTCCTCGATTCGGACGGCGTGGTGAACGAGCCCCTGCGCGTCTCCCTGAAGGTGAAGATCGAGGGATCGGAGATGTATGTCGATCTCTCAGGATCGAGCCCGCCCTGCATGGGGCCGATGAACTGCGTCATCGCGACCACCCGCTCGGCCGTCTATATCGGCATGAAGCATATTTTTCCGGACGTGCCGCTCAACGCCGGTACCTTCGATCCGATCCATATCGAGGACCCGGTCGGCACCTTCCTCTACGCCAAATACCCGAAGCCGGTCTCGGGCTGCGCGGCCGAGGTCAGCCAGCGCATCTGCGAGGCCGTCTTCGTCACCATGGCCCAGGCCATTCCGGAGCTGTCCTTCGCCGCGCCGGCCGGGACCAGCGGCAATTTCGCCCTGGGCGGCATTGACGAGCGGAAGGACAAGCCCTTCGTCATGTATCTCTTCTCGGGCGGCGGCTATGGCGGCTGGAACGGCGGCGACGGCATCGCCAACGGCTGCTCGACCATCGGCATTTCCAAAATACAGCCGCTCGAGGTGATGGAGCAGTTTTATCCAATCCAATTCGAGCAATACGCCCTGCGCGAAGGCTCGGGCGGGGCGGGCGAGCATCGCGGCGGCTTCGGCATCGACTACAAAATCCGCCTGCGCAGCGGCGGCGCGGTCGCTTCCTTCGTGATGGATCACGGCCGGTCCGGCCCGCTCGGCGTGCTGGGCGGAGAGGACGGCGCGCCCAATCGCATCAAGGTCAAACGGGAGGGCGAGCCCGACTACAGCCCAGCCCATTTCTCCAAGGACCAGGGCATCCGAATCCTGGCCGGCAATCTGATCTCGGTCTCCACCCCCGGCGGCGGTGGTTACGGCGACCCGCTCAAGCGCGATCCGGCCAAGGTGGCCGAGGACGTTCGGCTGGGCTATTACACGGTTGGGCAGGCGGCCGATCTCTGGGGAGTGGTGCTGGACCCCGAGTCGCTGACGATAGACGATGGCGCGACCGCCGATCTGCGCAGCCGGATGGCTGTTCGAGCCGCCGAATAGAGGGAGCTTCCGTCATGACCCGTGTCTTCCCCGAGAAGGGTATTCCCTGGGCCGATCTGAAGGCCGAGGTGCTGGAGGTCCAGAAGGACGATCCGAAATGGCGGGAAGGGCGGATGCTCATGTCCTGCTATTTCGTCGACGATGCGCTGATGGACATGACGCGCGAAGCCTACGGCATGTTCCTGCTGGAGAACGCGCTCTATAGCGGCGCCCAGGCCAAGGCGCGCAAGGTCGGCTTCGCCACCATCACCCAGTTCGAGGACGAGATCATCAAAATGGCCCTGGAGATTCTTCAGGGCCCCGAGGGCGCGGCCGGCAACACCACGACCGGCGGGACAGAAAGCATCCTCTGCGCGGTCAAGGCGGCGGTCGAATACGCCAAGGCCGAATGCGACATTCCCGGCACGCCGCGCCTGCTGCTGCCCTTCACCGCCCATCCGGCCTTCAACAAAGCGGCCTGGATGATGGGCTTGGAGGTGACGCGCGTTCCCGTGAAGGCGGACGGGCGCGCCGATGTTGCGGCTATGCGCGCGATGGTGGACGAGAACACGATCCTGATGGTCGGCTCGGCGCCCTGCTATCCCTTCGGCGTGATCGACCCGATCCGGGACCTGACGGAGATCGCGGCCGAACACGGTGTCTGGTTCCATGTCGATGCCTGCGTCGGCGGCTATCAGGCGCCCTTCGTGCGCAAGCTGGGTTATCCGGTGCCCGAGTTCGAGTTCAACATCCCGGGCGTTTGGTCGATGAGCGCCGATCTGCACAAAAACGGTTTCGCCGCCAAGGGCTGCTCGACCATCCTCTACCGCGACGCCGCGCTCAAGGATTACGCGACATTCCGCTTCGAGGATTGGCCCTATGGCAGCTACACCACGGCGACAGTGGTCGGCTCGCGCACCGGCGGCGCCCTGGCGGCGGCCTGGGCGGTGATGAAATATCTTGGCGAGGACGGCTATCTCGACGCGGTCGGCACGATCATGGAGATCAAGAATCAGATCGTCGGCGCGGCCGACGCGATCGACGGCATCTACGTGCCCTGCGATCCCGATGTCGGCCTGATCACCATGCGCTCGGACGAGTACGACATCCACGCCGTCGCCGATGCGATGCTGGAACGCGGCTGGCTGATGGGCCGGGGGCGCGAGCCGCGCTCGATCCATATCGCGGTCCATCCGATCCATGCCAAGGCGATGAACGGCTTTCTGTCCGATCTATCGGGCGCGGCCGAGGCAGTGCGCAGCGGTGCTTTCGCCGGCTCTGGCCAGGAGGCGATTTACGCCGGTTAGAATAGGGTCATGACAGACAGTCCCGAATGGGAAGTGCCGTAAGGGTTGCGGCCCGAGCCGGGCGATTTCGCCTTCGTTCTCGACAATGTCCTGAATGCCGTCGTCGCGTTGCGCGCCGAGGTGCCGGACGATGCTTTCACCGCTTCGGTTCTGGGACCGAAAGGGCGGGCAATGCCGTGCTGATTGATCCGAGCGGACTGGCCGTCACCGTCGGCTATCTGGTGACGGAAGCCGAGACAATCTGACTGACGACCAATGACGGCGCGGCCTGCGCCGCCCATGTCGTGGGCTACGACTTCGCCAGTGGCATGGGATTGGTTCAGGCCCTGGGGCGGCTGGATGCGCCCCATCTGGACTTGGGCGACGCGGCGTCCCTGCGCGGGGGCGATACCGTGGTCGCCGCCGGCCATGGCGGGCGTGCTGGGGTGCTCGAAGTCTATCTCGTTTCCACGCGCGAATTCGCCGGCTATTGGGAATATCTGCTCGACGAGGCGCTGTTCACCGCCCTGGCCCATCCCCATTGGGGCGGCAGCGCCCTGATCGCGCCGGGCGGCAACCTGGTGGGCATCGGCTCGCTCCTGGTCGTGGAGTCGCGCGGGCAGGGTCGCAAGATGCAGGGCAATATGTTCATGCCCATCGACCTGCTTCACGCCGTGCGCGAGAACCTCATTCTCCACGGCCGTTCGACACGGGCGCCGCGGCCTTGGCTCGGCACCTACACGGTGGACACCGAGGCTGGGCCCCGTGGTGGCGGGCCTTGCGCCCGAGGGGCCGGGCGAGGCGGCGTGGCTGGAAACCGGAGATCTGGTGGTCGAGGTGGCGGGCAAGCGCGTGCGCGACCTGACCCAGATGATCCGGGCCGCCTGGGGCCAGGGCGATGCTGGTGTCGAGATCGCGCTGACCCTGCTGCGCGCGGGAGAGGTCATGCGCGTGACGGTCTAGACCAGCGACCGCGTGGTCCGACTCAAGCGACCCCGCTTGCACTGACCGGGTTTCTGTCCGCTACGTCTTCTCCGGCTTGCGGCGGCTGCCATAGCGGATGTTCAGGTAGTTGCCGGCAAAGATGACGACCGCGCCGAGCAGAACATAGGGGTCCAGCACTTCGTCATAGGCCAGCCAGCCGACAACGGCGATCAGCGGTAGACGCATGAAATCCAGCGGCGCGACGAGCGAGGCATCGGCCAGAAGGAAGGCCTTGGTCAGGCAGAAATGCGCCGTGATTCCCACCACGCCGACCGCCAGAACCCAGGGCCAGAGGGCCGGCGAAGGCGTGATCCAGCCGGGCAGGGAAGTCGCCATGCCCAGGGGAAGTTGAATCAGATTCATGTAGAAAACGATGGTGAAGGCGCTGTCCGTGCGGGTCAGGTATTTGGTCAGCGCGAAGGCGGTGGCGTAGCAAAAGGCCGTGGCCAGGACGACGAAGGCCGCCGGATCGACCGCTGCGCTGCCCGGTCGCAGGATGATGATGATGCCGGCGAAGCCGATCAGGATCGACACGGCGCGCATCTTGTCGATTTTCTCCCCCAGAAAGAGGGCCGCCAACAGCGCGGTCCAGAGCGGCGTCGTGAACTCGATGGCGAAGACCTCGGCCAGGCTGATGACCGAGATGCCGTAGAACCAGCCCCATTGGCCGGCGAAATGGATCGTGTTGCGGATCAGATGGGTCTTGAGCTTGGTCGTCCGCAGGATCGAGGGCAGCCGCCGTCCGGCCAGCACGAGCAGGATCGCCGTGGCGACCGCGCTGCGGAAGAAGACGATCTCGAAGGCCCCGATCTCGGCCGAGAGCTCGCGCCCGGCGATGGCCATCAGGGCGAAGGAGGCGAGTGCCCCGCTCATCCAGAACAGGGCGCGCAGGGTGCCTTCCGGCGTGCCGGCGGTGAGCCCCTTCATTACGAGGCTGGCAGGGAAATTTCGATCCGCCCTTTAAGATAGGGAACGCAGCGCCCGGACAGAATCACCCGGTCGCCGCGCGGCTCGCAGCGGATCTCGGGCTCGCGTGACGAAAGCTGGCGCGCGATCAACCTATCGCGGCCCAGGCGATCGGCCCAATAGGGCGCGCTGGTGCAATGGGCCGAGCCGGTCACCGGATCCTCGTCCTCGCCCACGGCCGGACAGAAGGTGAGGCTGACGAATTCGACCGCGTCCCCCGGCGCGGTCGCCAGAATATTGACCTGGCGTTCCTTGATCAGCCGGTAGTCGGGAGCAAGGGCGCGTAGCCGGGCCTCGTCGGAATAGACCAGCATGCGGTATTCGATACGGTGGATCGGGTCCATGCGGAAGCAGGCGACCGGGTCCGGACCCACGGCCTCAACGATCTCCGCCGGGGCGGGCTCCGGGCACGCCGGCACGGCGGGGAAGTCCATGAGCAGAAGATCGCCGTCGCGTTCCACCGGAAGGGGGCCGAGCGAGCCCTCGAACACGAGAGAGTCGCCAGTCTCGCCGCACCGTTCGAACACCACCCAGGCGGCGGCCAGGGTTGGATGGCCGGCCAGATCGACCTCCATCGCGTCGTCGAGGAGGCAGACCACCGTCGGCCCGCCCGTGAACAGCCGCTCGGCGAAGGCGCCGAGCTTGTAGATGGGCAGGGTCAGGCGCGTGCGGCCCAAGCCTTCAAGCCGAGGTCGGGGCGGATTGGCCGCGAGGCGGAAGCTGCAGCAGTTCGGCGGCGCGGGCCGGCTCGGCCGGCTCGCCGTCCAACTCGCGGATAATCCGCACGGCCTTTTCCACGAGCTGTCCGTTGCTCGCGAATTCGCCCTTGCCCAGGTACATGTTGTCTTCCAGCCCGACCCGGCAATGGCCGCCCAGATTGACGAGCTCGGCAACCATCGGAAACTCGAATCGGGAAATGCCGAACCCGGCGAAGATTGCGCTCTTCGGCAGCAGGCTCCTCATGTACTGGGCCGCCGCCGGGGTGGCCGGCGAGGCCCAGGGAATGCCGAGGCAGAGTTGGAACAACGGCGGGTCTTCGATCAAGCCCTCTTCCATCAACTGTTGGGCGAAACGGATATGGCCGCTCTCGAAGACCTCGATCTCCGGTTTCACGCCGAGATCGCGGATATTCTTGGCCATGACCCGCAGATGGGCCGGAGTGTTCATGAAGACCTGTTCGCCGAAATTGAAGGTGCCGACGTCCAGCGTGGCGATATCCGGGCGCAGTTCCTCGATATGCTTCAGGCGCTCGATCGGGGATTTGAGGGTTGTGCCCGGCCCGGCGATCTGGGGGTCGTCGTCGCCCGGCACGAAGCGCGCGCCTTCGCCCGTGGTCAGGTTGATGATGATGTCGGAACCGGCGTCGCGCAGCCGCTCGACGACCTCGCGGAAGAGGGCCGGATCGCCCGTCCGCGCGCCCGTCTCCGGATCGCGTACATGGATATGGGCAACCGCCGCGCCGGCCTGGCGCGCATCCAGGCAGGCCTGGGCGATCTGCTTGGGCGTGATCGGAAAATCGGGATGCTTATGGAAGTTCTGGTGTGAGCCGGTCACGGCGCAGGTAATGACGACATCGCGAGCCATCGGTTTCCCCCTCGGTTCTGCAATGGAATTCGTTCGGCGGCGAGCCTAGCCCAGCGTCAGGCTCGGGCCAACTGCGTAGCGTGGCGATTGTCAGCGATCTCGGATGAGTACGTGGATCATGTATCCGGTCCAGCCGGCGCCGGCCAAACTACTGGCGAGCAACAGTGCCACTCGATCCGGCCCGACCACGATGGCTGAGACGGAGAACATGACGATGCCGAAGCACGAGGCGACGAAGGCAATGGCATAGATGCTGAAAATCACCAGATCGAGCTTCGACAAGCCCGTAAAGGATCTAGATGTGCCCGAAGGCCCGATTCTGGCCGACGGGTTAAGGGGGCGAACTAAGGCCCGGTTGATCAGAACCGCTCCAATCAGAAGATCTAATGAAGTGATCACGTGAAGCAGGTTCCACAACGCGGGTTGCCACGAGCAAGATCACGGGCGTCTGAAAAAACGCCAGCCAGATCGGTGGCGCTCGACGGGCCAGACGGTCGAATTCAAGTTGCGACAGGATGAGATAGGATGGCCCCAAGTTGGCCCACGGACGGAACGTGACGTCGCCGGCGGGACCACGCGCGAAGAGGAAGGCGACGAGTGGGGAAACTGGGAGCCGGTCCGTCTTCCTTGCTTTGCCTGCCGGACAGGTCGCCGCCTCACAGGTCTTTTCCCTGAGTGTAGAGGGTGCGCCCGAACGACGCGGCGCATAGGCCCATAAATCCGCCGAATAGCGTGGCGCGCCAGTCGAACTCGCCCAGGATGAGCGCCGCGATGCAGGTAATGGCGACCAATGTGTAGAGCGCGAGAAAAATGCAAAGCAGTCCCGTCGGCATGCGGTCGTGGGTCCTGCTCCAGGCATGACAGAAGCGGATGCGCAGCGGCGAAGGGACAAGGCGGAGTTTTACAGCGACCGATTGGCGCATAGCTGTGCCGACTATGGCCAGCAGCAGGAACGGCGCCGCGAACAAAATGCTGTTCGTCAGATTGAAGGGCAAATCGTTCGCCAGGGCGATGGCTGCCAGGATAGCGAACAGCCCGATCTTGTATATCAAGTCATTCCGTTGGTACGGCCGCAGCGAGCGGAAGACCTCGTCCTGATCCGCAAAATATCATTGGCCGAACCAGATCGACGGAAACCAGACATCCCGCTCGAATTGATCCCGATGGATAGGCGCATCCAGTCCGGCATAGAGGATCTGGTCGATCTCTCTGAATCTGTCGGAGTTGATCAACGCAGCGCCTGGGTGATCAGTGTTGATGTGCCTCTCGTTCATCTCCGCGCCACCCGTGGCAGGGTGCCCAACCGCTTCGCCGATGTACCCAATACGCGCTCGGCGGCGAGGGCGGCCGCCAGCAGGGCCTCGTCGGCGCCGTTGGGGGCGATGAACTGCAGGGATGTCGGCAGGCTGGCCTTGTCATTGTCGGCCGGGAAGGCGATGGCGCATAGGTTGAGAATATT
>Ga0115002_10005078_pt1 | contig 15669 bp, 10 predicted proteins | sample ArcticOcean_MG_C_8_FD_89576 | JGI IMG/M metagenome (GOLD analysis project Ga0115002, IMG submission 89576) | Marine microbial communities from western Arctic Ocean - ArcticOcean_MG_CB11_86 | ecosystem: Environmental > Aquatic > Marine > Oceanic | place: Arctic Ocean: Canada Basin | collected... | reverse complement strand
TTAATATTGCAAGCAAAGAGGTAATTCATTTTATTGGTATTGGTGGTATAGGAATGAGTGGCTTGGCTCAAATAATGAAAAATATGGGCTTTACAATTCAAGGAAGTGATTCAAATCAAAGTAAAAATACTGAAAGATTAACTAATTTCGGCATAAATGTTTTTTTTAGCCACCATCAAAAAAATTTAAAGAAAGCTACTATGATTGTAGTTTCTTCAGCTATAAAAAAAAATAATAAAGAGTTAAGTTTTGCACGAAAAAATAAAATTCCTATCTTTAAAAGAGGAGATATGTTGGCTAATATTGTAGCCTTAAAAAAAAATATTGTCATAACAGGCTCGCACGGAAAAACAACCACAACATCACTGGTTGCTAATATTCTATTAGAATCAGGATTAGATCCCACAGTCATTAATGGAGGTATTATTAATTCTCTAAAAAACACCGCTCAATTAGGAAAAGGTGAGTGGGCTGTAATAGAAGCTGACGAGTCAGATGGAAGCTTTTTAAAGCTGCCAATAACCTACTCTATTGTAACTAATATTGATAAAGAACATTTAGATTTTTATGGGAATTATGAAAAGTTAAAGGATAGTTTTAAAACTTTTATTGAAAAAACTCCATCATTTGGAAAAACACTAGTTTGTATTGATAATACCGATTTAAAATTATTGTTATCAAAATGTAAAAATAGAAATTTTATTACTTATGGATTAAATAAAAAAGCAAATTATCAAATAGTCAATATTAGAAAAAATATAAACTATTCTACTTTTGATTTAAGACTTAATTTTGTTGGTGGAAAAACATCTAAAATAAAAAATCTGAGAGTTAATTTAATAGGAAACCACAATATTACTAATGCTACAGCTGCAATAGCTATTGCTTTAAATTTGGGTGTTAAAATAAATAAAATAAAAAAAGCTCTTAAAAAATTTATGGGTATCCAAAGAAGATTTACCAAAATATTTTCAGATGGAAAAAAAGAATTTTATGATGATTATGCTCACCACCCTACTGAAATTAAAGCAGTCTTAAAAGGAGCCAGAGAAGTATATAAATACAGAAAAATTATATGTGTATTTCAGCCACACAGATATTCTAGAATTAAATTTCTTAAAAAAGAATTTGCCTCGTCATTTAAATTAGCCAATGAAGTAATTCTTTGTCCAGTATACTCAGCTGGTGAAAAAAAGAGACATAATTTTAGTCAAGAAAAATTTTCTAAATTAATTCTGAAAAAATCTAATATTCAGGTAATTAATATAAATAATAAAAATGAATTAAAAAGCTATATAAAAAAAAATTTATTAGAAAATGAGCTAGTAATTTGTATGGGTGCTGGGAGCATATCAAATTGGATAAGACAAATTAAAGAAGAACTACAATGAAAATAATTTCACAATTAAAAGAAATAAAAAATAAAATGTCAGGAAGAATTTTATTTAATGAAAACCTTTCAAACTATTCTTGGTTTAACTTAGGCGGACCAGCAAAAGTAATATTTAAACCCAAAAACATAATAGAATTATCTTCTCTATTAAAAAAAATTAGAGGTTATAATAAAATTAAAATATTAGGGGCTGGATCAAACACTTTAATAAGAGATGGTGGCTTTGATGGAGTTATAATCAAACTAGGAAAAAATTTTTCCCGGCTATCTATTTTTAAAGAAAATGCAATAATTGCTGGAGCTTCAGCTTTAGATAAGCAAGTTTCAAATTTTGCTCTTGAAAATTCATTATCCGGATTTGAGTTTTTATCATGTATTCCAGGTACCATTGGAGGAGGCGTGTGTATGAATACAGGGTGTTATAATGAAGATATTTCTAAAATTTTAATCTCTGTTCAGGTTATGGATTTTAATGGAAATATGAGAGTAATTTACTCTTCTGATATTAAATTTTCTTATAGAGAATGTAGTTTAAAAGATAATTTTATATTTATTAGCGCAACATTAAAAGGAAATAAAGCAAAAAAATCAGTTATTAAAAAAAAAATAATTAATTTAGTTGAAAAAAAAAAGAAAGATCAACCATCAAAGATTAAAACTTGCGGAAGCACGTTTAAAAATCCTATAAATAAAAAAGCCTGGAAACTTATTAAAGAATCGGGGTGTGCAGGTATGAAAGTTGGAGACGCACATATTTCGAAAAAACACTGTAACTTTTTTGTAAACAACGGCAAAGCGAGCTCTAATGATTTGGAAAATTTAATTAATAGAGTAAAAAATAATGTTTTAAAAAAAACAGGTATTAATCTTGAACTAGAAGTTCAAATTATTGGAGAAAAATTATGAATAATTTGGTTGTTGTTCTCATGGGAGGGCTATCTGGTGAAAGAGAGATTAGTTTTTTAACAGGAAAAGCTTGCGTAAAAGCATTAAAAAATAAAGGTTATAAGGTAAAAGAATTGGATCCCAAAGGAGAGTTTGTTAATAAATTAAAAAAATTAAAACCAAAAGTAGTATTAAATGCTTTGCATGGGAAATATGGAGAGGACGGATATATACAAAGTATATTAGAGCACCTAAAAATTCCTTACACCCATTCTGGTGTTTCTTCTTCTAGAATAACGATGGATAAAGAATTATCAAGGCTTGTATTTAAAAAAAACAACTTAAAAGTTCCTAAATATTTTTCGCATAACACTAATATTAAAAAAAATTTACAAAAAAAAATTAAAGATAAAAATATTAAATACCCAATAGTAATTAAACCAATAAATGAAGGTTCTAGTTTAGGAGTTTATATTTGTAAAAATAAAATACAATTTAAAAAAAATTATAATACATTAAAAAAAAAATACGACCGGATTTTAGTAGAGCAGTACATACCCGGAAGAGAAATACAGGTAGCTGTTAAAGGAAAAATGCCTATTGGCGCAATTGAACTGATACCGAAAAGGGAATTTTATGATTATGCAGCTAAATATTCTAATAGAGCAAAAACTAGGCATATTATGCCAGCTGCATTAACTACTAAAAAATATAAAGAAGTTTTAGATTTAGCAAAAAAAGCGCATAACGTATTAGGATGCAAAGGAATTACTAGATCAGACTTTAGATTTTTTAAAAATAAGTTTTATTTATTAGAAACAAATACTCAACCAGGTATGACAAAACTATCTTTAGTTCCAGAAATTGCAAATTACCATGGCATAAAATTTGACGATCTAGTTGTATGGATGGTTAAAGATGCCAGCAATAATAGATGAAAAAAATATATAAAATTTTACTATTGTTTGTTTTGCTTGCTTTCTTATCCACCTATAATCACAAAGTTCCTAGCAAAACTATAGATGAAAAAACAAAATTTTATGAGATAAAAAATATAGAAATAACTAACAATATTCGAATTAATAAAAAGGAAATTGAAGATAGGTTAAGCACAATATTTAATAAAAATATTTTTTATTTAAAAGCTAGTGATATAGAATCTCCCTTAAAAGGGATAAATTTTCTTAAAAAGGTACAAGTAAAAAAAAAATTCCCAGATACTGTTGTAGTTAAAATATTTGAGACAAAACCAATTGGAATTATTCACAAAAATCAAGTTACGTATATATTGGATAGCTCATCTAAATTAATCGAACTTAAAAGTAGTGAAGAATTTTCTCAACTACCAAATATATTTGGAAAAGATGCAGAAAGTAACTTTTTGTTTCTTTTTAATAATTTAAAAAAAAAAAATTTTCCTTATAAAAAAATAAAAAATTATTACTATTTTCAAATAGGAAGATGGGATTTACAATTTATAAACAATCAAACAATAAAATTTCCAGTAAATAACATTGGATATGCAATCAATAAATCAATTGAATTGTTAGATCGTAAAGATTTTGTGAATTATAATATTATTGATTTAAGGATAGAAGGTAAGATAATAGTAGAATAATGAATCCTGACACCCCAAGAGGAGTAATTGAATTAAGTGATGCTAAAATAAAATGCATTATTTTTAAAATAGATAGCAAAAATAGCTTACAAATTTTGTCTGCTACATCGACTGAGTCAGAAGGAATCCACAATGATGTTGTTGTAAATCTCAAAAAAGCTTCTAACGCTGTAAGGCTGTGTATTAGTCAAGCTGAAAAAGATGCCAAAGTGCTGTTAAAAAAAATAAATGTTGTATTTGAGCAACCAGAATTTTTATGTACTAAATTTTCTAAAAATAAAAAAATAAATGGATCAAAAATTTATAAAGAAGATATTGAATTTTTATTAAAAGAAGCTAAAAAGCAATTAATTCATAATGACAAAACTCAATCTATAATTCACATTTTTAATCATAATTATATTGTCGATGGAAAAAATTTTTTAGAAGAACCAATAGGGGTCTATGCTGACTTATTAACACATGAAATAACTTTTATTAGCACTAAAGAGAATAATTTAAAAAATATAAAAGAAGTATTTTTAAATTGTGATATTGAAATAGAAAGATTCATATCACGAACTTTTGCTTTAGGAGCCCAATTATTAAATAACAAAGAATTAGAGTTTGGATCAATTATTTTAGATTTAGGTTTTGAAAAAATTAGTTTAGGGTTATTTAGAAATTTAGCTTTAATTCATTCAATAACTTTTCCAATTGGTATTAATCATTTGGTTAAAGATATTTCTAAAGTTTGCTCATTAAATTTAAGCGAATCTACAAATATAGTAAATAATTTTGATTTTTCTTTTTTAAAAAACCAAAAAATTTTTGATGGAAATGACTACTTAAAAAAAAATTTTTTTATAAATTCTAATTTTAGAAAAATAAGTAAAAATTTAATTTTAAATATTTTAAAAGCTAGATTAAATGAAATTACTGATAAATTACAAAAACAAATCATTATCCCTGGGTTTCATTCAATTTCGGGAATTAACAGTATACTTCAACGCGAATCTAATCTTTTAAATATAGATAAATATTTTATTAATTTTCTTACATCTGATTTAAAAATAGCAAATGATAACAGCACTGACGATAAAAATAACTTAGAATTTATTTTTTCATCATGTTTTGGAGCCATTAAAATTATTAAAGATGGATGGGAAACTGAAGCAATACCTGAAACAGCAGATAATAATGTAAAAAAAATGAGTTTTTTTGCTAATTTTTTTAAAAATTAATAAATATATAGTCAGTATTTTTTAGTAACATAAGTTGTCTTTCAAGCATTTAATGGCTTTTATATATATAAATTATTAATGCCTCATAATTTACAAAAAACTATTAAAGAACCTATCGAATTCGAAGGAGTGGGTTTACATAATGGTTTAAACGTAAATATCTCATTAAAACCAGCTAAAATTAATTCAGGGATTAAATTTAAAAGAATTGATGTTAATTCAAGTGAAAATATTATTGAGGCAAATTATAAGCATGTAAGCTCTCCTATACTCTGCACCAAGATAAAAAACGAACAAGGCGTTTCGGTATCTACTATAGAACATTTAATGGCCGCTTTTTATGGTGAAGGCATAGACAATATTCTTGTAGAAATAAATGCTCCTGAAATTCCAATAATGGATGGATCTTCATTTGATTTTGTGACGGCGATAAGATCGTATGGAACAGAAGAGCAAAACGAGTATAAAAAAATTATTAAAGTGTTAAAAAAAGTTGAAGTAAAAGATGGGTCCAAGTATATGTCGATTGAGCCTTTAGAAAAAGATTTAATAATTGATTTTGAGATAAAATATAAAAATCCCTTAATAAGAACTAGAAGAAAAGAATTTAAGTTAAGTAGTGGAGATTTAAACTCAATATATAATTCAAAAACTTTTTGTTTGTACGAAGATATTGATCAAATAAAAAGTCAAGGTTTGGCTAAAGGTGGTTCTTTAGAAAATGCAATTGTAGTTAAGGGTGATAAAATATTAAACGAAGATGGCCTGAGATATAGAGATGAGTTTGTAAATCACAAAATATTAGATTGCCTTGGAGACTTAATGCTGACGGGACATAGAATTTTTGGTCACATTAAAACTTCACAAGGTGGGCATCAACTTACAAATACACTGCTAAGAGAATTTTTATCAGATAAATCAAATTGGAAATTCGAAAAACTAGAAGAAAAAGAAAAAAACACTAAAAGTGACAGCATACTGAGACCTGTAGCTGTTAATGAATAAGAAAAATCAATTAAGAAAATTGTAATAATCAAAACATTTGATAAAATAGTAGTTTATCTAAAATGCTTAAAAACTTACTAACTATATTACTATCAGCTTTGTTAATATTTTCTTGTTCAAAAAATAAAACAGGAAGAATTGTATACGAGCCAACCGATGAAGAGCAAGCAAAAGAGATTTATGCAGAAGCATTAGCATCATTAGCTGAAGGCGATGCTTTTTATGCAGCAAAAAAATTTAGAGAGGTTGAAAGTTTATTACCCCAGGGCAAGTGGGCTGTGAAATCTAGTCTAATGGCAAGCTACGCAGATTACAATAGAAGCGCCTACTCAAATGCAGTTTTTAGTTTAGAAAGACATATTAAAAATTATCCATTTGATCAAAATATACCTTACGCACATTACTTAATAGCAATGTGTTATTATGAACAAATACTTGATGAAAAAAAAGATTTAGAACCACTACTCAAAGCAAGAACAAAGTTTGAATTTATAATAGAAAAATATCCTGACACAGATTATGCAATTGATGGAAGATATAAACTAGATTTAATTGTTGATCAATTAGCTGCTAAAGAAATGTCGATAGCAAGATTTTATATGGAAACAGAAAAATGGATTCCTGCTTTAAATAGACTCAAGATAGTTGTTGAAACATATGACAAAACAGTTTTTATTGAAGAAGCTCTTCACCGACTTGTTGAAGTCTATTATAAAATTGGTTTGGTTGATGAAGCAAAAAAAGCTGCGGCTATCCTAGGTTATAATTACAAATCTGGTGACTGGTACAGCAAAAGTTATAAAGTATTTAATAAAAAATACAAATCTAAAAAAAATAAAAAGAAAAAAGAAATGGGGCTGATTAGGAAAAAAATAAAAAAGTTATTTGAGTAAGCGAACCATGAAAAATAAAGAAATTGAAAAAGCCTATTTTGAAAAAATTAATCAATTAAAAAAGTATAATAAAGCTTATTTTGAACATGATAATCCGGTCGTGTCTGATTTAAATTATGATAATCTTAAACATAAAATTATTAGCCTTGAAAAAAAATATACCTTTTTAAGAAATAAAAATTCACCAAGCAAAAACGTTGGTTACAAACCTTCTAGTAAATTTAAAAAAATAAAGCATTTAAAACCCATGCTTTCACTATCTAACGCTTTTAATGAAGAGGATATGAAAATTTTTTTAACTAAAATAAGTAATTTTTTAAACAACAAAGATTTGGATATAGAACTTTCTTCAGAGCCAAAAATAGATGGCATCTCTGCCACACTAATTTATGAGAATGGAATTCTTACAACCGGCCTATCAAGAGGTGACGGAATAGTAGGTGAAGATATCTTGGAAAATTTAAAAACAATTAAAGAAATTCCAAAAAGAATTTATGATAAAAATGTCCCTAAAATACTTGAAATAAGAGGGGAGGTTTATATAGGAAAAAAAGATTTTGAAAAAATAAAAAATAATTTTGCTAATCCTAGAAATGCTGCAGGCGGATCTTTAAGGCAAAAAGATTCAAAAGAAACTGAAAAAATTCCATTAAAATATTTTGCTTATGGATTTGGCGTTATTAAACCAGCGATATTTAAAACACAATCAGAGTTTATAACCAAAATTAAAAAGTGGGGATTTTCTATAAATCCATTCAATCAAGCAGTTAGTGGATTACATCAAATTGAAAAGCAGCATAAATTAATAGAAGAATCTAGATCTTCATTAGATTATGATATTGATGGATTAGTTTACAAAGTTAATAATTTAGAATTGCAATCTAGACTAGGAAATACTTCTAGTTCCCCAAGGTGGGCTGTTGCTTATAAATTTTCATCAGAAAAAGCTATTACTAAGATTAAAGATATAATTATTCAAGTAGGAAGAACAGGAGCTATAACTCCAGTTGCAAAAGTAGAACCAATCACAGTTGGTGGTGTAGTGGTTTCCAATGCAACATTGCATAACGAAGATGAAATAAATAGAAAAGACATACGCATAGGAGATACAATTACTATACAAAGAGCAGGCGACGTTATCCCACAAGTAGTTTCTGTAGATAAAACCAAGAGAGAAAAAAAAAGTAGTAGGTATAATTTTCCAGAAGAATGTTTGTGTGGAGCAAAAACTCAGAAAGAAATTAGTATATCCACAAACAAAGAAGACGCAGTAAGAAGATGCGTCAGAGGATATGACTGCAATTTTATAGCAAAAGAAAAACTAAAACATATAGTTTCAAAAGAAGCATTTAATATAGAAGGATTAGGAAAAAGAGTTATTGATCAATTTTGGGATTTAAAATTAATAAAAAAACCTTCTGATATATTTAGATTAAACTATAATAAAATTAATGATTTAGAAGGATGGGGAGAGCTTTCTATAAGTAATTTAAAAAAAGCAGTAAATAATGCAAAAAATATAACTTTAAATAGGTTTATTTATTCTATTGGGATAAGACATATAGGGCAAGAAAATGCAAAAATTCTATCAAGCTTTTTTATATCAGTAGACAAATTTTCAGCTTTATTTATTCAAAATAAAAGAAATGAAATTCTAAAAAATCTAGGTAACTTAGATGGAATAGGAGAAACGCAAATTAAATCAATTGCAAGTTTTTTTTCAAAAGAAAGAAATATTGAAGTAGTTAAAGCTCTAATAGAAAATCTTGAAATAAAAAATTTTAAAAACTTAAATAAAAAAGGAAAATTTAGTAATAAAAACTTAATGTTTACTGGAGGATTTGAAAAAATAAGCAGATCAGAAGCAAAAATGTTAACCGAAGATAATGGAGGAAAAGTCTTAGGAACAATTTCTAAAAAGCTAAATATATTAGTTGTGGGAGGATCTAAGCCAACACAAAAGAAAATTGAAAAAGCTAAAGAATTAAAAATTCAAATTCTAAATGAAAAAGATTGGTATAAAATTTTAAAAATCTGAGCAGCAATTTTTAAGATTGACCAATTCTGCTTTATTCATAAATTTTTTTAAACTATTATAAACTTTAAGATGATAATTATTTAACCAATTAATTTCATTTTTATTCATAAGTTTTATATCTACTAAAGATTTATCAATTGGCACCAAAGTAAGATTTACAAATTTAAGATTTTTATTAATTCTTTTTACAGTAACTAAATTTTCTATTCTTATTCCAAAGTTACCTTTTTCATAATATCCAGGCTCATTAGAGACAATCATTCCCTCTTTAAATTTTATTTTATTTCCCATTGATATTGCGTGTGGACCCTCATGTACGTTTAAAAAATATCCAACCCCATGCCCTGTTCCGTGAGGATAATCAAGATTAATTTCTTTAAGCGGCATCCTTGCAGCAAAATCAATTTCAGATCCAGAAGTATTTTTATTTAATTTAAAATCTGCAACAGCAATATGTCCTTTTAAAACTCGTGTATAAATATTTTTTATTCTTTGTTGATTATTATCAAGAGAAATAGTTCTTGTTACATCTGTAGTTCCAAAATTATATTGCCCACCAGAATCAACCAAATATATATCTCCTTTTTTTAAAACCCTATTGCTTTTATTGCTTGCTTTATAATGAATAATTGCACCATTTGGTCCAGAACTTGAAATTGTTGGAAAGCTTAAAGACTTAAACATTTTATTACTTTTTCTAAATTCTAAAAGCTTTTCTTGTGCACTTATTTCACTAATTTTTTTATTTTTGAAATTATTTTTCAACCAGAACAAAAACTTAGTTAAAGCTGCTCCGTCATATAAATGTGCTTTTATTGTATTTTGAATTTCTGTTTTATTTTTAATAGATTTAAAAAAATAAATTGGGTCCTGTTTTTCGACAATAATATTATTTTTATTTATAATATTTTTAAAAAAAATTGAGCATGATCCACTATCTAATTGAAATCTTTTGTTTTTAATTTTATTAACAAAATTTTGAATGTATTTAATATCTAATATATTTATTCCTTTTAGATCTTTTTTAAGCTTGTTATCAATTTTTTTCATATCACAAAAAAAATACACTTCACTTTTATTATTTAAAATTAAATAACTATTTGGTATTGGTGTAAATGAAGAATCCGCCCCTCTTAAGTTAAGTAACCAAGCTACATTTTCTGATGCAGAGACAAATTGGAAATCTATTTTATTTTTATTTAATACTTTAGTTAGTTTTTTTATTTTATTTCTTACACTTTGCCCCACATCTTTATCTTTTAATTTATAAAATTTTTTTACTTTTTGCGTGTTTTTCCTTATCCAAATTTTGTCAATTAAATTTTGATTTAAAGATTTTAAAGTACAACCCGATCCTTCAAAAAGACGCTTTATCGTAAGCTCCGTGTAGAGCTTGGGATCAAAACCTATAGAAAATTTTTTGTTACCCAATATATTTTTTGGAAGTCTTTTGGGTATAGTAATTACTTTAAAGTTTTTTCCACTTTGAATTTTGCCTTGTAAAGTATAACGACCATCAACAAATAAATAATTTTTATTTTTTAATATCAAGGCAAAACCATAAGAGCCCGTAAAATTAGATATAAATTTTAAGATATTTTTAGATTCGGACACATATTCTCCAAAAAATTCATCATTTTTTGGAACTATATATCCATCAATACTATAAGTTTTAAAAAGGTTTTTTAATTTTTTTAATCTTGTCATTTAATTTTTTTTAATTTTCTTTGGAGCCTTGCGTATCCAGGGCTTCTTACACCTTCATTGTAATCAATATCTTGATTAAAAGAGAAATCTTCATGATTTTGTTCTTTTAATACATTTTTTTTAATGTTTTTATCAGGAAGTTCTTCAATAAATCTTGAGGCTAAGGAGTCAACCCAATCACCCCTATAAAATCTATTCATTACAAATGATATATATGATTCTTTTTTTGCTCTAGTTAAACCTACATAAGCGAGTCTTCTTTCCTCTTCTAAAGCCAAATCTCCTTTTTCTTCTAGCGATTTTTGATGGGGAAATAAACCTTCTTCCCAACCTGGTAAAAAAACAGCATCAAACTCTAAACCTTTTGCAGCGTGCATAGTCATTAAATTAATTTTTTCCCCATCCCAATCTTTATCTATAGAGGTTGCTAAGGCTACATGTTCCAAGAAACCTTGTAAGTTATCAAAATCATGCATACCTCTAATTAGTTCTTTTAGATTTTCGAGTCTTCCTTCACTTTCCAAATCTTTTTTATCTTTTAACATTTTTGAATAACCAGATTCATCTAACATAATTTCCATTACTTCATAATGTTTTTTTTCTTTTAAATCTAATCTCCATTTATTAAAAAAATTTAACATTTTTATTAATCCCAACTTAGCCTTAGGCTTTATTTTATTAAGCTGCAAAAGATCTATAGCCGAATCTTCTAGTGGTTTTTTATTCTCTCTCCCATAATCGTGCAATTGTTTTAGTGTACTATCTCCTATGGCTCTTTTTGGAGTATTAATAATTCTTTCAAAAGCTAAATCATCATTTTTTTGATTTACTATTCTCAAAAAAGCTACACTGTCTTTAATTTCTGCTCTTTCATAAAATTTTGTACCTCCAATAACGCGGTACCCCATTCCAATTTTTAAAAATCTTTCTTCAAACTCCCGAGTTTGAAATATTGCCCTGACTAAAATAGATACATTATTTAAGGAATATTTTTTTTTAAGTTTTTGTTCAACGATATCACTAATTCCAATAGCTTCGTCTTTTCCATTTTTATAGCACGTTAAATTAACTGGATCGCCATCTTCACTGTCAGTCCATAATTTTTTTCCAACTCTATCATTATTTTTTGAAATTAAACCTGAAGCTGCACTAAGTATATTTTGTGTAGACCTATAATTTTGTTCAAGTTTAATAATTTTTGCATTTGTATATGTTTTATTAAAATCTAAAAAATTTCGTATTTCAGCACCTCTCCAGCTATAAATTGATTGGTCGTCATCACCCACGCAACATATATTATTTTTTCTTTTAGCAAGCAAGTTGAGCCATTTGCTTTGGACATAGTTTGAATCTTGATATTCATCAACCAATATGTATTTAAAATTATTTAAATAAAGCTCAAGAATATCTGGATTTTTCTCAAACATAGTTACGCACAACAAAATTAAATCTCCAAAATCACAAGAATTTAAAATCTTCAGTCTTTCTTGATAAAATTTATAAACACTTAAAATTGCTTTTTCTAAGGGAACACCATTTTTAGCTATGACATTCTCAGGCAATAAGCCTTTATTTTTCCACTGATTAATAAAAGACAAAACAAATTTTGGTGATATTTTTTTAACGTCAATATTTTCAGCTTTACATATATTTTTAATTAATCTTAATTGATCATCTTGATCAATAATTGTAAAACGTGAATTCAAACCAACGGCATCAGCGTGCTTACGCAAAAACTTAGCACAAACAGAATGAAAAGTTCCAAGCCAAGGCAAAGAAGAAACCTTTTCATTTAAAGCATTTGTTATTCTGCTTTGCATTTCTCTAGCAGCTTTATTTGTAAAAGTGACACATAGAATCTGATTTGGCCAAGCCTTTTTTTCTTTAATAATGTGAACAACTCTCGTAGTTAAAACTTTTGTTTTTCCAGACCCAGCTCCAGCCACAATTAAACAAGGTCCATCTAAATTTATTATTGCTTTTTTTTGATTATTATTTAAGGTTCTTAAATAATTTTTTTTGTTAGTTTCCATTAAATTTATATTTTACCAATTTAGAAGAAAATAAATGAAATACATCAATTTTAAAAGATATAAGTTCTTCACAATTAAAAAAAACATTAATAACATAAGAAATAATTTAATAAAAACATTTAAATTCACAAATTATAGAAGTTATGGCATTAAAAAAATTAATACATACCTAGATTTTAAAAGATATAAATACTTAGATCTTAAAAGATATAGCTATAAAAAAATTTTCAGAAATTTAAGTGCTTTTAAAATTAGAAAAAAATATCAATTATTGCCTATATATTTCTTAGGTATTTCTACTTTGGTAGGATTTTTATATATTAGCATTCCTTCATTTTATAATTATAATATTAACAATATAGAGAAAAGTATTTGTGATAATAAAAATATTAAATGTATAATAAAAGATAATGTAAAATATAAGTTTTATCCAACCCCAAGAATAATAATAAAAAATTTAATAGTAAAAGATACATCAAAAAAACAAAACACTATATTAACTTCACGCACAATAATAAAATTTCCAATTAGCAAACTGTTTAATATTAAAAAAGTTAAACCAAAAAAAATAGAGTTTAATAATTTTGAACTAAATTTGAATTTAAAAAATTTAAATAAATATTCATTTATTTTTAATCAAAAAATATCTTTGATTCCAATACTTTTTAGAAATGGGAAAATAACTTTGTTAGATGAAAATAATTATGTATCAACTATTGATAGCGCCTATTTAAATATAAAAAATAAAAAAGAAACTTCTAATTTAATTATTAAAGGAAATTTTTTAAATGTGAAAATTTATATTAGCTTAGAAAAAGAAAAAATTGATAAAAAAATATTATCAAAAATATCATTAAAAATGCCAACTTTAAAACTATTAACAGAAATTAATTTTTTTAATCTTGAAAAGAATAAAAGTATTGAGGATGGAAAAATTTTAATAAGAAAAGGAAAAAATAAAATTACAGCTATTTTTGATTTTAAAGACAATGAAATAAAAATTAACAATTCAAATATAAGAAATGCTTTTTTAGATGGAAAATTAATAGGGAAAATTACGTTATTGCCTTATTTTAATTTCGATTTGAGTGCTGAATTAAGCAGTTTAAGTTTTACTAAATTGTATAGCCATTTTTTAGAATTAGATGAAAAAAAAAGGTATAAAATATTTAAAATTAACAAAAAAATAAATGGAAAATTAAATTTGTCTGCTGATAAAATATATTCAGATTATAATTTAATAAAATCATTTGAATCCCGTTTAGAATTTAATAATGGAGACGTGTTTGTGGATCAATTTTTAATTAATCTTGGTAAGCTTGGAGCTGCGGATTTGTTGGGCACCATAACTAATGATGACAAATATACTAACTTTAAATTTGAGAGTAACATTTTTGTAGAAAATCAAAAAAAATTTATAAGCAAATTTAGTCTTTACAATAAGGAAAAAATATCCCCAAGTTTATTTGTGTCAGGTAATTTAGATTTGATAAATTTAAAATGTAGTTTTTATGAAATAAGCACTCTAGATAAATTAAATAAAGATGATGTTAATTATATTGAAAAAGAATTTAATTCTATAATGCTTGATAACGGTTATGAAACTTTGTTTCTTTTTTCCAATTTTAAAGAGTTTATAAAATCAATATCAAGTGAAGTAAATTAACTTAGTGTGGTTTAATCATTTTTCTTGGATCTACGATTTTATCGTACTCTTTCTCACTAATTAATTTAGATTTAACAGATTCTTCTTTTAAAGACGTTCCATTCTTATAAGCATCTTTTGCAATCTTTGCTGCGTTATCATATCCAATTTTTGGAGCTAACGCAGTTACAAGCATTAAAGAATTATCTAAGTTTTCTTTAATTTTCTTTTTATTAGCTTTAAGACCTTTTACGCAATATTTTGCAAAACTTTTTGATGCGTCTGACATTATATGAATTGATTGTAAAATATTATGAATGATTAGTGGTTTAAAAACATTTAACTCAAAATGTCCATGGGAACCTGCCATCGTAATACCATTATGGTTTCCTATAACTTTTACGCAAACCATAGTTACTGCTTCTGACTGAGTTGGGTTTATTTTACCAGGCATAATTGATGAGCCAGGTTCATTTGCAGGTAAAATAAGCTCTCCATATCCTGCTCTTGGTCCAGATCCTAAAAATCTAATATCATTTGCAATTTTCATTAAACAGACAGCTGTTGTATTCATTGTTCCAGAAAAATTAACTATCGAATCGTGAGCTGCCATTGAAGCAAATTTATTTTTAGATGGTTTAAAAGGAAGTTTAGTAATTTTTTTTATTTCGGAAACTATTTTTTTATCAAATCCTTTTTTTGTGTTTAATCCTGTGCCAACAGCAGTGCCTCCCTGTGCTAAAAAATATATCTCTTCAAGAGCAATTTCTATTCTTTTTATACATTGACTCAATTGAGCATGATATCCAGAAAATTCTTGACCTAAAGTAATTGGTGTAGCATCTTGCAAATGTGTTCTTCCAACTTTAACAATTTTGCTAAATTCTTTGACTTTTTTTTTTAATTCAAAATTAAGTAATTTGAGAGATGGTAATAATTTTCCTATGGACCTGATGGCTATAGCTATATGCATCGCAGAAGGGAAAACGTCGTTTGTGGATTGAGATTTATTGACATGATCGTTAGGATGAACTGGTTTTTTGCTTCCCATTTTACCACCAAGAATTTCAATTGCCCTATTAGAGATAACTTCATTCACATTCATGTTAGTTTGAGTGCCAGACCCAGTCTGCCAAACCTTAAGTGGAAAATGATCGTTAAGTTTACCTGCAATAACTTCATTCGCAGCTTTAATAATTGTATTGCTTATTTTTTTGTCAATATCACCA
>Ga0115002_10005077_pt1 | contig 15671 bp, 11 predicted proteins | sample ArcticOcean_MG_C_8_FD_89576 | JGI IMG/M metagenome (GOLD analysis project Ga0115002, IMG submission 89576) | Marine microbial communities from western Arctic Ocean - ArcticOcean_MG_CB11_86 | ecosystem: Environmental > Aquatic > Marine > Oceanic | place: Arctic Ocean: Canada Basin | collected... | reverse complement strand
TGTGCCGCAAGTATCCTACATCACCGGCGATATCGATATTCATGACATCGCGATCGACAAACATGGCCGCATTATTTTCGTCAACATCCTGTTCTGTTGCCTGGCGACGGTCAGCCATACTCATAGCTTCGCACCGGTAATGCCCTTCCGCCCAGGCGACCGCCTCGGCCAGGGATGCGGCATCGCCCAGTTTAAAGTGAAGTCCCGTTTCACCGTGCGTGATGATGTCTTCCACCGCGCCGAGCTTTGCTGCGATGATCGGCAGGCCGGCGGCGAATGCATCGATGAATGTGAGAGGAAAACACTCATACCAGATCGAGGAGAAGACGAGAAAACGGGCGCGCCGCATTTCCTGGTAAACTGCCTCGGAGTCGAGCAGGCCGAGCTCGGTGACGCCATGCTCTTTCGCTGCCGTTACCAAATGTTGTAAGGGGCCTGAGCCTGCGACGCGGAGCGGCGTTGGAATGTTTTGCCAGGCTTCCATCAACATCTGAATGCCTTTCCACGCTAGCAGGTGGCCAATGAATAATGCGCCTGAGCGTGGCTCTTCAGACTCTACCTGCCATTCTGCATTCGGCGGGTAGGAGAAATTCAGCTTCACCTAATATTCGCTTTTCGGCGTAACCGCCCGCGACATATTTGCGTTTGCCGAATTCGGTCAATGCGATGAAGCGATCGACCTTGGTCTGACAGGTTTTGCGCCTGCGGTGGTAGGCGATGGTGCGCGCGGTGGGTAACGTCTTCAGGGCCGAGCCCTGATAGCGGCGGTGCAGCACACTTTTTAATAGGGCGAGCCATGCATGCAATCCTCGCACACCAGGCCATCATGCATCAAAGCGGCGTTAGCGCAGATGCCGAGAAAATTATGCAGGGTTTGCAGCGATGGCACGCGCGCTTTGCGGCAGGCGTCGAAGATCGACGGTGTCAGCACATAGTGAAAATTATGCACATGGACGATGTCCGGTCGGTAAGTGGCAATTGCCTGAGCGACTCGGCGCGCGCCGTCTTTCGAATAGGCCATGCGCTGTGCCGCGCGAAATTTATCCCAGCCGGTGATGATCTCATTGTTGTGGGCGATGAATTGATGGGCTTCATGGCCGTTGGTGCGCAACAGACGGGATTCATTGTCCATCACTCGGTCTTCGCCGCCGAAGCCGCCCTGATATCGATTATGAACTTGAAGAATGCGCTTGCCCGCTCGGCTCCGGATAAATTCTGGGCGATCTTACAGCCTCGGCGCCAAGGGGGTAGTGCAAAAAATGAACAAAAAGTAAAGGCCGTCGGAGTATCTACCAACGGCCTTTCTCGAATTTGGCTCCCCGGGTCGGATTCGAACCAACGACCTAGCGGTTAACAGCCGCTTGCTCTACCACTGAGCTACCGAGGAATGATTTCTTGAAGCGGTCGCGCTTAAGTATGCGTTGCGCGCCAATCGGTCAAGAGCCAGTCGTACCTAATTCAGGCAAAATCGCTTTACCACTATACGACAAACGGTCTTTCACCGAACCAACCATTCATAGTCATCCATTATGGCGCATATATGGTTAATACAATGGAAAATGCAATTGCCTGACGGATTCAGCCATGTCTGAGGTTGATAAGCGGATGCTTCTTGCCCGCTTCCAAGCGGCCTGACCTACACGCTGTTTGGGGGCGACGCTTTCTCTTCGGTTGACGACGCGTGCGCGCTTTCCGCCAGGCGGCGATCTGCCAGTTCATGCAATTCGCTGGCGAGTGCGGGATTATCTTCGAGCAGGCGGTTGAGTTCGCGCGCTTCGAGAATCAGTAATTGGCATTCGGTGATGGAAATAACATTGGCCACCCGTTCGCCCCGGCTGATGATGCCCAATTCGCCGAAATATTGGCCCGTTGTCAGGTGAAATGAGTTTGGCGGCAGATCGACCTCGACATCGCCGGAGACGATAAAATACATGCAGTCGGCGGCCTCGCCGCGGCGAATAATAGTGTAGCGCGCCGGCGCCGACCAGGGCTTCAGCAATTCGGCGATTTCGGCAATTTTCTCGGCATCAAGGCGGGCGAAGAACGGCACTTTGGCGACCATGCCCCAAGTCACGACGAATTGCCGCTTGCTCAATTCCTGCATAAAACCGGATGCGAGGATAGCGGCGGGCAGGGCATACATGCCGAGGCCGAGGACGGTGACGAAGCCGCCGAGTATTTTGCCCAGGACGGTAATCGGCGTGACGTCGCCGTAACCCACCGTGGTCAGCGTCACCAGTGACCACCACATGGCCGAGGGTATATCGGCAAAGTTTTCGGGCTGGGCGTCATGTTCGATCAGGTACATCAGGCTGGCCGACAACACGAGCATGATGAACATCAAAAATCCGGACATATAGAGCGTCCGGCGTTGGCCATAGAGCACCGCCGCAAAGGTTGCCCAGGCGCCCGAATAGCGCGTCAATTTGAGAATTCTGAGCAGTCTCAGGATTCGCAAAACGCGCAAATCGATGCCGACGATGAAGCTCAAATAGAACGGCAGAATGACAATCAGGTCGATCAGCGCCAGCGGGCTCGCCATATAGCGCAGGCGGCCGAGTATGGGATGGCGAAATTTTTTATCGGAATCGTCGATGACAACCCACAGCCGCGACAGATATTCGAGGGTAAAAATCGCCACCGAGACCAGTTCGAGCATGTTGAAATGCGCCTGGTAGGCGATGCCGATCAATTCGATCGATTCGACGATAATCGCCAGCACATTCAGCGTGATCAGGCCGATCAGGGCGAAATCGATGATCCGCGATAATAATTTGTCGCGGTTGGGGATGTCGTTTTGGCTGGTCTCGAGGAGGTCATGGACCCGATTGCGCAGCTTGGCTATCACGTGATGCACCCCTTCTGTCTTAGGTGGTCAGCGGCGGTATCTTAATCGGCCAATGGTCGTCTGTGGCGTGTCGTGACAAACATAATCCGCGTCGTCTGGAGGCCGGGGCCGGAATCGAACCGGCATAAAAGGATTTGCAGTCCTCCGCATGAGCCACTCTGCCACCCGGCCAATGACGCGGTCCCGGAACGCTAAGCGCCCTGGATGTGCCCATATACGGTATGGCGCGGGTAACGGTCAACTGAGGTGCGGCAGGGCTCTGCCGACGCGGCGTTGTCAAGCGCCTTGGCGCGGTTATATGATGCGCCCGTCTTTAAAATAGAAGAAGTCGCCGCGTGCCCGATCTCTCTGGGTCATTGGCGGCGCAGGTATAGGTCGCATGATGGATTACGCCGCTGTTCGGCACAATATGGTGGAGAGCCAACTCCGCACCTGCAAGGTGACGAATTCGCAGCTGATTGATGCGATGGACGATGTTCCGCGCGAGCGTTTCGTGCCCAAGCAATTGTCCAGCATCGCCTATGTTGATGAGGATCTTCAGGTTGCGCCCGGGCGCTATTTGATGGAGCCGCTGGTGCTGGCTCGTCTGTTGCAAGCGGCAGCGATAACGGAAGAGGATGTCGCCTTGGATATTGGCTGCGGCACCGGTTATTCCGCGGCCGTACTCGGTCGCCTTGCCGGAACCGTCGTTGGCCTGGAGGCGGATAGTGGACTTGCCGATGCCGCGGGCGATACCCTGAGTGCAGTCGGTGCTGACAATGTGATCGTGGTTTCAGGAAATTTGGCCGATGGCTATTCGCGCCAGGGGCCGTATGACGTCATCCTGTTCAGCGGTGGCATTCCCTTTGTGCCGCCGGCAATAATCGATCAATTGGCCGAAGGCGGGCGCATGGTCGCCGTGTTGCGCGGCCCCGGCGAAGCGATTGGTCGGGCGACGCTCTGGGTAAAATTGCGCGGTGAATTATCACATCGAGTGGTGTGCGATGCCTCCGTACCGCCCTTACCTGGTATTCAAGCCGATACGGCATTCACGTTTTGATTAGGCGGAGCACGAAGAGGCCGGTCGCGCACTGCGCGGCGCTTGCACTGGCTGGCGGATTGACTGCCGCGATTATCATCGCTGGGGCGTCCTCCGCCGGGCACGCTGAATCTTTGGATGATGCGCTGATTAGCGCTTATCAGAACAATCCTTCTCTGTTGGCCGAGCGGGCGTCGCTGCGCGCCACGGACGAGGGTGTGGCCAGCGCGCTTTCTGGTTGGCGCCCGACCATACAGATCGACGGCGATGCCGGCTTTTCAGAAACCGAGACAACCACCGTAAGCGGCGGCTTTACCAGCAAAACGGAAACCTCGCTGCGCCCACGCTCTTTCTCGTTGAGCGTTATCGAGCCGCTCTATCGCGGCGGACGCACGACGGCTGAAACGCGAGCAGCGCAAAATTTGGTCGATTCGGGGCGCGCCGATTTGGCATCCGCCGAGCAGACCGTTCTCTTCGATGCGGTTACTGCCTATATGGCAGTGCTGAGCAGCCAGTCGGTGGTGTCTCTCAATCGCCACAATGAGCGTGTTGTCGGGCGCCAACATCAGGCCGCGCAGGATCGTTTTGAAGTGGGTGAAGTGACGCGCACCGATGTTGCCCAGGCCGAGGCGCGGGTTGCCCAGGCCAAGGCGGATCGCATCAGCGCCGAGGGTAATTTGATTTCCGCCCGTGCCACTTACCGCCAGATTGTCGGTGATTTGCCGGGCACGCTTGTCTGGCCGCGGCCCCTTGCCGGTGTGCCGACGAGTGAGCGCAACGCGCTGCAAGCCGCCAATGTCGCTAACCCGGCTATTATCGGCGCTGATTTTGCCGAACTGGCGGCGCGCGATGACATCGATGTGGCGTTCTCCGACCTTTTGCCGCAAGTCTCGCTGACTGGCGGTTTCGATCGGAGTTATGATCTCTCTGCCGCGATCGAGCAGGCCGATTCGCTGTCCTTGTCAGCGATTGTTAGGGTACCGCTCTATCAATCGGGCGCCGAGCATGCGTCGGTCAGGCGGAGCAAGCAGATTGCCAGCCAGCGCCGACTTGAATTTGAAGAGGCGCGTCGCGCCGTTTTGGAGGAAGTCACGCGTGCTTGGGAAGCCTTGATTACCGCGCGGGCCAAGATCACAGCATTTGAATCTCAAGTGCGGGCTGCGGAATTGGCGCTCGAAGGGGTGGAGCAGGAAACGCTAGTCGGCCTGCGCACCACGCTGGATGTGCTGGATGCCGAGCAGGAACTGTTTACGGCCCGGGTCAATCTGGTCGGCGCTGAGCGCGACGCCGTGGTCTCGAGCTATTGGGTAAAATCAACCGTCGGTGAACTAACCGTAGCTGCGCTTGGTTTGGCGGTTGAACAGTATGATGCCGACCGGCATTACCGCGAAGTCGAGGAAAAATGGTTCGGTATCGAGGTGGATTAGCATCAACCAGAGACGATCCGTGGTGCGGATAGAGGCTGGCATTCTGATTCACCATGCCGTAAAGTATTCCAATCACATGATTGTTTGACTTAGAACGGGTATCAAATGGCGGACGAAACGTCACAAGAAGAACCGTCTATGGAGGAAATTCTCGCCTCCATTCGCCGAATTATTTCGGAGGACGGTGAGGAAGAAGGCGAAGGGGCAGCGGAAGCTGGTGCCGATGGTGATGCTGTGGCCGCAGAGGATGGCGCGACTGCTGGAGATGGCGCGACTGCTGCGGACGAAGGCGCCGCCGAGGAGGTAGCAGCGGAAGCGGTAGTAGCCGAAGCACCGTCCGAGGAAGCAGGCGCTGAGGAAGTTCTCGAGTTGACTGAGGAGGTCGATGCGCAAGGTAATGTCGTTGCTGAAGGTACTGATGAGGCGTCCGCGTTTGAGGCCGCGGCCCCTGCAGCGATAGCTAGTTCTACGCCTGACCCTGTGGTGGATATGTCTGACTCTGTAGCCGAACCTCTGACGCCTGTCGAGCCTGCATCGACATTGATGGAAAATGTGGCCGAAGGTGCTGCCGCCGGCGCTTTCGCAGCGCTCGCCTCTCAAATTGGGCCAGGCCGGGCGGATAACAACGCTCAGCAAGTAACGCCCGGCGGACGGACCATTGAAGATCATGTGTTGGAAATGTTGCGTCCGATGCTGCGCGAGTGGCTTGATAAGCATTTGCCGCAGATGGTGCAACGGCTGGTACAACGGGAAATTGATCGTATTATCCATCGCTCCGACCCGGTGTAATTTCCTGGTGTAATTACCCGGCTTAATTAGTGGCCGGGCCAAGCCCGCGCGAAGCCGCTCAACTCGCCCGCTAATTTGCTCTCCGGGGCGCCCACCCTAATTTGAAAGAGTTCAGCAATGCTGGACAAGACCTACCTGCCTGCTGATATCGAGAGCAAAATTTACCGTGCCTGGGAAGAGGCCGGGCGTTTTGCCTCCCACCCCGATTCGGGAAAAGCGCCCTATTGCGTGATGATGCCGCCACCCAATGTGACGGGCAGCCTGCATATGGGCCATGCGCTGAATTCCACCCTTCAGGATGTATTGACTCGCTATCGCCGCAAAACAGGCCGCGATGCTCTTTGGCAACCCGGTATGGATCATGCCGGAATCGCAACGCAAATGGTGGTTGAGCGCCAGCTCGCAGAGCAGGATATTCATCGCCACGATCTCGGCCGTGAGGCCTTTGTTGAGCGTGTCTGGGAGTGGAAAGAAGAATCCGGCGGCGCCATCGCCAATCAGTTACGCCGCCTCGGCGCCTCGCCTGATTGGGCCCGCGACCGCTTCACCATGGATGAGGGCTTATCCCACGCCGTGCGCACGGTGTTTGTCGCGCTGCATGATGAGGGCCTGATTTATCGCGATAAGCGCCTGGTCAACTGGGACCCCAAACTGCAAACCGCGATCTCAGACCTTGAGGTTGAGCCGCGCGAGAGCGATGGCCATTTGTGGCATTTCCGCTATCCCATCGAGGGCCGCGACGGCGAATTCATCATCGTTGCCACGACGCGACCCGAAACCATGCTCGGCGATACGGCGGTCGCCGTGCATCCGGATGACGAGCGTTGGCAAAGCCTGGTCGGCGGCCATGCTGTTTTGCCGCTGGTCGGTCGGCGCATCATCGTTATTGCTGATGAATACGCTGATCCGGAGCAAGGCTCCGGCGCGGTTAAAATTACCCCAGCGCACGATTTTAACGATTTCGAAGTCGGTCGCCGGCACGACCTCGAACAGATCAATATTTTCGATGCCAACGCCTGTCTCAATGACAATGTGCCGGAGGCCTATCGCGGCCTGGATCGTTATGCCGCGCGCGACAAGGTCATTGCCGATATGGAGGCGCTTGGCCTGCTTGAGAAGATCGAGCCGCACCGCCATGCGCTGCCTTACGGCGACCGTTCCGGCGTGGTGGTCGAACCATGGCTCACCGATCAATGGTTTGCCGATGCGGCAACGCTCGCCAAGCCGGCGATTGAGGCAGTCGAGACCGGACGTATTAAATTCGTGCCCAAGCAATGGGAAAACACTTACTTCGAGTGGATGCGCAATATCCAGCCCTGGTGTATTTCGCGCCAGCTGTGGTGGGGCCATCGCATCCCCGCCTGGTACGGCCCGGACCTGAACATCTTTGTTGCCATGGACGAAGCGGCGGCGCACGAGAAAGCAAAGGCGCATTACGGCGAGGCGGTTGAGCTGAGGCAAGATTCGGATGTCCTCGACACTTGGTTCTCCTCCGGCCTGTGGCCGTTTTCCACCCTCGGCTGGCCGGAAAAGACGGAAGCGCTCGAAGCCTATTATCCCAATAACGACCTGATCACCGGTTTTGACATTATCTTCTTTTGGGTCGCTCGCATGATCATGCTCGGCATGCATTTCATGGATGATGTGCCGTTCAGCACGGTCTATATCCATGCCCTGGTGCGCGATGAGCAGGGCCAGAAGATGTCCAAGAGCAAGGGCAATGTCATCGACCCGCTGCAGCTGATCGATAAATACGGCGCCGATGCCATTCGCTTTACCCTGGCTGCCATGGAAGCCCAGGGCCGCGATATAAAAATGTCGGAGAGCCGGGTCGAGGGCTACCGAAATTTTGCCACCAAGCTGTGGAATGCGGCGCGCTTTTGTGAGGCCAATGGCTGCGTACGCGACGCCGTCTTTGATCCCGCTGCTTGCACCGGCACGGTCAATCGCTGGATCGTCGGTGAGACGGCACGCGCTACCGTTGCCACCGCCAAGGCGCTCGAAGCCTATCGCTTTAACGAAGCAGCTAATGCGGTCTATCAATTTGCCTGGGGCGTCTTTTGCGATTGGTACATCGAATTTTCTAAGCCGGTTTTGAATGGCCTGGACGGCGCTGAGAAGAACGAGGCGCGCGCCACCACGGCTTGGGTTTTGGAACAGGTTTTGGGCCTGTTGCATCCCTTCATGCCGTTCGTCACCGAAGAATTATGGGGCCGCCTCGACGACAACAGGGCAGAACCGTTGATCTCTACGCCGTGGCCCGATGTGGATGATCCGGCGCTGCAATATGAGGGCGCCTCCGCTGAGATCGCTCGGGTGATCGCGCTGGTGTCTGGCGTGCGCGCGGCGCGGGCGGAAATGAATGTGCCGGGCGGGGCAAAAGTTCCCCTCCTGCTGCGTGACAATAGCGGCTTGCCCGGTTGGGCCGAAAGCCAGCGCGAGCAAATCATGCAATTGGCGCGCCTTGAAAGCATGGCCGTGCTTGAAGGCGTGCCACCCAAGGGCTCTATCCAATTGGTCATCGACGGCGCTTCGGTGGCGCTGCCGCTTTCCGGCATTATCGATGTCGATCAGGAAAGCGCGCGATTGGAAAAAGAAATCGCCCGCATCGGCAAGGAAATAGGCAAAATCGAGGGCAAACTTGGCAATGAGAAATTCCTCGCCAAGGCGCCTGAGCATGTGGTCGCCGAGCAGCATCGCCGGAAATCCGAAGCTGAGGCGGCGCGTGATAAATTAAAAGAAGCGCTGGCTCGCGTCGCCGCACTTTAATCCAATGCGTGACTACGCTTTAAACCAATGTGCTGGGCGGCTAAGATCGCCGCCAATTACATACAATCATCGCAATATTTCGATTGAGGATACCTGAAACATGAGTTCCAAGTTCGATAAATCAAAGCTGCCCAGCCGCCACATCACGGAAGGCCCCAAGAGCGCCGCGCATCGCTCTTTTTTCTACGCCATGGGCGTATCGCGCGAAGCCATGAACAGGCCGATCATTGGCGTGGCAACAACTTGGAACGAAACCGCACCATGTAATATTACGCTCCGGCGTCAGGCGGCGGCGGCTAAGTCCGGCGTCGAAGAGGCCGGTGGCACGCCGCGCGAATTCACCACCATCACCGTGACCGATGGTATCGCCATGGGCCACCAGGGCATGAAGTCCTCGCTGGTGTCGCGCGATGTTATCGCCGATTCGGTTGAGCTCACCATGCGCGGCCATTCCTATGATGCCCTTGTCGGTATTGCCGGCTGTGATAAGTCCTTGCCGGGCATGATGATGTCCATGGTGCGTCTCAATGTGCCGTCAGTCTTTCTTTACGGCGGCTCTATCCTGCCGGGCCGTTTTCGCGGCAAGGATGTGACCGTGATGGACGTTTATGAATTCTATGGCAAATTTGCCAGCGGCAATGCGACGATAGAGGAGCTTGACGAAATTGAAGCCGTGGCCTGCCCGTCGGGCGGCTCCTGCGGCGGACAGTTTACCGCCAATACCATGGCCTGCGTTTCTGAAGCCATAGGCTTGGCGCTGCCCCATTCAGCCGGCGCGCCGGCGGTCTATGATTCGCGTGATCAGTTTGCTGTCGCCTCCGGTGTGCAGGTGATGGAACTGATTGCGAAGGGCATCCGCCCGCGCGATATCGTTACCCGCAAGGCCCTCGAAAATGCCGCTGCGGTTGTTGCCGCGACCGGCGGTTCGACCAATGCTGGCCTGCATCTGCCGGCTATCGCCAGCGAGGCCGGCATCGATTTCGATCTGGCAGCGGTCGGCGAGGTTTTCGCCCGCACGCCTTATATCGCCGATCTTAAACCCGGCGGACGTTATGTCGCCAAGGATTTGTTCGATGTCGGTGGTGTGCCGATTGTCATGAAGGCGCTGCTTGAAGGCGGCTATATGCATGGCGATTGCCTGACTGTTACCGGCAATACCATCGCCGAGAATTTGGCCAATGTGGCCTTTCCGACCGATCAGGATGTGGTGCTGAAAACGTCGACGCCGCTGTCGCCAACCGGCGGCGTGGTTAGCCTGAAAGGCAATCTCGCGCCCGAAGGCGCCATCGTGAAAGTCGCCGGCATGAAAAGTTTGCGTCATGTTGGTCCGGCACGCTGCTTCGATACGGAAGAAGACGCTATGAAGGCAGTGGTTAGCCGCGAGTATGAAACGGGTGACGTCATCGTCATCCGCTATGAAGGCCCGATAGGCGGCCCCGGCATGCGCGAAATGCTGGCCGTGACCTCGCAGATTTATGGCCAAGGCAAAGGCGACGAAGTAGCATTGATCACCTATGGCCGTTTCTCCGGCGCGACGCGCGGCTTCTGTATCGGCCATGTTGGCCCGGAGGCGGCAGTCGGCGGCCCGATTGCCTTGCTGCAGGACGGTGACCAAGTCACCATCGATGCCACAACCGGCGAAATGAGCGTGGCGCTGAGCGACGCCCAATTGGAAGCGCGCCATAAAGAGTGGAAGCCGCGCGCCGCTAATTATAATTCCGGCGTGTTGTGGAAATATGCCGCGACCGTTGGCCCAGCCTATAAGGGCGCGCTGACCCATCCCGGTGGCGCGGTGGACAGCACCACCTTCGCCGACATCTAAGCGCGCCAGAAATTATGGCGCGCATTGCGGTTGGCGGCTTTCAGCACGAGACCAACACCTTTGCTCCGGTGAAGGCGGATTTTACCGCCTTCGAGCAGGCTGATGCCTGGCCGGCACTGACTCGGGGCGATGGACTGTTTGCCGCCGTCGCCGGAATCAATCTGCCGCTCACTGGTTTTATTACGGCGGCGGAGGCGGCAGGTCATACCCTGCTGCCGCTTTCCTGGTGTTCGGCCTCGCCCTCGGCGCATGTAACGGAAGATGCTTTCGAGCGCATCGCGGCCATGCTGCTGGATGATATCGCAGCAGCAAAGCCCGACGCGATCTATCTCGATCTGCACGGCGCCATGGTGACGGAGCATTTCGAAGATGGCGAAGGCCTGCTATTGAGCCGGGTGCGCGCGTTGGTCGGTCCTGATGTACCGATTGTCGCCAGCCTTGATCTGCACGCAAATATCAGCACCGAGATGTGCCATGTCGCGACCGCCCTGGTCTCCTATCGCAGCTATCCCCATATCGATATGGCAGAGACCGGCGCCCGGGCAGCAAAGATAATGGGCGAGATTTTGGCCGCAGACGGCGCAGCCGCTAACCATTTTCGACCGACCGATTTTCTCATTCCGATCAATGCACAATGCACCATGTTGGAACCTGCCGGGGGGCTTTATCGTCGTCTCGGTGAATTGGAGGCGGCGCCTGGTGTTTGGAGCCTTTCGTTCGCCATGGGTTTCCCACCCGCCGATATCTCCATCTGCGGGCCTAGCGTCTATGGCGTGGGTGCGGATGCCGAGGCTGTGAAGCGCGCGGTTGAAGCTCTGGCCGATGAAATTACGGCGGCGGAGAGCAATTTCACCGAAGAGCTGTTCAAGCCGGATGCGGCGGTGCGCCTGGCCATGGAAAACCTAGATCCACGCCCCTTTATCATTGCCGACACCCAGGATAACCCTGGCGCCGGTGGTAATTCCGATACCGTGGGCATGCTCGAATCTCTAATGCGTTGCGGCGCGAAGGGTGCGGTGTTTGCCATTCTGTTTGACCCTGAGGTCGCAGAGGCAGCGCATAAGGCAGGCGAGGGGCGGCGCTTCGATGCGGCGCTTGGCGCCAAGTCCGGCCAGCCCGGCCAGCGCCCATTCGAGGGAAAGTTTCGCGTTGAGCGCCTGGGCGACGGCCATTTCACCGCCACCGGCCCCATGTGGCACGGCGCGCGTATGGAACTCGGGCCGATGGCGTTGCTTCAGGTCGAAGATAAAAACGCCGATGTGCGGGTGATTGTCTCGAGCCGAAAATTTCAAGCGGCGGATCAATCGGTCTTTCGCCACCTTGACCTTGAGCCAGCTGAGCAGAAAATTTTGGTGCTCAAAAGCTCAGTGCATTTTCGCGCTGACTTCCAACCCCTCGCTGCGACAATTATCACCGCCATAGCGCCCGGCCCCAATCTCGCCGATACAGGCAAATTTCCCTATCGCCACTTGCGCCCGGGCCTGCGCATCAAGCCTAACGGTCCGCGTGTGCTTGGTCCTGATGCTGGGGCGGGCTGGGGATATTGCTCCTATGGCGAGATGGGGTAAGATGCGGCAGCAGGATTTAAAACTATTCTAAAAGGGAGGCCGCCATGCCGTTACTTGACTTGCACCATGTGGCAATCAAGAGCAAAGACTTAAAAGCGACCGAGAAATTCTACACCAAGGTTCTCGGCATGAAGAAAGTGGCGCGGCCGGAGTTTGCTTTTCCTGGTGTGTGGCTGCAAATGGGCGAGACCATGTTCCATATTTACGGTGGTGACGCGGCGAAGACCCATGCTGGTGATTACAAATACGACCAGGGCGTGGCGCCGATCGATCATGTGGCGCTGCGCGCCAAGGGCTTCGACAAGATGAAAGAAGTCTGCAAGAAGAATCGCTGCACATGGCGGCAATTCGATATTCCTGATTTCAAATTGTGGCAACTATTCCTGCAGGATCCGAGCGGTGTGATTGTTGAACTGAACTTTGATGCCACTAAGGAACCGCGCGGCAGCAAGGGTCCGAACGGGCGTAATCTGTTCGATGCCGGGCGACCGTTCGAATAAGGGGTTCGCCTTTAAGGGAGCGCGGGCTCAATGCCTATTTTGTTTGACGCTGAGTACACCGCCCGCATTTGCGCCACTGTCAGCTTGTGAACATCGAAGATATGTCGTTGGCAAAGTCTTGAAATATTGTTCCTGACAGCGGCGGGTAATCTTCCGAGTAGCCCGATCTTGATCTCGTGTATGCGAGGTCGTTGGTGTCGAGGTCGTAAAGCTCCACTGTTATATAGTTGAAGGCATACCCGCCGCCCAAACACCGGTCCCATGTTTTCCAACTAACGGATAGGCCGTATCGCGGCGTAATTTCGGTTTGAACACTGGGCGGCAGCACGGAAACCATAATTTCGCGCTGGCGAAGATCGCGAGTGATTACATTTGTGACCGCGTCTGCTCCGGTCAGAACCATAATTTCTTTTGGGCCGGATATGTTTTTTTTTGACGGCTGAGCCACCGACATAGGTGCCGACACAACCCATTAAGAGTAGCGAGAGCCCAGTCGACACCAATATTTTTTTCATTCTCTACGCTCTTGCCATTAAGGCGGCGCCTATTCGCTAAGGGTGCACCACACCGGCGTGTGATCGGAGGCTTTTGTTTTGTCGCGCGGGGCGCGGTCTATTTCGCAGGCGTCCAGGCGGTCGGCGGCTTCCGGTGAGAGCAGCAAATGGTCGATGCGCACGCCCTCGTCGCGCGGCCAGCGACCCTTCTGATAGTCCCAAAATGAATAGAGGCCGGTCTCGGCATGCAGCGCACGGAAGGCCTCCGTATAGCCGGAATTGAGAATTTCGCGAAAATAAGCGCGCGCTTGCGGCTGGCATAGCGCATCATCGCGCCAGCCTTCGGGGTCATAAACATCGCCGTCGGCGGGGATGATGTTGTAATCACCGCCCAGCACCACCGTTTCTTCGCTCGCCAGCAATTTACGGGCGTGGGCGGTGAGATGCTTCATCCAGTTCAGCTTATAGGGAAACTTCTCGCTATCGACCGGATTGCCGTTCGGTAAATAGATCGAGGCGACACGTATACCGGCGATTTCGGCCTCGATATAGCGCGCCTGTTCATCCTCTTCATTGCCGGGCAGGCCACGTGTTACATCGTCGATCGGGCGCTTGCTCAAAATGGCGACGCCGTTATAGCTCTTCTGCCCGTGCACCGCGATATTGTAGCCAAGATCGCCGATTTCGAGCTCCGGGAACTTTTCATCAACCGTCTTGATTTCCTGCAGGAGGGCAATATCCGGCGCCGCCTCGCTCAGCCATTCCAGCACATGGGGCAGGCGCGCCTTGATCGAATTGACGTTCCAGGTAGCGATTTTAATCACCTAGACTCACTCCAGCCGAATCGCGGCGACAAAAGGGCCGCACAGAAGTATCTTAGGGGCTGCGAGGGTTCAGACCAGGGAAAAAGACGTGCCGCAGCCGCAGGATGAGACCGCATTGGGATTCTTAACCTGGAACGAAGCGCCGACTAGGTCATCGACAAAATCGATCTCTGAGCCGGCCAAATAACCGGCGGAGACGCTATCGATAACAACCGTGACGCCTTCTTTTTCGATCACCAGATCGTCTTCCTGGGCATCCGAATCGAATGCAAAGCCATACTGAAAGCCTGAGCAACCTCCGCCCGAGACGCTGACGCGCAGCGCCTGATCCGGATTGTCCTCGTTACGCAACAGCCGCGCCACCTGCAGTGCTGCGCTGTTCGAAACGGTAATCGGCCCACTCGCCGTTACCACCATGCTCTCTATCGGTTGCGCCATGTCGTGATTCCGCTCATTAAAGTCATTCCAGTGTAGCACTGTTTTACTAATTAGGCATTTTTCCTGCCGATTCAACTCCCACAATCAACACCGCAGCCAATTGTGCCCATGCCTGCGCCGTTATACTCTCTGCCAATGACCAGCACCCGTCAATTTATTGCCCCCTATGCCAGTGACCCGGCGGAAAGCCAGGGTCGGCGCTACACCGAGCCGGAAAGCGCCACACGCACCGCGTTTCAGCGTGACCGCGACCGTATCATACATTGCGCCGCGTTTCGCCGGCTCGAGTATAAGACGCAAGTGTTCGTCTATCATGAAGGCGATTATTACCGCACACGGCTCACGCACAGCCTGGAAACGGCGCAAATCGCACGCTCCATATCGCGTGTGCTCGGTCTCAATGAAGATCTCGCAGAAGCCCTGGCGCTGGCGCATGATCTCGGCCACACGCCGTTCGGCCATGCCGGCGAGGATGCGCTGAAAGCCGCCATGGCTGATTATGGCGGCTTTGATCACAACACCCAGACACTGCGCATCCTGACCACGCTCGAAGAGCGCTACGCTGAATTTGATGGCCTCAACCTGACCTGGGAGAGCCTCGAGGGGACGGTCAAGCATAATGGCCCGCTATTGCCCGCCGAGAATGGCCTGCCACCGGCGATCGCGCGCTACAATGAAAGCCACGACCTTGAGCTTGCCAGCTATCCCGGGCCGGAAGCGCAAGTGGCGGCAATCGCCGACGATATTGCCTATAATAATCACGATGTGGATGACGGCCTGCGCGCCGGCCTATTCAGCTATGAGGATATGGCCGATGTGGCGCTGGTCGGGCCGGTGTTCGCGGAAGTGCGTGCGACCTATCCCGATCTCGATGAGAGTCGCCTGGTGCATGAGGCGGTGCGCCGCATGATCGGCGAAATGGTCTCGGACATCCTCGAGGAAAGCCGCAAACGGCTCGATGCTGCGGCCTGTGGCAGTGCCGCTGAAGTGCGGGCGCTGGACCACCCGGTGATCGCTTTCTCGGAATCCATGGCGGCCAGTGACCGCATCCTCAAGGATTTCCTTTACCGCCGCATGTACCGCCATTACAAGGTCAATCGCATGGCCAGCAAAGCGCGCCGGGTAGTGCGTGAATTGTTTAGCCTGTTTATTGCCGAACCAGAATGTTTACCCA
>Ga0115002_10005076_pt1 | contig 15672 bp, 12 predicted proteins | sample ArcticOcean_MG_C_8_FD_89576 | JGI IMG/M metagenome (GOLD analysis project Ga0115002, IMG submission 89576) | Marine microbial communities from western Arctic Ocean - ArcticOcean_MG_CB11_86 | ecosystem: Environmental > Aquatic > Marine > Oceanic | place: Arctic Ocean: Canada Basin | collected... | reverse complement strand
GCCACCGGCTCTTCTGCCGCTGCTTCTGGCGCATCCGCTGATTCTTCTGTTGCTTCAGCTTCGGCCTCAGCTACCGGCTCTTCTGCCGCTGCTTCTGGCGCATCCGCTGATTCTTCTGTTGCTTCAGCTTCGGCCTCAGCTACCGGCTCTTCCGTCGCTGCTTCTGGCGCATCCGCTGATTCTTCTGTTGCTTCAGCTTCGGCCTCAGCTACCGGCTCTTCCGTCGCTGCTTCTGGCGCATCCGCTGATTCTTCTTCTGCGGGAGCTTCTGCCGTCGGCGCTTCCTCTTCGACTACGCCAAGGTTTCCGCCCTGATCGATGTGTGCCTGAATTACCGTCAACAAGCCACGCAAGGTTCCGCTCAGTACGCCGGCAAGGTTGGCTATCGGCGCATTCATCTGACCAAGCAATTTGGCAATGAGTTCATCTCGACCCGGAAGGGAGGAGAGGTGCCTCACACGGTCTGCATCGAGAACTCGGCCTTCTAGGTACGCACCGTTGATCACTACCTCAAGGCGGTTCTCATCAATGTGGTTCATCAAGGCACGGGCCGGCGCTACTGGATCGTCTGTGCTCATCACAAACCCGGTGGGTCCGACGACGATTTCGGCGATCTCCGGACGATCGATTTCGTTGGAGGCGATCTTGACCAGAGTGTTCTTAGCGACGCGGTAGGTACCACCAGATTCGCGAATTGCCCTGCGCAACGCGGACAACTCCGTGACGGTGAGGCCCCGGTAGTCCGTGCTGATGATCAACTTCGCTTCGGCGAGGACAGCCTTTAGCTCCTCTACCTCAGCGACGCTCTTATTAGTTGGCATTCGTATCCCTTCGTGTCTCCGAAACTGTTCGTGCAAAAAAATAGCCCGGGCTGTAGACCCGGGCATCAGAATAGCGACACAAAGTGACGTAAATCTGGTGCCACCTGGGCAGGCGCTTTCGCCTTAAGCCCTCGATTCAGATTTCTCTGAGTTCAAGGGCGCCTACTGTCTACAGCGGCCAGTTTCGATTGTATTAACTAAGTTTCCTGGGTAAATCCCCGGTCTTTTTTAGTCTCAGGACCCTGATTTGAGTTAAAAAGTCAGGGACTTTGTAATGAACTGATACAGATTATAAGGGTATCGGCTAGTTCTCTGTACCGCCACCGGTCTCATCGATCACCAGTTTGACCGGGGGGCCCATGGTTGAGGTAAGAGTTGCGGATCTGACCAGTTGACCCTTCAAGCCTGAAGGCTTGGCCCGAACCATTGTTCCGACTACCGACTCAAGATTCTCAAGCAATTGCTCTTCGCTGAAGCTGACCTTGCCGACGAGCACGTGGATGTTGGCATCCCGGTCCATTCGGATTTCGGTACGACCCTTTTTCATGTCCTCGATTGCGGTGGCGATGTCGTCCGCCTGCACAACCGTGCCGGTCCGCGGATTGGGCATCAGGCCCTTTCGTCCGAGGAACCGACCCAGTCGACCGATCTTGGCCATCTGGTCAGGAGTTGCGATAGAAACATCGAAATCGGTCCATCCGTCTTCGATCTTCGCAATGATCTCTTCGTCCGCAACGTAGTCGGCACCGGCAGCTTCCGCCGCTCGCGCAGTCTCGCCCTCTGCGAAAACCACGACCCGTGTGACTTTGCCCGTCCCGTGAGGGAGTGGCGCAACTTCACGGATCTGCTGGTCAGCCTGGCGTGGATCTGCGCTGGTCGAAATGTGTAGCTCAACCGTCTCGTCAAACTTCGCAGTAGCGAGGCTTTTTACGAGTGCGACTGCATCTACCGCAGACCGTGGGACTTCGCTCGTCCCATCCAGTGCCGCAAGGTATTTTTTCCCGTGTTTAGGCATTCGTGAAATCTCCGGACCGCCCGCCCCTTAATAGAGAGGCGGTGCAGATCGTGGGTGAACTAGTCGACTACCGTCAGGCCCATGCTTCGGGCGCTGCCCTCGATAATCTTCATTGCGGCCTCAACGTCGAAAGCGTTCAGGTCTTTAACTTTGGTCTCCGCGATCTCTCGGATCTGGGAGCGTTTGACACTCCCGATCACCTCAAGACCTGCAGTGCCCGAACCCTTTTCGATGCCAGCTGCTTTACGCAGAAGGTCTGACGCGGGTGGGCTTTTCGTCTCAAATGTGAAGGAACGGTCTGAGTACACTTGGATCGCCACCGGAATAATGCTTCCGGCTAGCGACGATGTTCGCTCGTTGTATTCCTTGACGAACTGCATGATGTTGACGCCGTGCTGTCCCAGCGCGGGGCCAACCGGCGGTGCAGGGGTTGCCTGCCCGGCCGGGATCTGCAGTTTGATTACGGTCTCTATTTTTTTTGCCAATTCTTGTCACCCGCACGCCACAGTAAGAGGCGCGATATCCGTCGTGAGACGGGTCGTTACCCTTTTTGTATTTGCAAAAAGTCCAGTTCAACAGGTGTCTCTCTTCCGAAGAAGGACACCAGAACGCGTACCTTGCCTTGCTCTTCAAGCACGGCTTCTACGGTACCCATGAAATCAGCGAACGGCCCGTCAATGATTCGGACACTGTCGTCCTTCTCAAAACCGATACGGACCTTCGGTTCCTCCGCCCTCATCTGACGCAGGATTCGGTCTACTTCTTCCTGCTCTAGTGGGACAGGCTTCGGCCGGCCCTCACGTTCATCTTCAGCGGAGATGAAGCCGGTGACGCCCGGAGTGTTCCGGACTACGTACCAGGCTTCGTCATCCATCATCATGTGGATGAGCAGGTATCCGGCGTACATCTTTCTCGCTACAGGGCGGCGCTGGCCGTCCTTAATCTCGATCTCTTCCTCGGTCGGAACGACGACGTCAAAGATTTTGTCTTTAACGTCCATCGTCTCGATACGTTGTTCAAGATTCCGCTTAACCCGGTCTTCCTGACCAGAGTAGGTATGGATGATATACCAGCGACCGTCGCCTTCGACCATCGTCTGTTGCTCGGTAGTCAAGACTTAGCCTCCGACAAGATATTCGGCCAATAGACCGAATCCGTAATCGATTGCGCCAAGGAAGACACCGAAGAATGCGGAGACGATCAAGACGAGTATTGAGAGGCGTGTTGCCTCTTGCCGGGACGGCCAGGTGGTGCGTCGTAGCTCAGCTACTACCTCTATAAGAAACCGAAATACTCCACCCCTTGGGGCGGATCCGGCTGAGCGCGCAGATCGCTGTGCTGGTTGCCTGCTGGCCATGTTTAAGTCCTACCTGGTTTCGCGGTGCAACTGGTGGGTACGGCAACGGGAACAGAACTTGTTAAGTTCCAGCCGCGCAGTGTTGTTGCGTCGGTTTTTGGAGGTGTGATACCTCCGCTCCCGGCACTCCGTGCACGCCAGGGTTATTGAATCTCGGGGTCCGCCCTTAGCCATATGGCGGGTGCTCCCTTGCACCTAGCCCCTGTAAGCAGGGACTCAATTCATGCGGGGACACGCAATCTCTGACGGACCCCACATATTTGTTGAACTACGTTCAGAGCGTGCCACCGGATCCGGTGGCACGCTCTGAATAACTACTCTTCGATGGAGATGAACACTCCGGAGCCAACGGTCCTGCCGCCTTCACGTACTGCGAAGCGGAGTTCTTCTTCCAGGGCAACCGGGTACATCAGCTCGACGTCCATCTCAATGTTGTCGCCAGGCATGACCATCTCAACGCCTTCCGGCAGCTGAATCTCGCCGGTCACGTCAGTCGTTCGGATGTAGAACTGCGGCTTGTATCCGGTGAAGAACGGCGTGTGACGGCCACCTTCATCCTTCGTCAAGACGTAAATCTGCGCCTTCGCCTTGGTGTGCGGCGTCAGGGTACCTGGCGCACACAGTACGGCTCCGCGTGAGATCTCTTCTCGGTCTACACCACGCAGAAGGCAACCGACGGCGTCGCCGGGGAGGCCTTCTTCAAGTGTCTTGTGGAACATCTCAACGCCCGTGACTGTCGTCGTGTTGGTCTCACCGAAGCCGACGATCTCAATGGTGTCACCCATTACGACCTTGCCGCGTTCGATTCGACCGGTGACAACCGTGCCACGTCCCTTGATGCCAAAAACATCTTCAACTGGCATCAGGAACGGCTGGTCAACAGGCCGGTCCGGAATGTCGATGTAGGTGTCGACAGCCTCGGTCAACTCGACGATCGCCTGGGTCCATCGGTTGTCCGTGTCGCTGAAGTTCTCAAGCGCTTGAAGTGCGCTGACCTGAATGATCGGCACTTCGTCGCCAGGGAATCCGTAGCTGTCCAGCAGCTCTCGGATCTCCATCTCGACAAGTTCCAGAAGCTCCGGGTCGTCCATCATGTCTACCTTGTTAAGGGCGACGACGATCTTCGGAACGTTCACCTGTCGAGCAAGCAAAATGTGCTCACGTGTCTGGAGCATCGGGCCGTCTGGCGCCGCCACTACCAAGATTGCGCCGTCCATCTGGGCGGCTCCCGTAATCATGTTCTTAATGTAGTCCGCGTGCCCTGGGCAATCTACGTGGGCGTAGTGACGGTTTTCCGTCTCGTACTCCACGTGCGTGATTGCAATGGTGACACCACGTTCTCGCTCTTCCGGGGCATTGTCGATCTGATCAAAGGCCATGGCCTTGACGCGATCATTCCTCGAGGAGAGCACACTGGTGATGGCGGCTGTCAACGTAGTCTTGCCGTGGTCAACGTGGCCAATAGTGCCAACGTTTACGTGCGGCTTGCTGCGGTCAAATATTTCCTTGGCCATTTAACTCAAGTGCCTCCGGGACATCGAGTGAGATCGACTGACTGATTATTTAACGAGGAAAGATGGAGCCCACAACCAGGATTGAACTGGTGACCTCGTTCTTACCAAGAACGCGCTCTACCGCTGAGCTATGTGGGCCTCGCGTTGAGGTGCGGAAAGCGCTCTCTTTAGACTGGTGCAGGGGGTAGGATTCGAACCTACGTAGCCGTACGGCGGCAGATTTACAGTCTGCTGGATTTAACCACTCTCCCACCCCTGCGCCAAACGATAATCCTAACATTAACACTGCGGCGTTAACATCGGAAAGACGTAATTCGTAACCGAGTTACTCAAGTCCAGCCTCTAGCAGCACCCTTTTTACGATTGTGGAGCCCCAGGGGGGATTCGAACCCTCCGACCTGCCGATTACAAATCGGCTGCGCTACCACTGCGCCACTGGGGCACGTTGTCGGATCGATTCCGACCTCAACATCTCCTTCGGACGCTTATCCTGTCTCACACAGGTTGATGACGTCCGAACGGCTAATTTTGAACCTAGATGGCTCCGCTTTCAAGTGGTAGGTATTGCGCATCTGCACAATCGACGACCCAAAACGCCGATTTCGTGCGGTGATCCGGGGACAACGACGGCTCTGAAAACTCAAAACGAAAGCCTCCAGAGGAGACTGCTGCTGGTCAGAGCGGGGAGCGGCGAATCAGCCCACAGTCCCCAGATCGAGGATCAGGTCGGGGATCAGATCCGGGTGCGAGTCTCGTCTCCGACTCGTCTCATGACCTCGGAAAATGCCAATCCGTGCTTAATAGCAAGTGCCCGGCAGTCGTCATACTCAGGCGCAATGCTGACGATTTCGCCGTCGACGCGCTTGATCTTGATTCGCGCGGTTCCTAAAGACGTCTCCACTTCGACGATCTCTCGATCAGCCGTGTAACGCTCGACCGCACGACGACGCACGCCCAGGGTGGACGTTTCTCGCAAGATCACGTTGGCAGCTTGATCAGCGTCGGTCTCTTTGACGAGAACCGACAGCAGAACTGCCGGTCGATTCTTCTTCATCTGGATAGGCGTCATCCACACATCCAGAGCGCCCTCAGCAAGCAAACGCTCCTGGACGTATCCAAACTGCTCGCCGCCCATGTCGTCTATGTTCGTCTCGAGTAGCGCTACTCCACCGGAAAGAGATCCCCAAGGCCCCGGTAATTCAGATGATCCCAGGGACTCAGGCGAAGAGCCCCCTGCTGTTTCGCCGATCCACAGCCCCAGCGCGTTTGGATAGTCCTCGGGATCACGTGATCCAGCGCCGTACCCGATCTTGTCTACGTTGATGGCTACCTGGTCAAAACTGGCTATAGACGTCACAAGTGACGCCCCGGACGGAGTTACTGTCTCGCCCTTTGGACTCCACTGGTTAGCAGGGCGCACCGGAGCGTTTGCCGCTGCGTAAACCTGGGCTGTGGCGGGAGCGAGTCCAGGGATTCGCCCGTGGTCGCTCATTATGAAACCCGTTCCCGCCGGGAACGGGCCGGCAGAGATGTGCTCAATCCCCAGCAGTCGGAATCCTGCGATCACGCCGACTATGTCCACAAGCGTGTCTACGGACCCAAGTTCGTGCGGGGTCAGATGATGGCGATCAACTCCGTGCACTACTGATTCGGCGTCGGTGAGCCGATCCAGCACTTGTAGTGCCTTTGAACGAACTTCATCAGGCAGTTTGCTGGACTCAATAGTCCCGGAGAGTTCGTCCCAGCCGCGCCGACGTTCCCCCTCATCATCTAGGTCCACGTGCAAAAGGGTGCAGTTCAGTGCGCCACGCGAAACACTTTCAGATCGGAGCGTATAGCCGCTCACGCCCATGAGCGCCAGCTCGCTACGCAGGTCGTCGATAGGAAGTCCGACGTCGATCAATGCGCCCAGGAGCATGTCACCGGACGCGCCGCCGATCATGTCGATGTAGGCAGATCTGGTCATGAAAGCATCATCGGACTGGCAGTCAGAAAAACAGTGACGGTCGCTATGAAAGACCGCCGCTCGTGGTCGGGATTACTGGGGCCGCGCTCTTCCCAATGGCTTCGTTCATGCTGCCGGAGCGGAACCCTGCCAGGTCCATGGTCACGTACAGATACCCGGCCTCGCGAATCTTCTTCACGATAGTCTGGCGAGTTTCGTCGTCGATCAACGATGGGATGTCCTCTACCGGGACCTCGATTCGTGCGACGTCGCCGTGGTGGCGCACCCTCAGTTGGCGGAAGCCGGCCTGTCTGAGTCCGCGTTCGGCCTTTGCGATCTGGGTTAATGCCTCAACCGTGACCATTGTGCCGTACGGGATTCTTGATGCGAGACAGGCCTGTGCCGGCTTGTCCCACACAGGTAACTCCATCTCCTGCGACAGCGCCCGGATATCGGCCTTCGTCAATCCGACTTCAACCATAGGGCTGTGCACTGTGAAATCGCGTGCCGCGTCTAATCCGGGGCGGAAATCACCTAGATCATCGGCGTTTGTGCCGTTTGCGACGGCGTTCCAGCCTTCCGACCGGGCGATCTCAATCAGATGTGTGTATAGCTCGGTCTTGCAGAAGAAACAGCGCTGTAGATCGTTTACCGCGTATCGCGGATCGTCGATCTCGTTAGTGACGATAACGCGGTGATTCCAAGAGTTTGCGGTCGCCAGATCAACAGCGTCGGTAAGCTCATCTTCGGAAAGACTCGGAGAATGAGCGGTAATTGCGATCGCTTTTTCGCCCAGCACTTGCTGTGCGGTCGCCGCAAGAAAAGCGCTGTCTACGCCGCCTGAATACGCGACGATCAAAGAACCATAGCCGCGGATAATCTCGGATAGGCGCTCACGCTTCTGGGCCAGCGTCATTTCGATTACCGGACTCACCGGGGTGCTAGTCATCGGTCACTCCTCAGAATCTCGAGAGTCGCCGATGGCAAGATCAATCGCCGGTCTCGGCCGCAAGTCTCGGTTCCGCGTAGTGTAACCCGTCTCGCTGCCGTGGCAGAGCTTTACGAACAGCTTCTGCCAGGGTTGCCACCCCGAAATCGACTTCGATCCCGGATTTGCCGTTTCGAGAACGCAACTTGATTTGTTTCTGAGACTGACCGCTAGCGTTCAACGGAAGCAGGCATCCGTTGAAGCCCAGGCGCTCCGCTTCTGATCGCCTTCGGTCCGCCTGCGGCACCGCACGTAGCTCCCCTGAAAGACCGATCTCGCCAGCCGCCGCCATACCGGGATCGACCGCTACATCAAGGAGACTGGATGCGATGGCCAGTGCAATAGGAAGGTCGGCAGCCGGTTCGGTGAGTTTCATGCCGCCGGTCACGCTCACAATCACATCCTGAGACGCCAGCGGTAGTCCCACACGCCGGGCCAATACGGCCACAACCTGATTCATTCGCGCCAGATCGATGCCCGTTGCGACGCGTCTTGCCGACTGCGCTCCTGATGGCGCAGTTAACGCCTGAACTTCCACAATAAGAGGGCGTGTGCCCTCTATCACCGCCGCTACCGCAGTTCCTGGAGCGGGCTCAGGTCTCAGCGTGCGGTCGGTCAACAGGGACTTTGAAGGATCAGTCACCTCGGCAAGTCCTGACGATCCCATCTCGAACACGCCAACCTCGTTCGTGTGGCCGTACCGGTTTTTAATGCCGTGAAGCGTCCGAAGGCTTCCTGAAACGTCGCCCGATAGCTGCAGCACCACGTCCACGGTGTGCTCTAGGACACGAGGCCCGGCTATCGAGCCGTCCTTTGTGACGTGTCCCGCCAGAACCAGCGGGATTCCGGACGCCTTCGCACGTGCCGTGAGTCGTCGGGCACACTCACGCACCTGGCTCACACTGCCGGCGGTCCCCGGAATGTCCGGGGCCATCACGGTCTGAATGGAGTCGACAACCACCAGAGAGGGCTTGAGGGTGTCCATCCGGGCGATCACGGAATCCACATCGTCCGTGTTCAACAGAAATATATCGTCGCCGGTAACGTCCAAACGAGAGGCCCGCATCCGGACTTGGTCCGCAGATTCCTCGCCTGATACGTATAGGACAGAGCCTTCTCGTGCAGCTACAGAAGCGGCTGTTTGAAGGAGTAAGGTCGACTTGCCGACGCCAGGCTCCCCTGAGAGAAGCAGTACCGAACCCGCAACCGCACCGCCGCCAAGCACGCGGTCAAACTCGCCTATGCCCGTGGCCAGCCTTTTTGACGTGTCCAGAGATACCTGCGACAACTCGATCGGTTCTATGGCCGAGAACGGATCAATCAGACTCGCTCCGATGCCCGCACTCGCGCCTATACCGTTAGCCGCCGGTTTTTTGCGCGGCTCTGCGAACTCGTTAATCGAGTTCCAGACGCCACATCGAGAACAGCGACCTTCCCAGCGCGGGAATCGAGTCTCGCACTCGGAGCAGACGTAAACGGACTTCGTACTGGATCTTGGCAAGTCAGAGCCCCTAGCCAACTAGTTACACGGGAATATGAGGAGTATCCAGTTTGCCCGTGCGGCCTACAACATGCGCGCGTCACAGCCCGGCTGGGCGGCAATCTGGAGCCACAAGTTGTTACAGGGCGCTCCAGGACGCCTTTTCACCTGTCCGAACCACCTTGCCGATACTTTTATCGATACCCAGGTGGCCGGAAAACACCGTCCAATTCTCACGCTCAGCCCGGTCGAGGAGATTCCGTCTGGACCGGGCGGAATGCGTGGTGTTCCAGTCGAAGACCGGGCACCAGTCGGGTTCTGAGATCTGGGCCACGTTGTGAAACAGGTCTCCCGTGATCACGCCCGTCTCGCCGCCTGACTCAACGAGCACGCACTGGTGGCCCGGTGTGTGGCCGTTGGTCGGGAGAGTTGAAATGCCGGACCGGAGCTGGTGCACTCCATCAACCAGATCAAGTACGCCCAGGGCTTCAAGCGGCCTGACCTGCTGGTCAAACGCATCGTTGGCGTTCTCAGGCTTTGAGTAGTGGTCCCAGTCCGCTCGTGCCACAACGTAACGCGCATTCGGGAAGGTCGCTCGCGGCACATCGTCTTCGTACAAAACGTTCCAGCCGATATGGTCGCCGTGGGTGTGCGTGATCACCACAACATCAACCTCTTCCGGGCTCATACCGAGCGCATTCAAGCTGTCGATCAACTCACCCGGCTTGCGGGTGTGCTCGTGTGGGCCGGGCCCCATCCCCGTGTCCACGAGAATCGTCGGCCCGCCATTTGCGGACTGATCAGGTGGCCGCGCCACTGTGATCGGTAGAACCCATCAGGGTCAAGAGCAAACGAGCGGTATGGATCCCAGGCCGCCGCCGGAACTTCTGAGTAGACCTCAGTAGGATTCCGGTCCATACCCTGGTGATCCTGGACCGTCGTGATATTGAACCCGCCGATGCTGAGACTTGTCGACATAGATGGCTCCAGGAACTGGCAAAACCGGGTGAAATCGAATCAGGCGACGCCGGGACAGAGCCTACTCAAAACGAAATCGGCCCGGTCGTATGGAATTTGGACTCGCACAAGATACGCCGAAGCGACGCGGGCAGGGTACCGCTTGAGCGAGAGAACCGGAATAGAACGTCCCAGACCGTGTGATCTGTGATTCAAGGTCCCTATTATCCCGAATACCAGTACGGAAATCGGGCGCGAGAGAGGGAAGCCGCTGGCTCCCCTCTCTCGCGTTCTGTATGTCGGCCGCAAATCAGGCTCAGGTCCGGTGTCGAGGCGAAATCGCCTACTCGGCTTCCGTCGTTACGGCTTCCTCTTCTCCCTTGGAAGAACGCTTCGACTTGGCCTTCGATGTCTTTGGCGTGGCTACTGAGACAACGCCTTCCGAGTCGATGTCCAACTCCACCACGTCGCCCGGCTCGAAAGACCCGGCGAGTAGCTCGTCCGACAATTTGTCCTCGATCTTGTCCTGAATCAACCGACGCAAAGGTCTCGCTCCGAAAGTCGGATCGTAACCCTTTACGGCGAGCCACTGCTGGGCGCCATCTGAAACTTGGAGCACCATGCCCTTTTCCAAAAGCTGCGCGCGGACTGACTCCAACATCAGATCCACAATCTCGACGATGTGGTTCTTCGTCAGCGAGTGGAATACCACCGTGCCGTCAAGACGGTTCAGGAACTCTGGCCGGAAGAAGCGCTTGACCTCTTCCATCACCTTGTCAGACATGCGCTTGTAGCGCTCTTCGGTCTGCGAATCATCGATCTCGCTCACCCGGCCGAAGCCGAGTGTCGTGTCACGTTTGATCAGGTCAGACCCAAGGTTACTTGTCATGATGACGACCGTGTTGCGGAAGTCCACCTGTCGTCCCTTGGAGTCGGTCAGGTGACCATCCTCAAAGATCTGCAACAGGATGTTGAATACATCCGGGTGAGCCTTCTCGATCTCATCGAGCAAGATCACCGAGTAAGACTTTCGTCGTACGGCCTCGGTCAGTTGTCCGCCTTCGTCAAATCCGATGTATCCGGGAGGCGCACCCACAAGTCTTGCGACCGTGTGGCGCTCCATGAACTCAGACATGTCCAGCCGGATCATTGCGTCTTCTGCGCCAAACATGAAGTTGGCGAGCTGTTTTACAAGGTGGGTCTTTCCAACACCAGTCGGGCCAAGGAACATGAATGCGCCAATGGGGCGCGCCGGGTCCTTGATACCCGCACGGGCTCGACGAACGGCCTTGGCGATCAGTGAGATCGCGTCGTCCTGTCCGATGACATGCTCGTGCAGAGAGTCTTCCATGTGGATCAGACGCTCTGTCTCCTCAACACCCAGACGGGTGACGGGGATGCGCGTCCACATGCTCACAACTTCAGCGATGTCTTCTTCCGTGACCTCTTTGGCGTCGGGCTTCTCGGCATCCCAGGCAGTCTGAAGCGACTCGACCAGTGTGGACAGCTTCATCTCGCTGTCACGTAACTCCGCCGCACGCTCGTACTGTTGATTGGATATAGCGTCGTTCTTTTCCGAGCGAACAGATTCCAGTTCCTTGGAAGACTCTTTGAGTTCCTTAGGCTGGACGCTGTTCTTAATACGGACGCGTGACGCCGCTTCGTCGATCAAGTCGATCGCCTTGTCCGGCATGTGCCGGTCCGGGATGTACCTGAGCGCAAGCGATGCCGCAGCACGGATTGCCTCGTCCGTAATGGCGAGACCGTGGTGCTCTTCGTACTTGCCTTTGATACCGCGGAGAATGTCCACGGTGTCTGTGATGTCCGGCGGGTCAACGGTCACCGGCTGGAATCTACGCTCCAGTGCCGGGTCACGTTCTACATATTTACGGTAATCGTCCAGCGTCGTCGCACCAATTGCCTGCACCTCGCCGCGAGCAAGCGCTGGCTTGAGGATGTTGGCGGCGTCGACAGCGCCTTCAGCAGCTCCAGCGCCGACCATCGTGTGCATCTCGTCGATGAACAACACGCAGTTACCAGCCTGCCGGAGCTCGTTAATAACCTTTTTGAGGCGTTCTTCAAACTCCCCGCGGTACTTCGTTCCCGCAACAAGAGACGCCATATCCAACGTGACCACCCGCTTACCCGTGAGGGTTGGCGGTACGTCACCGGATTCCACCATCTGGGCCAGCTTCTCCACGATCGCCGTTTTACCGACGCCAGGTTCGCCAATCAAGACGGGGTTGTTCTTCGTGCGCCGGCTCAGTATCTGGACCACACGCTGCACTTCATCTTCACGACCAACCACCGGGTCCAACTTACCGTCACGCGCCCACTGAGTAAGGTCCACTCCAAGCTCGTCAAGGGTAGGCGTGCGCGTTCCGGTCTGCGCCTGCCCGCCACCCTGAGCACTCTGCTCCGGGATGCGGGCGGTTTCGGCTCGAACCTTGTCCAGGGACACGCCTAGGCTCTCAAGGACACCGGCTGCGACCCCTTCACCCTCGCGCATCAGACCGATGAGCAGGTGGTTTGTACCTATGTAATGGTGGTTGAGTCGACGAGCCTCATCGACCGCCAGCTCAATGACCTTCTTAGCACGTGGAGTGAGCCCGATTTCGCTGGAAGAGGGGCGCTCACCGCGGCCGATTATGAACTCGACCGCGGATCGAACCTTCGTTAACTCAACATTCAGGTTGGAGAGGACCTTTGCAGCGGACCCTTCGGTCTCGCGTACAAGCCCAAGCAGGATGTGTTCAGTCCCGATGTAGTTGTGGTTGAAGCGCTGTGCTTCTTCCTGCGCAAGAGATAAAACCCGTCTTGCGCGTTCCGAGAACTTTTCGAACCTGCCTGGCATGAATCGCCCTTCCTAGTGTTGAGTCGAGTTGTCTACTCGTTGTCTGAGAAGACTTGAGCAATCTCCGACAACGCTTGTGCGTCGAATATTCCGCTCGATCGTGGTGGTGGCGCCGGTGGCTCGGTGCCCTGATCGTCTGTTGGCTCGTATGCATCGTCCATGGCCTGCTTGAGGCTTAGCCCCAGCCGACGTCGTTCCGGCTCGATGCGAAGAATCCTGAGCTCAAGATCGTCCCCTTCGGACACGACCTCTCGCGGGTGATTGATCATCTGAGGGCTAAGTTCAGAGATGTGAATCAGGCCCTCAATGCCACCTTCTATCCGGGCGAATGCCCCGAAGTTGGCAAGCTTGGTCACAGTGCCGTTGACCTTCTGACCAACTGCGTACTTCTCTTCAATGGTCTCCCATGGCTCCGGACCAAGGCGCCGTAGGCTGAGCGCTATCTTGAGGTTATCCCTGTCAACGCGCAGCACATGAACGTCAATTTCATCGCCAATTGTGACCACATCCTCCGGGCTCTTGACCGGCTCCCAGGACAGTTCAGAGATGTGGATCAGACCATCGGCCCCACCCAGGTCTACGAATGCGCCGAACGAGGAGATGCCGGTTACCCGGCCTTTCGCGACGTCGCCCTCGTTCAATTCCTGTACCAGTCGCTTCTTCTGGGTGAGCTTCCACGCCTGCAGCGCAGATCGCTCGGAGAAGATTGCACGGTTGCGGCGACGGTTGAGTTCAATGACCTTGAATTCAATGTCCATCCCGATGAAGCCCTCTTTGGGATCCTCTCCACCCGGCACGTAAAGTTCACGAGCCTTACCAACCAGCTGCGACAGGGGAATGAATCCCTGGACGCCCTCGGACTCCACCACGGCGCCGCCGCGGTTGGACCCGACGATCTTGCCGGTCACTGTCTCTTCAACCTCCATCGCCTTCTCAAGTACGCGCCAGCCCTGCTCGCCACGTGCCCGGTCGATAGAGAGGACGGCAGATCCGTCATGCCCCTCAGGATTGAGGACGTAAGCGATAACTTCTTCGCCTACGGTTAGGTCAGAAACGTCCTCTTCGCTGAGAGTACGCATCTCTTTAGATAGCACCACACCCTCTGACTTGTGGCCGATGTTGACCAGCAAGCCATCGTGGTCGTGACGCATGACACGTCCGTCGATGATGTCCCCACGCCTGAGCGACCGGGAAGGCATGTACTCATCCAGCAGATCCGCCATCGTCAGAGTGGACTCGTCCACCTCCGGCGCTTCAGGCTCAACTTCCTCTTCCTCAGCATCGGCAGGCGGATCGGCTACTGCGACAGCGGAATCGCTCTCTACAGCTTCCGGTTCAGTGCCCTCAGCTTCGGCAGGCGGATCGGCTGCTGCGAGAGCGGAATCGCTCTCTGCAACTTCCGGTTCAGTGCTGTCTGATACTGCTGCGGAAGCCTTGGCGGCCTCGGCAATCGCGGCGGGCGCGACAGCTTCAGTGCTCTCTGGGGTTGTATCGATTCCCTCGGCACCACCGTCGGCGGATTCGGGGGTCTGGTGTTCGTTCGTGTCAGTCAAACTAAGTTACCTGTGGCCTTTCATCGGGTTTAGATGCCAAACCATTATATGTAACGCCTGATGGAGTGCCTAGTAAATAGGGGGCACGGATCAAGTTGGGTAACTGATCGAGTTCTTCAAGGAGGCGGTCCTTGAGATACCTACTCGCAATGTGAATTGATCCTACGACGATGTCTGCACTAACCAAAGTGAGTTATGCCCAGTTGATATATGCACGATTACTTAGTTGAGTGACGGATACCGCAACTCCACTGCCTTGGGCGACCACCGAAATCCTCACCCGGTCAGACGTCGTCGGAGCCCGCAGGTGACGTCAGCCGCCATAAGACGCACTCATCCTGCCAGTCTGCAGTTCGGACCATCGGTCGGTTACTGGCACGAATATCGAACGTGTAACAAAGGTCCCTGGGTGTCGAGTGCCCCCGGATGCCGATACGCCGTTATCAGCGTTCTCCCTCTATGTAATTAAGTGCTTGTTAAGCAGGAGTGAGGAAGAACGTGTCACGGCAATAGGTCGAAAAATAAAAAAGGGCCGACAATGCGGCCCTTGATTTATTGCGGGAATTAACGCCTGAATTGGTTTCCTTTATTTAACGCCGTTACAAACAGTGTCTGTAAAGGAACACTTAAAAAAAGAAAAGCCCCCTGGCAGTGGTCGATTTTCCCACGCCGTCGCCGGCGCAGTATCGTAGACGCTACAACGTTTCACTTCCGTGTTCGGGATGGGAACGGGTGGGTCCGTTGCGCTCTAACCACCAGGGGACTACTCACAAATAAGGCCCGGACTCGTAAATCCGGGCCGGTTGATATGGTCGCGGGGGGCGGATTCGAACCGCCGACCTTTGGGTTATGAGCCCAACGAGCTGCCGCTGCTCCACCCCGCAAATCAATACTAACTGATCCATTTGCGGGAGTCTAGCAACAGACGGGGTGATTAAACCCCTCGCGCATTAAACAACCGTTTTTTCGTATTTTTCTGACTCCAAAAATCTCCGAATAGCCGAGAGACAGCCGCACCTTAATGTGGGTCAAGCCCTCGATCCATTAGTACCACTCAGCTGAGGGCATTTCTGCCTTTACACCTGTGGCCTATCTACCACGTAGTCTACGTGGGATCTTACCCCTTCCTAAGAAGGGCGGGACAATTAATCTTGGGGAGGGCTTCGCGCTTATATGCTTTCAGCGCTT
>Ga0115002_10005075_pt1 | contig 15674 bp, 13 predicted proteins | sample ArcticOcean_MG_C_8_FD_89576 | JGI IMG/M metagenome (GOLD analysis project Ga0115002, IMG submission 89576) | Marine microbial communities from western Arctic Ocean - ArcticOcean_MG_CB11_86 | ecosystem: Environmental > Aquatic > Marine > Oceanic | place: Arctic Ocean: Canada Basin | collected... | reverse complement strand
CGACTGTCCGGGTTGTGAGGCGTCGAAGGCATTTTGGAGCACTCCGCGAATGGCTTGAGCGAGCCCCTGCAGCGGCGCCCTTACGGTAACCTGCTGAGCATCATCGGAAAGCGCTATCTCGATGTCGCCCGTTTTTCGTAAGCCTTGAGTCGATTCTTCGACGATCGACTGGATCGATAACTCTGTTAATTCGTCACCCGCAGCTTGACCGGCGTCGGTCGACATTCGATTGAGGATCGTTCGGCAACTGGCCAGCTCGGTGCGGATGAGTTTTACGTCGTCGAGTAATTCGTCCGGGGCTTCGGAGTCGTTTAAATGTCGCTCTAGTTCGTTTGCGACGACCGCGATCGTCGAAAGGGGCGTCGCCAGTTCGTGACCCGCACCGGCAGCTAATGTTGCCAGGGCCTGAAGCCTTTCGTTGCGAGCCTGTTGCTGTTCCGCAACTCGTAGCTCGCTCTCTCGCTGCTGCAATTCGCCCGAAATGCGAGTGAAGAAATAAACGATCACCGCTGCCGAGGCAATCAACGCGACAGAAAATCCTTCGTGCTGGAGAGTAATTCCTCCCCAGTTTGAATTGTCGCTATTGGCGTAGATGTTTCCCAGCCCTTGGATGGGCTGGAATTGAACGTGCAAAGCTGCAAAGCAAACAGCAGCAACAATCGCCAGCGCCCAGCTCATCCGGGTGGGTAGCACAACTGCAGCAAGCGCTAAGTTAACAAGATAGAAAAGCGCAAAGGGGTTTGCCGGACCGCCGGCAAAGAACAGCAATCCGGTGAGCAATAGCAAGTCGAGCAACATAACGGCCGCGAGACGAAGGTGCGTGTAGTTCGATACCTTCTCTTCGATTCGAAGTGGTCGCGTCAGCGGAAGCAAGATGACGTTTGTCACCGCGGTGAACGCTACGATCGACAGTAATGGCAGAAGGAAGATGGAGTCGCCAATTACGTAACGAGCGACTCCGATCGTAAACAGTTGCCCTACGACCGCGACCCACCGCAGCCTCAATAGCCACGATGCGTTTACGGCCAGTCGATGAGCATCGGAGGAATCGACGGCGACTCGTTTTGGAGGAAATGAATTCATTTTGTGTGAATGACCACCGTTTTCATTTCGGTCATTTCCTCAATCGCGTAACGTGGACCTTCTTTACCAAAGCCACTGTCCTTCAGTCCACCGTAGGGCATCAAATCAACTCGCCATACAGGGCCCCAATTAATGTGCAGATTGCCGCTATCGACTTGTCGAGCAAACTTGATGGCGTTGTCGATATCCTGGGTGAATATTCCAGCGCTGAGACCATAACGCGTGTCGTTGGCAAATTCGATCGCCTGTTCGACACTATCGGCGCGAGTGATTCCGACGGCGGGCCCAAAGAGCTCGTCGCAGCTAATCCGCATCGTTGGATCGACGTCGGCAAGTACCGTTGGGTGAAAGACGGCACCTTCTCGTTGACCACCACAAATAAGTCGAGCTCCCGATTGGACTGCTTCGTCAATCCACTGCTCCACTCGTTGCGCATCGTTCTCGCGGACCATCGGGCCGATTTGGTTGGTGTCGTCGAGCTGATTGCCTGCTCGCAAAGATTCGACTCGAGGCTTTAACGCATCGATGAGGTCGTCGTAAACTTTATGATGAGCGATAACTCTTTGTGTCGAAATACAGACTTGGCCGGCGTTTGCGAAACCCGTAATTGCAGTCGCTTCAACGACTTTGTCGATGTCTGCATCGTCGAGAACGATGAGTGGGCTGTTGGAACCTAATTCCATCGTGACTCGTTTGATGCCGGCGATTTCACAGATTCGATGGCCGACATCACCGCTACCAGTGAAGCTGATCTTCCGAACTCGATTGTCTTTGCAAAGCGTCTCACCGACTTTGCGACCACTGCCCGTGATACAGCTAACAGCGAGTGGTGGAACACCAGCTTCAAGGAGAATTTCAACTAGCTTGAGGGCAATTAGAGGAGTGTCGCTGGCAGGTTTAACGATAACAGCATTGCCGCCAGCAAGAGCTGGGCCGACTTTATGGCAAACTAAATTGAGTGGAAAATTAAAAGGCGTGATCGCGGCGACGACACCGCAGGGAACTCGCAGAGTGAATCCCAGTTTCGCGCTCGCTCCGGCAGCACCATCCAGTGGCAAGACTTCGCCACCAAGCCGCTTGGCTTCTTCCCCTGAAAGTTCGATGGTCGTGGCACTGCGGCCGACTTCGCCCCGCGCTTCGCTCAGCACTTTACCCTCTTCGAGGCTGATTATTTTGGCGAGCTCGTCCTGTCTCTCGATCATCAAATCGGCAGCTCGTCGCAGCATCACGAATCGATCGTAGCCGGGCATGGCGCGCATGATCTTCGCGCCCTCAACGGCACTGGCGACGGCCGCTTCGACGTCCGCTTCGTTCGCTGCGGGGACCGTATCGACGATGGATTTATCAAAAGGGTTCAGCACTTCGATCGATTCGTTGCGATCTTGCCAGGTCCCTTGTGTGAACATTTTCATAAAAGAACCTTTTTCATGCTGCGGGAAATCCGAGCCCAAGGGAGGCTCGGACAAATGGTAAATAGTCGTTTGTGGCTCGCTTTTTTTAACACATCGACGTCGTTCTCGACAGCACCAACAACAGTGTGAAGAGCTGTGCTACGTTGATCGCCGAAAATTAATTCCAAAAAAAAGGCAAATCGGCTGTAACACTTTTGCACGGATGGGTTCTTAGTAGGGCAGAAAGAGTGAGTTTTGTTTTCACTCATCGAAATGGCGCAGGATCGAGGTGCGCTCGGTCCGCGCAATCACTTTTGAAAGGAGGACACGATGTCCAAATTCTCACCCGTCCGCAATGCGGTAACTCTGTTGACCTTGGCGGTATTGTCGTTGATCTGCATGACTAACGCAGCACCTGCCCAGGAACCATCTCCGTCGGATCAACCGGCGAAAGTGGAAAAGAAATCGAAGTTTCGCGGCCGACTACCCGCCTACTTCAAAAGCGTGGTATCGGAACCACAACGAGCCGAGATCTACAAGATCCAAGAGTCGTACTACAACGAAATTCAAGCGTTGCAAGCGAAGATCAAGGAAATGGTCACCAAACGTGACGCCGAAGTTCAAGACGTACTGACCGACAAGCAACTCGATCAAGTTGACGAGCTGTCAACGGCAGCTGCAACTCGACGTGCCAAGAAAGTTGCCGAGGCCAATGAAACGGCCGAAGGATCTTCGACGGAATCCGATACCTCGACAGAAACTCCAAGTTCGGAGTAAGGGGAATCTTGCTTTCGTAGCCGAAGCTGATTTTGACGGGAGCAAATCAGAGGAAGTCAACGAAGGCAAGATAATGGGGGCACGGAGGCCCCCATATTTTTGAACTTTTGCCCCCTCTCCCCAAAATTGTTCGCGCGTTGGACTGTCCATTTGGGACCATTTTTTCGCGAATAAGTTTGGGGCCAGGGCTGGGGTGAGGGGCCGAGACGGAGAACGACAATGGCTCGTAAACAAGACCCGGAACTAACGAAAAAAGCTAGAGCGTTGCGTCAACAAAAAACGGAGGCGGAATCCTTGCTCTGTTACGCACTACGCGATCGTCGATTGTGTGGGCTGAAGTTTCGTCGGCAATATCCCCTCAAGCCTTTTATCGCCGACTTTGCGTGTATTGAAAAGAAGCTTGTAATTGAAGTCGACGGTGGTTATCACGACTACGTTTATGAAAAGGACAAGTCGCGGCAGGAGAAAATTGAATCAAGAGGATGGGATGTGATTCGTTTTAGCAATCGAGAAGTCCTGGATGACATTGAATCGGTTGCAATCGCGATTGCGCGTCACCTTGGATTGCCAGCGGAATTTCGCGGGCAAAAGCCAGATTGATTTTGGGCCCTCACCCCAGCCCCCCAGCCCTCTCCGCAAAATTGTTCGCGGGAGAATGGTCTGAAATGGGCGGTCTAATTCGCGAACAAGTTGGGGGAGAGGTGGCAAGATTTTAACCGAAGACTTCGGAGACGGTTTCGCCACCTTCGACGATCGGGATTGGGCGGCCAATCGAACTCATGTTCGTGTCGTCGCCGTCGATCTTGAGGCTGTGACAGATCGTGCGGAACAGATCTGTAACCCCTACCGGGCGGTCGGTTACCGAAACGCCACCAGCATCCGTTTTACCAATCACCTGGCCGCCTCGAACTCCACCTCCTGCTAAGGCAACGTTGAATGCGCGAGGGTAGTGATCGCGACCGCCGCGAGCATTGATGCGTGGAGTTCGGCCGAACTCGCCCATCCATACGACGAGCGTTCGATCGAGCATTCCGCGTTGTTTCAAGTCTTTCAATAGTTGTGCGTAGGGTTGGTCGACCTGTTCGCACAATTCCTGGCTCCTGCTGAAATTGTCCTGGTGCGTATCCCAATTTCCGGCAGCAACTTCTACGAAGGTGGCGCCGGTTTCGACCAATCTTCGAGCGAGCAGGCATCCCGCCCCAAATTCGCTGTCGCCGTATGCGTTTCGCATCGCTGCCGACTCTTGTTGGATATCGAAGGCGTTCATTTGTGGACTGAGCACGATCTTCGAGGCTTTGTTGTACAGTTTGCGATGATCAGCGACTTCCTGTTCGCCACCATTTTTTTCAAACTGCCCTTCGAGTTGACCGAGTAGCCCGAGTCGTCGTTGATATCGCTGCTCGGTACTTGGGATCTCCGTGTTTTCGGGCTGACGCTTGGCTGTTTGCATTTGAAACGGATCGTATTCCACGCCCAAGAATCCGGCGCCGCCCGCCCCACGCGCTCGACCAATACGCACAAAACTGGGCAAATCCAACTGATCGTTGCCAATCTGTTGAGAGGCAATTGAACCTAAAGTCGGATATTTAACACTGGCCGTGGGGACGTAACCGGTGTGCAATAGGTACGACGCTCGCGGGTGGCTTCCTTCTTTGCTGTTCATGGATCGGATCAAACAAACGTCGTCCATCACGCCTGCGGTATTGGGAAGGTGTTCGGAGATTTGGATCCCGGATACGTCGGTGGAGATCGCTTTGGTTTCGCCACCGTTCTTATGACCCGCTTTTGGCGAGAAAGTTTCAAATTGACTGGGACCACCTTGCATCCAAAGCAAGATGCAGGACATTCCGCGTTCCCGCAGCGCCGCGGCTTCAGCAGTCATGCGGTCCATCCAACCCATTCCCGCTACGGCGGCACCTCCAGCCCCCAACGCCTTGACGAAATCGCGTCGGCTGGTCAGCCCATTCTTGCCAACTGATACGTTCATCGTGTGATGTAATTTCGTAGACATATTTGAAACTCCGAGCGTTAAGTTTTGAATTGGAGTTGAGGGTGGCAGTGCAATTGATGGAGGTCGTTATCGTCGATATTGAAATTCGGTTGAATTAATGAGCGACCAAAGGATGTCCTCAAATGCCTCGCCCCGATTTCCGATTTTCTTAATGAAGCCAGTGCAGATCTTGACTTCCTCGTCCGTGGGTGCGCGACTGTAAGCACGTAGATAGAGTTCCGTGATCAGCTCTTCGTCATCGTCAATCTGTCGCAAGAGTCGGCCCAAACCCGTGTCGCTACGCGCACTAATCGCTCGGCTAATGATTGGTGAATTCATCATCAACAACGCTTGGGGGATGGATGCTTTTACTTCGGCTCGTGGATCGCTTGGATCGAAACCAAAAGCCGTGTTAAAGAGATTGCGAGCACTGAAGCGAGCCGAGTATCCCTGGCGATTGAATTCGCGGGCTCCAGGCTCTTCGACGCCGAGCACTGAAATCAATGAACTGAATAACTGATCGGCTCGAAGACGCTGATTGCAATTCGCTTGAAATGGTGTTTCGTCGTAATTGCGGCGGCGTTGACTTCGGAGCTGATAAGCGTCGGTTGCTGTAATCGTCTCAAAGAGCCACTTGACGTCGTAATCGTTGGCGACGAATTGCTCTGCAAGGTAGTCCATTGTCTGCGGCGCCGAACAATCGCGATCCGGTCCAATGTCGTCGATCGGCTCGTAGAATCCCTCACCGACCAATTCGGCCCAGATTCGATTCACATAGGCTTTCGCAAACCACGAATTGTTTTCGCTGGTCATCCACTTGGCGAGGCTTTCTCGTCGAGAATCGTCCGTCGCACCAATCCGCAATGACTCACCCGTGGTAAATAGAACCGGAGTCATGACCTTGCCCCGCTCTTCCGGTTTCTCCAAATCCTTCATTGAGTGTTCCGACGTGCCGCGGTAGCGGTTATTGTTGTTGCTTGGTCGAGAGAAGAATCGATCTTGCGACACGACAGCAAACGAACGCTTTTCGCCTTCTCGAACCGGGCGAACTGCAACTCGCGGGAAGAACGCCGCCAGTTGATGAAACTGCTCTCGCTTCCAACGGTCTGTCGGATGGTCGTGACACTGAGCACACTGAATTTGAATACCCATGAAGATGCGGCTGATCTCTGCCACGGTGTCCTCCGGTTGGCCAGATTGAGCCATGATCAACGCAGTCGCACCTTCCTCGCGGACATCGCCTTCGGCAGTGACAAATGCGGTAGCAATTTTATCCCACGAGGTATCGGAGTTGAGCTGTTGGGTAAGGAACTCTTCGAGCTTCTGAGAAGCTAACAAAGCTCGTTCTTCAGTGCGACGGTAGAGGATGACATCGCGCCAATAACGAGCCCAATTCGATCCGAATTCATCGGTCTTCAGCAAGCGATGGACAAGTTTTTCTCGTTTGTCTTCAGCTGGATCAATTGCAAATGAAATCGCTTCTTCGGGAGTTGGAAGCCGACCAATGATGTCTAACATCGCTCGCTTGAGGAAAATTTCATCGTCCGCTTGGGGGTTGTCGGCGGAATCTTGTTTCAAGTCTTGAGCAAGTAACTTGCCGACCTTGACTGCGGCTTCTCTGGGAGTCTCAGCGACCACGACGGAAGAGACAAGTAAAGTCGCAGTGGATACAGCAATGGTTACAGCGATGGACTTGGCGAGTTTCATGGATTCGATTCCCGTATTTCTTGTGAGCAAACGCTACTTAAAGTTACGTCATTACCGCTTGGTTATGAGTATGAAACCCCAGCTTACTGCGGGAGTTCCGCTCATTCAGGAAAAAATAGTGTGTCGTCCTCAAAACCGCGATTTCGCATTTTACTCCGTTGGCACCGAGGCTTCGCCGCTCAACTGTAGCAAATGATGATTATTGGATAACAGTGTGGCGAAACCACAACGCAACGCCGCTCCATCAATTCCGAAAATCCTTCCCAATCCATTCAAGCCGACGAAATCTGCTGCCAAATACCCGATTCCTCGACTTGGGCATGGCGTGTGCATTACTTTGTAGTTGGCAATTTACGATACTCGGCGGATTGTAATCAAACTGGCAAATGGAGGAGATGAAATGGCGACGATCAATAGAATTCAAGATCTCGACCAACTGGATTCTCTCCGACTAACGTGGCAAGGACTACTGACCCAAATGCGGGCGTCTGCGTTCTTTCATTCATTGGACTGGCACACCGCTTATTGGCAATTCCTCGCACCCGAGGAGATTCCCGACGTCGTAGTCGTTCGCGACGGACGCAATGTTATTGGTATCCTGCCGTTGACTCGTCGAGTTAACAATATGTTCGGTTCGGCGCGGACCTCCGCCCCTATCGCCACCGTTCCCGGTGCAATCGACTTTGCCACCCCCTACGTCCGCGGCGCTTTCTCTGGCCCCGTCGGTAAAGACATTACCGCCACGGCCATGCTGATCTTTCAAAACATTTCCGCTTTTGGCCCCGAATGGGATTCGTTCCGCCTCGAAAACATGAACCCTTGGACCGATTTGGGACGAATTGAAACGGCAATGGATTTCTGCCATATGTCGACAACTCAAACAGCTGGCGACCAGTGGCATCTCATTAATCCACAAGAGTTCGCCACCCAGTTAGACTCGTCGAAAGATCTTGTCCATTTCCATTCCGATGGTTTCTATCAATACGATGACGATCCCAATTGGTCCGAATTTGATAATGCATTCGCCTTATTAGAACCGGGGGCCGATAGCCATACCGTATCATTTTGGGAAGCCGTTCATCGTAAAGCCGCTTACCACGGTGCCTATGAACTGGCTCTGTTGAAAGAAGGGCAAGAAACAGTCGCCGCAGCGTATGGGTTTCGACACGAAGACCGCTGCTATTGGATGCGGTTGTCCGAAGGCCACCAAGATCATCAGCTGTTGCCCAAACTCTTCGCCCGCGGTGCGGCGCGTGGTGATCAATCGCATTTCGTTTGCAGCGAAGACGACGAGTTGTCCAGCAACTCCAAAAGTGCAACCACGGTAACGTCTTCGAGACCCGGAAAGCTTGGCCGAGTTGCCACGAGAATCCGACAATGGCTGTTGCCGCAAGCTAACAACGAACCGGCGACCACGTAACGCATTGACGATAAACGCATTGACGATGAACTACGCAGCTAGTTAACGACACAGCTAGTTAACGACGACGCAGCTAGTTAACGACGACGCAGCTTGGGCGTCACTCTATTCGACCCGGTCGACCTTCGTCAGGTTCTTTACTCTCTCGCTCGTCATCGACCACGTAAGAATCGACCACGTCACCGTCGTCGTCGTATTGATGTGTCTCCATCTCGTCGCCCAACTGATCTGGATGGCCGAACTGCTGAGGCGTCAGTGATTCCAGCTGAAACCGACCCTTGAAATATCGAACAAGTAATGCGCGATACATCGTGCGACAAAATGGAATCAGTAAGGAAAGTCCGAAGATATCGGTCAGCACTCCGGGCGTAATTAGGAATGCCCCCGCAACGAAAATCATGATCGTGTCCACCAACGCGATCGGGACTTTGCCGTCACTCAGTTCGTCTTGCAGCCGACGCCATGCGGACCAGCCTTGTTGACGCGCCAACATTGAACCAACAATGCCGGTGACAATGACGACGGTTATCGTCCAGTCCCAAGAAATGAGACCTGCGAGATGAACTAACAAGTACAACTCGAGGATCGGGATAACGATAAACAGCAGCAGTAAAATGTAGAGCATAAAGGAATACCAGCACGAACTTTGACTACGCAATTACGAACTCATTGTAGTATCTACTAGACGCTTCGCGCAGTCCCTAGACAGGGTCGTCCCTAGACAGGGTCGTCGCTAGACAGGGTCCCGAGGCTGAGTCCCTGTTAATCTGTTCAACTAGCGGAGTCTCGTACCAGTCTTCTTCAGATTGGCGAGTTCGAGTCGATAATGCTGTGCTCGATCATTTTGACCCAACTTCCGGTACATCGTTTCCAAGTTTGTGAAGGGAACCTGTAGCACGGATCGACCGACGGTGTTGGTGGCGACGGCTTGCTTGAGTAATTTGAGACCGAGCAAAGTGTCTTTCACTGCTTGCTCCTGATCTCCGCTCTGCCAATACGAAATCCCCATGCTCACCCAAATGTCGCCAAGTTGAGCTGTCGATGCAGCCGAGCGCGACGGAGCATTGTTAAGCCAAGTCCGCGCTTGGTCGTAGGCCTTTGTCGCTGCCAAATGATCTTTCTTAGTCACTACTTTCAACAGCCCTGCGGTGTAAAGAGCTTCACCTTTCACACGAGCAAAACGGGGTGACGCCGATTTTGGATTGTTGATTTTCTTGAGTAGTCCCAATGCATTGTTTGTAGCTGCGACTGCGTCGGTAATCTCGTCGAGCGATTTTGCATGGTGCGATATCCGTAACAAAGCCGTGGACATTTCTAACTGCAACGCTTGAGTAAGCAACGGATCTTGAGACGATTTGACTCGTTGAGCCAATGCCCGCAGGATTTCTGCATTCTCCGTTTCGAGGTCCGACCATCCCTGCTGATGGCGGATCTTCGAGACATGTGCGACGATGCGGGCCGCCATGATTGGGTTGCCGCCGTCATCCACCGAATTCTTTTTCGCTCGCTTCAACTCTTCGTAACACATCCGTTTCAATGCCGTTCGCTTGACGGCGCCCATCGCCGAATAAATGTCCATGAGGCTCAAATTGGTGCGGATCTGAATGTCGCGAGCCAGCGACCGAATTTCGACAGGGGAGTTGTCCAAGTACTGTTTCAAGTTCTCGGTTGCCGTCTCCATCGCTTCCACGGATTGCCGCGGATTATATTTCTCTTCCGGAAGAACTGCCGCTTTTGCAATCTGGGAGGCGGCAATACACTCAGCCCAAGTCTTCTCGAATTCTGTCGCCTCGGGTGATTTGAAGACCGAATTGGCGATCGTCGCCGCTTCTTTCCCTTTGCCAAACAACGGCATCAGAGCCGCCAATTGCAAACGAGCTCGCAAAAGTCGTGGCGCTTCATCGACACCTTGCTCTGCAACGGAGAATGCCTTTTGACTCTCGCCTGCTAACTCCAAATAACGAGCGGTCAGGGCCAAACATTTTCCCCTCGAATAGCCGTAACGCGCTGCCAATTTGAGGTCGTCCAAGTTGCGACGTAATCGCCACCCCTTGTCTTGCGCCGCTCGTAAGTAAAATGGCTCGCCGTCGATCACACCCAACAAAATCTCTTGAACTTTGAGGCCGTCGTTATTGCTTAAACCGAGCAGAATTCCCCGCTCCGGAATAACCAAACCGATAGGCGAATTGTTTTCGTCGTAAATTGCGGTCGGCGAAAACTTGTTCAGTCCAAATTTTTCCGCCACCGACTCCAGCGATCGAGGTTTTGTAGGAACCAACGCGATCGCTTCCACACGATCGTTGGTGATCGTTATCAAAGCAATGTCGTAATCCTTGTCGCCAAACTCAAGCGTCGTACTCGCGCCACTGGTCGTTCGACTGTATGGTTGACCATACGCCTTGAGCACGTTTTCAATACTCGATTTACCCGGTGTCAATTTGGCATGACTGATCGGTTGAATTTTTGACGAACTCGGCTCAACTGCAATCGCAGTTGAGGCGATTGAAGTCAACAAAAACATGCCAGTGAAAAGAAGCGCGATGCGCATCGGAATCCCTCCCGATTGGTTGCCTATTGCCGAGCTAGAACTAACTCGGCCTGAAATTACACATCGGCATACTAACCAATTTCGAAATTTCGGTCCACAGGAGATTGGGTGCTAGCATGTGTGGGCATGTTAGGAAACGAGATTCCTAATGGTCGGTAGAGTCGTCCGAGCAGAAGCAGCCTGCCAAGGTGGAAATAGCCGCCGCGAAATCGCCTTGTTGACTTGCAGTCAATGCGTTTTCAATGGCAGCTTGGTGGTGGGTTGCAAAGGGAACGGCGGCACCTGCTTGCGGGGGATCTCCGATCAATCTCGTCGAGATCAAGTCAAGCAGTTGCGGAATGCCCTCCATTGTTACAGCACTAACTCTGGCGTCACACGCTTCGCCGTTTTCAGATAAATCGATTTTGTTCAGTACCGTGATCGTTCGCGTAGAAATGGCAGCCAAGCTCTGGTCGATTTCGAGGTCGGCATTTTGGGTACTGTCGTGGACGAGAATTACGAGATCGGCGTCCGCTGCAACGGAACGAGCTTGATCCACACCTCGGCGTTCGATTTCGTCGCCGGACTGCCGAATACCGGCCGTATCCGAAAGGGAGATGAGCCATCCGTCGACCGCAGTTTCTGCTGCGACGATATCGCGGGTGGTACCCGGTTGATCGAACACGATCGCCCGTTCATAGCCGAGCAACGCGTTAATCAAGCTGCTCTTTCCCACATTGGGAGGTCCAGCGAGGACTACTTTCCATGGGACTGTGAGGTGACGCCCGACGTCCCAACGAGAGAGTAGTTCTTCGAGTAACTCGTTTGCCTCGTCGCGTTTCTCGCTTTGTAGATGTTGAATGATCTTGCCGATCTCTTCATCGAGCGCTCCGCGAAGTTGATCGAGAAGGATTGCCGCAGTCTTTTCCGTTTGAGCGCTGGCGAGTGCAATGTTCGCGTCGTGGACAATCGGAGAGTGCGGCGTCTGGCGGCTCAGTTGTTGCCACTCCAATTCCTGGCAGCCCAATTCGACGAGCGAGTTTACAATCGACCGCACGGCCTCGGTTCCGCCATGGCAGTGTATTTCAATCGTAGAGATTAAAGTGTCGGAATTAGCTGCGTCGGTATTAGGGTCGTCGATAGTGCGTTTGGCAACGACGACATCTTCTGCGGTGGCTTGAGTATGAACCCAAGTGCCAAAGGAAATTGAATCGACGTCGCGGGCTGCGAAGGGGGTTGGCCCGGCGGGGACGAAGAGCTTCGACACGATTTCGACTGCCGATTCGCCACGGACAATCACTGTAGCAACGGCCGATCGACCAGCGGGTGTGACAGCTGAAACCGTAGTCATTTGGCGTTCCGTTTGGGGAATTGTTTTTCCGAATCGCAGCTTATTTAGCGCTGCTGCAAATCACGAGACCTCGCAGCACCAAGTGATCCTGTTGGTTCATTGGGAAAGTCAAATGAGCGGCGACTCGTTTTGCATCTCCGCCGGTTACAAAGATTTCCGTTTGCGAATCTTGGTTCTCTGCCAGCATTTTCTCGATGAGCAGATTTACGGCTCCGACGCTGCCCCAATAGACACCCGCTTGGATGGCGGATTCCGTGCAACGTCCAATTGCTTCTGGCGGAGGTTGGTCGCTATGCACGAAAGAAGCGGGTAACTGATCGGTGCCGTCGCGGAGAGCTCGCGATGCTAGGTGCCAGCCGGGAAGAATCGCTCCCCCCCGAAACGTGCCATCCGCTGCGATGCTGTCTACAGTGATTGCCGTTCCGCTATCGACGACGATGGCATGATTTTCTGGCGGCTTCAGTTTGGTGGCTGCTGCCGCTGCGACGAGCCGATCGGCGCCGACTTTGTCAGGAAAGAGAACGTCGATTTTATTGGGGTAGTCGAGGTGATTGAACACGCGATAGGAATCCTCTGACCGATGATCCTCGCACCAATTTCGCAACACAGATTCGCGATCGCGGTTGACGCTGGCGATGAACCAGTCGCATGGTTCGGCGGGCAGTACATCTTCGAGTGCCCCTAGGTTTTCTTCGCTAATGTCTTGATATAACGAAGGCTCGATGTCGTCTTGTGGGTGTTTGAACACGCCAAGTTTGATGGAAGTGTTCCCGATATCGACGGCGATCAGCGGTCGGTTCATTCGCTTTGATACTCGCTTAGAACCTGAGAAATTCGTTGGGTCAGAGCGTTGAGGCCGGCACCCGTAACGGCTGAGATGAGCATCACGTCTCGACCGATCTTCTCTTGCAATTGCTGCTGAATTTCCGCGGCATTAGGAAGCTCGGCCTTGGTAACGACGACGATTTCGGGACGCTCGCCAAGTTTGATTTTGTATTTAACGACTTCGTCGCGAATGTTTTCGTAGTTTTGAATTGGATCGGTGCCGTCCATCGGCATGGGCTCGACAAGATGCACGAGCACACCTGCCCGTTCGATATGGCGGAGGAATTCGTGACCTAGCCCGACCCCTTGGTGCGCGCCTTCGATGAGGCCAGGAATATCGGCCATGATGAAAGAACGATCGATATCGATTTGGACTCGACCAAGGTTGGGATGCTTGGTGGTGAATGGATAATTTGCGATTTCAGGACGAGCATGGGAAAGGCGACTGAGCAGAGTACTCTTGCCGGCGTTGGGTTTTCCCAACAGTCCGACATCGGCGATCACTTTGAGTTCAAAGGTGATATTGCTAATCTCGCCGATCCCTCCATCTTTGGCCTCGCGAGGTGCCTGATTTGTGGAGGTTTTGAATCGAGCGTTACCAAAACCACCTTTGCCACCTTTGGCTGCCGTAACTTGGTCGCCGTCGTTGACTAGGTCTTTAATGACATAGCTACGGTCCGCATCGACCACAATCGTGCCGGGAGGAACGTACACAATGAGATCTTCACCTCGTTTGCCGTGGCGGTTGGATCCCGTGCCGTTAGACCCTCGCTCCGCTCTCCAAAACTTTCGATTGACCAACGCATTGAGATTGTTAACGCCCGATTTGGCGACCACGATTACGCTGCCACCGCGACCACCATCTCCGCCGTTCGGTCCACCGCGTGGAACATACCGCTCGCGCCGAAAGCTGACGCAGCCAGCTCCGCCGTCTCCAGCTCGCAATTCCACTGTGACCCGATCGATAAACATTTGGTGTACTCGTTCTTTGCTAAAAGCGTATCGCCGACGATATATTACCGCCGACATTATCGAGCCCAAGAAACTGAGCTCGATCGAATTTTGGATTCGAGTCAAGTGAAGCGGGCAAGTTGCCAAAATGAAAAAGGACGTCCCGGTTTTCGGGACGTCCTTTTGGGTGTATCAACTTTCGCGACGCGTTACGCGCTGGGGACGATATTGATGCGACGTCCCTTGCGATCGAACAGGACATTGCCATCGACCAAAGCAAACAACGTGTAGTCATTTCCTTGACCTACGTTGGCTCCGGGATGAAACTTGTTGCCAACCTGGCGAACGAGAATGTTTCCAGCGGTTACTGCTTCTCCACCGAACTTCTTAACTCCGCGACGTTGGGCATTTGAGTCGCGACCGTTACGGCTAGAGCCTTGACCTTTCTTATGAGCCATTTTGTGCTTCCTTGATTCCGAATAGTTTGAAGGCAACTGGGGCTAAATTGGCCTATCTCAAATTGGGCCAAACGTTGCCGCCGAGATTTCAGTTGGTCAAACCACTCTTTTTACCGGTAAATCCAGCGGAAATCAAGCGGTTCCTCCTGGCCATAGAATCCAAGTATCTGATTTTGCTCGGTGGGATTCTTGACAAGTCGCACGCCGTACTTGATTTCCTCTTCCGAGGGATTCTGAGCGTCACCGGGACGCCAGAAGTTAAGCTGGAGGGTTTTGGCGGTATATTCACGGCCAAATCCGGGCGGTTTTCCTGCTTGGTAATTGTCAGTAAATCGGTATGCGTTGGTCAAACCTTGGATGTAAATCGAAAAATAGTCGATGTTTGGGTCGATGATTTCCCAAATTGCGACGCCCCAAATCGGTTTACCTTCCTGCATCGGGACTCGAGAAATCTCGACGCTATTGTGCAGCTTCACTCCCACTCGCTCGCGTCGCTCAATCGCCCGCTGAGCCGACGGAAGAATTCGATCGAGGTAAGATTTTTTTGTGGTTTGACGGCCACTGCGAGCATCGTATCCCTCCAAAACCAAGTGAGGGAAGAATCGAGGATTGAGGCCATTGATCGGTTCAACTTTGAAAACTTGGTGACCGAAACGGTCCTCGACCTCTAAAGGCCGCATGTGATTACCCTTGTTTTCGACTTTGTAAACCATGTACCAAACCAGCTTTCGCTCCACTTTCGGACCTACCTGTGGTTGGTCGACGCTGATCATGCGGACGGGCTTAAATGTGAACTCCAAATTCCAAATCGTCTGGCGAATTACCATGCGATTCAACTTGGGAAGCAAAGTAGTGCTCTTGGAGTAATGATTGGGCTGCCAGTCCAATTGCGGCTTTCCCGTGGTCAATTCAACTAAAGGACGCGGAACAAAGACGGTTTCGTCTTCCTCGGCCTTAAACGGAATCGTCGTGAGCACACCAGGTGCAAGTCGCCGCGTCGGACCACTAACGGGAGTACCAGCCGGCGCTGGCTGTTGAGCCTCTGCCATTTGCCCAATAAACATCGTCGCAATTAACGCGAATGCCAACGGCGATCGAAAATGCATAGCAACACCTTGCTTGGTAATATCGAAGTCCAATGCGGATCCAGGTCTAATTCTTACTATTTCTCTGGCCACTTATTCGAGAATGAGG
>Ga0115002_10005074_pt1 | contig 15679 bp, 15 predicted proteins | sample ArcticOcean_MG_C_8_FD_89576 | JGI IMG/M metagenome (GOLD analysis project Ga0115002, IMG submission 89576) | Marine microbial communities from western Arctic Ocean - ArcticOcean_MG_CB11_86 | ecosystem: Environmental > Aquatic > Marine > Oceanic | place: Arctic Ocean: Canada Basin | collected... | reverse complement strand
GGAGGGGCCTACAAATCTTTTCGGCCGATTGTGTGCACACAGGGCCCGAAGTACAGAAAGCCCCTCGTAGCAATCCGAAAAGTTTGGCTTGCCTCCAGAGATCCAGCGCGTGTACCCGGGGCCGGAACGGCACAGAGGCATGTTCCCTACAGGATGCTGCGCATCCAGTGTACCCAGCGCAACACCACGTTTCGCATTGCCCCTGCCCGGCTTCCCCCGAAGCCCCAGGGGCCAACAAATCTTTTCGGTAGTTCGTGTGCACACAGGGCCCGAAGTACAGAAAGCCCCTCGTAGCAATCCGAAAAGTTTGGCTTGCCCCAGAGATACAGCGTTTGGCTTTCTCCCAGAAACCTGAGCACGTGTACCTGGGGCGCGGAACGGCGCAGAGGCACGTTCCATGCAGGGCTAATCCCCGCGAATTTGGCACCCCGTTCTGGCTGTTTGCGGTGGGCAGCGGTATCATGGCTGGTAGAGGAATGGCGGGTACGACGAGGTACCCGCACCCCACCGAGGCCATCCCAATGAAACGACTGCGCCATCAAACCGGAGCCTTCACACTGGTCGAACTGCTAGTGGTGATCGCCATCATCGGCATCCTCGTCGCGCTACTACTCCCCGCCGTGCAGGCCGCCCGCGAAGCGGCCCGGAGATCGCAGTGCCAGAACAATCTGAAGAATCTCACGTTGGCCGCGATTAATTTTGAATCGTCGCGTGGTTTCTTCGGGCCTGCTACGCAAGCCCGTGAGGGTGCCCCTGCCACCAACAGTGGGACTAAACCGGAGCTAGCGCGCCACAATGGACTTACAATGTTGCTGCCCTATTTCGAGCAAGGCAACAAATTCCAAAGCATTGACTTAGATTGGGATTGGAACGAAAATGTGATGGCTGATAACGAAGATCAAACCAAGCAGGATATAGGTGGCATTCTTATTTGTCCTTCTTCAGGAGTGGTTCAAGAGGATCGACACGCGACGGATTATCACGCAGCAATCCGAGTTGATGTCTCGGGATCTGATTCACTGGAACCGCTTATTGATGACGGCTTGCTGGATGGCAAGAACGATACTCCAGACCTCGATCCAGCCTGGGATGGCATGCTGCAGCGAGATATTCTCAATATTAGTAACCCAATTAGTACCGATCGACGACGTGTCAGTCCCAGGCACGTGACTGACGGCTTGTCGAACACTTGGATGTATTTTGAATCTGTGGCGAAGCCATTTATGTTTGGATTTCATGACGGAGAGACACACAATGGCGAAGAAAATAGGAACAAGAACAATCGATTCAGGTGGGGCAACTACAATACCTGGATGACGATCAACGATTTTTGCGGTACGTCGCAAATGATGAACTGCAACAACGTCAACCAACCGTTCGGCTTCCATCCCGGCGGCATCCTAATTTCTTCGGCCGATGGCACCGTCCGCTTTTATACCGAAGATATCGACCCTAACATCTTCGTGGCCAAGGTGACCATGGCGGGTGGCGAGCTGCCTCGCTAATAGCATCGACCCGGTTCTTCAGATAGTGTATTCACGTCTGTTTATTGTGGCACGACTCTCCGAGTCGTGAGTTTACGATTCGGAGAATCGTGCTACAATGGTTTGTGCTTTCTGCCGGAGATTTTAGCCGTGGTTTGCTTCGAACTATCGTGGCTACCATATTGAAGGACGCGACAGCTACTCCGGTATGGACGTGGCGCTGATCAGCAAGATTGAACTTTTTCGGTATACGGCCTTCTGGGACCGCAACGAAAATGGGGCCCGTGATCCGTATGACGTATTCTCGATGATTGACCACATCTTCCTGCCGAAAGAGCTGATGCCTTTTGTGAAGCGAGCGTTTATATTCCACAGTATTGCTCTAGAAACCTCCGACCATCGACCGGTAGTAGTCGACCTGGTACTTCCGAGTCAAAAATAGTAGGCAAATTGAGGATATTCCGTTGTCGATCGTTTCTCTCATCGATCACGCCGTGCTGCACCCTACGCAGACCGATGTCGATTTGCGCACCGCGTGTGCCATGTGCGCTAAGCTTGGCGTGGCGAGTGTGTGTGTGAAACCCTCGATGGTGCCGCTTGCTGCCGAATTGCTGGCCGGTTCGAAGACCGTGCCCAGTACGGTCATTGGTTTTCCGCATGGCGGCACTTCGACGGAGTGCAAAGTGCGTGAGACCGAGGTCGCCTGTGCCCAGGGAGCCCGCGAAGTCGATATGGTCGTCAACGTCGGGCGGGTGCTGGCCGAAGACTGGGAGTATGTGGCTAGCGATATCCAAGGAGTCAACGAGTCGGCAACCACAGCGGGCGTGATTACGAAAGTCATCTTCGAAACAGGCCTGCTTCCCAGCGACGACCTGAAACAGCGACTCTGCGCAATCTGCGAGCAAGTTGGCGTGGCATTCGTGAAAACCTCCACAGGCTTTGGTTTTGTCAAAGACGCCAACGGTGCACTCGTTTCAACGGGCGCTACGGAACACGATGTGCGGCTGATGCGCAAACATTGTAGCGATAAGGTGCAAGTAAAAGCCTCGGGCGGAATCCGCTCCTATGCCGATGCCCAGCGCTTTGTCGCTTTGGGCGCCACCCGCCTAGGCACCAGCGGCACGCAAGCCATCGCCCAAGGCGAGCAGGGCGAACAAACCACAAGTACCGAGAGTTACTGATGCTAGATCTTTATGACCAAATCGAAGCAGCGGCGGCAGCGATTCGCGACCATTGGAGCGAGACGCCCCGCGCGGGCATCATTCTGGGGACCGGCTTGGGAGGGCTCGTCGAAAAAATCGAGTCGGCTGTAACGATCGATTACGAGGAGATCCCCCACTTTGCCAGTTCCACCGCGACAAGCCATCGGGGGCGGTTGGTCTGTGGGATTCTCGAAGGCTTGCCTGTTGTCGCGATGGAGGGCCGGATTCATCAGTACGAAGGCTACCCACTCAAGCAAATCACATTGCCCGTACGTGTGATGCAAGCGCTCGGCGCCGATCTTTTGATAGTGACGCATGCAGTGGGCGGGATGAACCCTCTGTACAGGGCGGGTGACGTAATGATTATCGATGATCAGATCAACCTGATGGGCGACAACCCGCTGGTCGGCATCAACGACGACCGACTCGGGCCGCGCTTCCCCGATATGTCGGCACCCTATACTCCGGAGCTGATTGAAGTCGGGCAAGAAATTGCTCGTCGCAAGAATTTTGCGGCCCATCGTGGAGTGATGGTTGCCGTCACGGGGCCGTGTCTGGAAACTCGCGCGGAGTACCGTTTTTTACGCACCATTGGGGCGGACGTCGTCGGCATGTCGACCGTTCCCGAGGTAATCGTGGCCGTGCACTCTGGGATGCGGGTCTTTGGCTTGTCGGTGATTACCGACATGTGTCTTCCCGATACGCTCAAGCCAGCGGTCGTCGAAGAGATCATTGCTGTGGCCAATGCGGCTGAACCCAAGCTCTGTGCGCTGGTGCTCGGAATCCTAGCTTACGAGGCCGAGCAGAAATAAAAGAAAAACCACGAATCTTACGAATCAGACGAATACTCATCGTGCTCCTGCTGGATTTGTGTTATTCGAGCTATTCGTAGTTAAATTTATTTTAAGAGAACTGATGCTCCAGCATGCCCCACAAATCGAGTCAGCCGCTCAAGCGGTAAGAGATCGGTGGGATTCCACGCCTTGCGCTGGCGTCATCCTTGGCTCGGGCTTGGGCGGGTTGGCAGACGAGATGGAAGTCGAGCAAGTGATCGACTACGGCGACATCCCACATTTCCCGCAAGCGACTGCCGTAGGACATCGCGGCCGGTTGGTGTGTGGTATGCTGGCAGGTCGATCGGTCGTCGCATTTCAAGGTCGGTTTCATTTGTACGAAGGGCACTCTCCGCAGCAATCCACTTTGCCGGTCCGGCTGTTAAAAGCCATGGGCGCCCGCGTGCTGCTTGTTTCGAATGCCGCGGGCGGCATCAATCCGGCAATGGAAGTTGGCGACCTGATGCTGATTCACGACCAAATCAATCTGACATTTACGAATCCACTAGTGGGTATTAACGACGATAATCTCGGGCCGCGTTTTCCAGATATGTCGGTGCCCTACGACTCACTGCTGGAATCGCAGGCAATCGAAGTCGCACGGCAACACGCCATCGATCTGCACAGGGGCGTCTACGTGGCGATAATGGGTCCCACCTACGAAACCAGAGCCGAATACCGCATGGCCCGATTAATGGGCGGTGACGCAGTCGGTATGTCGACGGTACCCGAAGTCATCGTCGCACAGCACGCCGGATTGCGAGTCCTCGGGCTCTCGACGATCACCAACGTAGGCTCCCCCGACAGCCTCACCCAAACCACTGCCCACGACGTCCTCGCCGCCGCCGCAACCGCATCGAACAAGCTCAGTAGAATTATAAAAGGTGTTCTGGAATCCCTATCAGAGTCGTAGCAGTCGGAATTCTGCCGTCGCCAAAGCCACCTCAACCCTTAACCTTCCCATGAATCCCGTCTGGACCATTGCCAAAAAACGTGACGGCGGCGAACTGACCGCCGACGAAATCGGGTGCTTTATCGCAGGCTATGCTCACGGTAATATCCCCGACTACCAAATGTCGGCCCTCGCCATGGCGATTTATCTGCGCGGCATGACCGCAGAAGAAACCGCGGCGCTAACCGACCACATGCTGGCTTCTGGCGCGACGTTCGATTGGCCCGCAGGGGGGAAGCCGAAAGTCGACAAACACTCCACCGGCGGCATCGGCGACAAAGTTTCGCTGCCGCTGGCTGCAATGCTTGCCTGCTGCGACCTGCAAGTCCCCATGATTTCTGGCCGCGGCTTGGGCTCCACTGGCGGCACCCTCGACAAGCTGGATGCGATCCCCGGCTTTCGGACGGACCTCGGCATGGACGAAATGCGTGAGGTCGTCGATCGAGTCGGTTGCGTGATTAGCGGCGCGACTCCCGATCTCGTCCCCGCCGATCGCAAACTCTACGCCTTACGCGACGTGACAGCCACCGTGCCTTCCATTCCATTGATCACCGCCAGCATTATGAGCAAAAAGCTCGCCGAAGGGCTCGACGCGCTGGTTCTCGATGTCAAATTCGGCAGCGGCGCATTTATGAAGACAGCGACGGCGGCGCGCGAGCTAGCCGAGTCGCTCGTCAATACCGGGAAGCGCATGGGCGTGGCGACCACTGCACTACTTACCGACATGAACCAACCCCTGGGCCGCATGGTCGGCAACGCTGTGGAAGTCAACGAATCACTAGCCGCTTTAGAAGGCCGCGGCCCCGCGGACCTCATGGAAGTCACGCTATCTCTCGGCGCCGAGTTGTTAGTGTCGACTGGGCGTGCTGCTTCGCAGCGCGAAGTAAACAATCAACTTCAAAAAACAATCACCACTGGCGCCGCCCGCGAGCGTTTCGAAAAAATGATCACTGCCCAAGGCGGCAACCTCGACACCCCACTCAAGATCGCACCCGCTAGCGAGGTCGCGGCCACACAGTCAGGCTATGTGGCCGCCATCGACGCCGAATCGCTCGGTCAGGCCGTCATCGCCATGCGTGGCGGCCGCCAGAAAATTGGCGACGCGCTCGACTATTCGACAGGCTTCGAGATGCTCGTGAGATTGGGAGATAAGGTCGAGGCCGGCCAGCCTATAGCTCGCCTGTTTGCGACCGCTGACGTAACTGAAAAGGGACGCGAAAAGCTGCTCCATTCGATCGAGATTGCAGACGAAAAACGTAAAACGGGACCGCTTATCCTCGATCGCATAGAGTAAAATGACGTCCACATCAAGTGTGCCTCGCGGCTCCGCCCAGGATCCAAGTGAATAGCGCCACCAATCGCGTATTCACACTTCTCAAGTTTCGAGTGAGCCCGCAATTAAACTCGCTGCTTCTGCAGCATCCGATGGCAACGGCTTACTCGGCATATCTTTGTGCCTGTTTTGCTCTTTGAATTATACCGCATAGCGGCACTGGCACGCCGCAGAAATCGCGTCTGGGAGCCATCCATGGGTCGCCACGCCCCTTAAAACAACTGATTTCCGGTATGGATTTTGGAGTGCTTCTCCAAGTCGTCCGGCTCGAGCGCCGCCAGAAACGGCAGATTGCGATACATGTCTTCGTAATCCAGTCCGTAACCGACGACGAATTCGTCGGGGATATCGAAAGCAGCAAAGTCGGGTTCGTAGCTGACTTCCTGCCGACCCTCTTTCTTAAGTAGCACGGCCGAGCGAATTGATTTGGGGCCAAACTCCTGCATCTTGGCGACGACTTTTTCGAGCGTGTGCCCCGTATCAAAAATGTCGTCGACCAATAGCACGTCGCGGCCGGAGATGTCGATCATCAATTCAGAGTTAATTACAAGTTCACCCCGCTTGGTCGTCGCGCCGCGATAACTGCTCGCCTGAATCACGCCAACACGCATCGGCTGGTCAATATGCCGGATCAAATCGGCCATTAGGACTACGCTGCCGGTAAGCACGCCAACGATTGTGAGCTGGCGACCTTCAAAGGCCTGCTCGATTTCTTGGGCTATCCGGGCCACGCCGTCGTGGAGAGCTTCTTTGTTGAGTAGGATTTTCATCTGGGGTGAACCTTTTCAAGAAGCGGTAGCAACCGAGTACTTATGCCCAAAGGCATAAGAGCACAGAGCGGTAGTTAAATATGTGGGTACTGGCTGGTGGCTGCACCACTTGATCATCGTTCTATATTTTTTCTGAGGTTTTTGCTATTTCGTCGGTTGTGAGTAATGAAGTTTTTGTGCAATTTACTTGCTTCTTTTTGCGGATTATAGCAGCAGACCGGCTATGCAGGCCGTCATCAGTGCAGCGAGTGTCCCGCCCAACATGGCACGCAGGCCCAGCTTTGCGAGGTCACCGCGCCGCTCAGGGGCGATGCCGCCGATGCCGCCCAGTTGGATGCCAATGGAGCTGAAGTTCGCGAATCCGCATAATGCGTAGGTCATGATGTCGTAGGAGCGTTGGCTTAGTAATTCTTCTCGCGCGGCGTCCTGCAGTTGGTAATACGCGAGCACTTCATTGACGATCATTTTTGTGCCGAGCAGGCTGCCCGCCGCATTGCATTCCGACCACGGGATACCAATCAGCCAGGCAAATGGTGCAAACAAAACCCCGAAGGTCTTGTTGAGTGACCAAGCGGCGTCCCCTCCATAACCACACAAACCGCCAATCCAGCCGACGCCCAGATCGATGAGTGCAACCAAAGCGACAAAGGCGATCAGCATGGCCGCTACATTGATGGCGAGTTTCATCCCCGTGGAAGCGCCTTCGGCCGCTGCCTCGATGACGTTAACGCATTTTCTTTCGACGGCTATTTCGATCTGACCGGCAGTCTTCGAGTGTTCCGTCTCCGGCTGCATCACCTTAGCGATCAACAGGGCCGCGGGCGCGGAGATTACCGAGGCGGTAATTAAGTGCCCCGCATCGACGCCAATGCGAATGAAAATCGTGAGTACTCCGCCGGCGATCGTCGCGAAGCCGCCGACCATCACGACATTCAGTTCAGACAGGGTCATGTCTTTGACATAGGGCCTGATCACAAGCGGCGCCTCAGTCTGGCCTACGAAAATATTCGCCGCGGTGGACAAAGTCTCCGCTCCCGAAGTGCCTAGCGTTTTTTGCATGATGAGCGCAAAAAAACCAACAATTTTCTGCATCACTCCCCAGTGATACAGAATCTCCATCAGTGCGGAGAACAGCACAATGGTTGGCAAGACACCGAAAGCAAAACAGCGCCACAGCGTGTAATTGGGTGGCAGCGCGTCATCGCCGGGGCGGGGATAAATATCGAAGAGAAACGCGGCCCCTGCATCGGTACAGTCAATTATTGCCTGGGAGAAATCGCCGAGTGTCCCAAAAAAAGCCTGCCCAGGGCCGGTCTTCAGGATGAGCAGGGCAAACGCTAACTGCAAGCCCAGGCCGCCGCAGATCACTCGCCAGGGGACTTTGCTTTTATGCGAACTCATCAGCCAAGCCAAGCCTATGACCACAACGAGGCCAAGAAGACCGGTGTATTGTTGCATGCGATTTGGCCTTTGGTTAAACGCAGAGTTCGCGGAGGGCGCAGAGAATTTTACTCAGACTGAAAAGAAAACTAGCCACGAATGAGACGAGTCTGCACGAATAACAGGAAATGCCGCTTGATTTTTCTCGACACAATTGCTTACACGTCTTTGATTCCTACTAGTCGCATCTTTTAAGGTTTATTCGCGTTATTCGTTCGATTCGTGGTTCCTTCTTTTCATGTCGAAAAAGTTAATTATTAGTTTCTCTGCGACCCTCTGCGACTCAGCGCTCCTGCGTTTGAGACAGTACTACTCAAGCGTGTTGAAGATGCGATCTCCCGCGCCGCCTAAGCCGGGGACGATGAATGTTTGCTCGTTCAGTTCAATAGAATTTCGCTTAAATCAGGCAATGGTCGAGCATGGCTTCGGCAGAGCTGACATAACTCACCAGAAAAGGACCAAACTCAGCGTAGCGGGCACTCGCTTCGTCGAACCGCATGCGATAGACAATCTCTTTGAGAAATTCTGGGTTGGCAGCCCACAAAGTCACGCCCCATTCCCAGTCGTCAAATCCCAAACCGACCGTTATCAATTGGGACACCTTTCCCGCGAACGCCATGCCGCTCCGAGCATGTTCACCCATCATTTTATTCCGCTCTTCTTTGGAGAGTAGGAACCAGTTCTCGCCGACTTTGCGTTTTTTGTTCATCGGATAGAAACACGTATTGGGATACTCGGGCAGTGTTGGAGTGAGCCGCTGGCGATTCATGCCCACCAGTCGATCGACATAGCCTTTGACCTTGGGGGCGAACGTAGGGCTCTCTTCCGTTTCGCCTTCGGCGAGCAGCCGTTTGCTGAAGTCTTCTACCGACGGGACGTATTCGCTGATTTCTGTCACCGAGACGAACGAATAGCCCGGAGTCAATGCCGGGCCCAGGGGACTTGCCATCAATCGCTGATGCACGCAATCCACTTTCAGTGGGTCAGGATCCATGAGCATCAGACTAAAATCGGCCTTGTGTCCGCTGACAATTGAAGTCTGTAAACGGAGCGGTGCTACACTGCCCTTAGGATCGAGCGCAGAGATCACGTCTATGCGACCCGCCGAGATGTCTTCGGCCGACATCCGTGCGAGCACGCCGCGGTCCCAGCTGTAGTAGAGATGGCTGCAATGCCAGCCGCCAGCTGCGAGCTGGAGAGAGATTTCGGCAGGCGGAGACGAATGAGTCGGGCGATTCATAGTGTTTGCGGATTAAAGTGAGCTGGCGTAGGAAGTCTCTAAATTCTTTCCGCATCGTAACAAATCTCCCGTCAGGATCGTAAGGGGCTATAATTCCTGTTCGTTCGTACGCGATTCCTGTACGTCATTCCACAGCTGCCGGAAAAGCTCGCGCAATGAGGAATCAATCTGCAATTCCATGTCAGCTGGAAGCTCTAACGTGCGAATCAGTTCTTGGACATCGCCGAGATCTTTCTGCCTGCCAGGTGCAGAACCTGAAGCAAGTTTTAGTTGCAGAATCGATTTCAAGGCAAGAACCCGAACGCCGTCCGACTCAATCGAAACCTCCGCAGGGGTAGGGAACGCCACCGGTCCAGGCTTGCCGTCGCCGGGGTAGCCACCCGCGACGAGAAAATCGATCTTCACGCCCGTAACGGTGTCGCGTAGGTCTTAAACGGCCGCAGATAGCCCCGGCCTTCCAGATGCTCGTGAAGCTTTGCCAGGCCGTCGCAAGTGACTAGTACGTCGACATCTTCGGTAAAGCGTCGGTAGCCGTGGAAAAAGAGGGCCATGCCGCCGGCGATGGCATAGTCGATATCCAACTCATCGAGCCGTTTGCAGATCCGTCGCAATGTCTTGTGAACGGCACTCTCGCCTTCAAAATGCATGCTTCCCTCACGGAGGGCCCATTGGAGATCGGCGTTGAGCTGGTTTTCGTACGTTTGCATCCTCTGCTTTTCGTACGTTTGCATCATCTGCTTCTATTTTACTCCGAACCAAATCAGTTTGCCAGCACTTCTCCAACTGTCGCGTCAAAGTCTTCTGCCAGGCGTCCCAGCACCTCGTGGGTTAGCGTGGCGGCCACGCGAGTACGTACGGCGCCTGGGTGTTTCTCATAACGGCACATCGACACCGCGCCGCCTCGCCTCAGCAGCAGTTCATAGTAGAACCGACCGCTGTCATTTTGTAGGGGAGGGTTGCTGCGCATTTGCACGACACAACCGTCTGCGTCGGTTTCAATTGGAGATATCGGCTCCAGCAAATAGGTCACTCGGTTGCATAGCGATTGGCTGGCCGCTTGCAGTTTTGCGATCTCCACAGTGGCTAGCTCTGCCGTCTCTAGCGTCAATTCAAATACGGCGACGGCCAGTTGGTCGCACTGATCAACCTCGCATCGCAAATCCCTTGGCCCGGCCGTCACCAGCACGCGCTGATGCGCTTGCCCAACGACTGATTGCAGCTTTTGAAGAAAATCATCGCGCAAGCTCATGCGGCGTCCTCCGAATCGTCGACTGGATCGATCGCATCTCGAAAATGCAGTTCGTGATCGGTGCCGTCGAAGGAAAGCACTGCTGTGGAATCTTCGAGTACGGTTTCGATATGAACGGGACGCTTCCAGAGCTGGTGCAAATTGATGAGCGTGTCCTGCGCCTTGTCAAGTTGCAGTTCGACTCCAGCGAAACGGTGCTCCAAATACAGCTCCCCACGGTTTTTGTAGTTGCCATCGACAACGGCGATAATCGGTCGACCCGAGTTGGTGAGGCTTTGAAGTAATTGCTGTTTGATCTTGGGAAATTCACGGCTTTCGATTTCGTAGACTTCGCTACTTTCGTTATAGCCGAAGCGGAAAAACTTGTGTTCTCGCACGAAATCGAGAGTCAGAAACTCGTCGATAAATGTCAGGTCGTTATGAATCCGGCGCACTTCAAAGATCTTTTCGCGCCCCAAGCCGGCATCCGTATTCCAATGCTTGCGCGCTTGGTAGTCGTCGCAGTCCTCAAAATCAAGGCCAAACGCACCGCGGTTCCAGCGGTCTTCTATGTCGCGCAGTAGTTCGATGCCCACCTTGTAAGGATTGAGCTGCATGGGCGAACTGGCCATGGTGCCGCTGTGGTGGTCGCAATAATTGATGACATCTGCGGATGTGAGGCCCTGGCGAATCATGATCGTCGAGTGCCAATAGCTGGCCCAGCCCTCGTTCATGATCTTGGTTTGTGCCTGGGGCGAGAAATAATAAGCTTCGTCGCGCACAATCGAAAGCACGTCGGCCTGCCAGGCATTGAGTGGGGCGTGTTCTAGCAGAAAGAGCAACACGTCTCGCTCGGGGCTAATGGGAAAAGGCGGCGAGCTGGCGTCTTCAGCCTCCGCGGCCTCGTCTGTCTGCAGTTCGGGGTTTATAAATCGATCCATATAATTTTTTGCCGGAAAACGGGGCGATCCGGCGGTGGCCTCACCTTCTTTGGAACCGGAGAAATCGTAGCGGTTTGGCCCCTCGCGCCGTTTGATAAACGGAGCGTGGATGTCGATTAGGTCTTCGATGCTCAAACAGGCGTCAATGAAGTTTTCGACTTCTTCTAGGCCAACTTCATCCATAGTGCGACGGATGCGCGTGCCGTGGTTGGCCATCTCGTCCATCATCTTGCGATTGGTGGGCGCAAAGCACTGGTTATTCTTGAAGAAGTCGCAATGTCCATAGACATGGGCCATCACTAGCTTTTGGTCAATCAGCTCGTTGCACCGCATCAAGTAGGCGTAACACGGGTCGTTGTTGATGACCATCTCATAGATTTTTTGCAGCCCATAGTGGTAGCCCTTGCTCAACTGCTGGTACTCCATCCCAAACCGCCAGTGTGGGTACCGCGTGGGAAAACCGCCGCGGGCGGCAATCGCATTGAGCTGGTCGGCATCGATCAATTCGAAGATCGTGGGGAAGAAATCCAAGTTGTGACCCCGCGCATACTCCTCGATTTCCACTTGCATGGCAGCCAGTTCGGGCGTCAGATTTCCTAGATTCTCAGTAGCCATGTTGGACTCCCACTTGAATCTCCTGGAGGGAGATGAGCCTATTGAATCGCACTATTGTCCTTTGCCTAAAAACGTCTTGATCGAATGATAGATGCCGTCTTTGTCAGGTATTTCCGACAAGATGAGCGTGTCATCCTCGCCGTACTGTTTACGCAAGGAGTCGATGTAGTCACCACTGCCGTAGGGACTCTCGACCTGACCGTAGCAAAAGATGTTGGCTGCGGGCAGTAAGTTGTCGCCTAACAATTCAAACGCCTGACGATTGTCGTCACCCCAGTTATCGCCATCCGAAAACTGGAAGCAATAAATGTTCCAGTCATCGACCGGAAATGATTTCTGAATCAGTTGGGCACAGACTTTGTAAGCCGAGCTAATGCGTGTGCCGCCACTTTCGTGCGTGTGATAAAAAGTATGTTCGTTGACTTCCTTGGCGACCGCATCGTGGATGATATAACGGGTTTCTAGCCCTTCGTATTGGCTGGAGAGCCAGGTGTCGATCCAAAACGCCTCGGTACGCACCATTTCTTTTTGGTCGTCGGTCATCGAACCCGAGACATCCATCAGATAAATCACAACGGCATTGACTTCTGGCTGGGGCACATCGTTCCAGCTCCGATACTGTTTGTCGCTCTTGATGGGCACGACGTTAGGATTACCAGCCTCGTAGTTGCCGGTCGAAATCTCTCTGCGCAACGCGTTAAGGTAGGTCCGTTTGAAATGCCGTAACGACTCAGGGCCCGTTGGGCGGATGCTGTTGTACTTTGATTTATCCGCGGTAATATTGGCTGAGCCTTTGGGCTGGATACGTGGCAACTCAAGTTCATCGCCGAGCATCCCTGCCAATTCTTCGAGCGAAACCTCGACTTCCAGGAGGTGTCCAGAGCCCGGTTCGCTGCCGGCACCGCCGGAGCCATCACCCTCCTGGCCAGGTTTGCCCAACTGCTCACCCACCTCGCCGTCGCCTTGACCAACGCCGCCCGAACCGTTTTTTCCAAAACGGAAACGAGGCACGTCAAGTTGCGGGACCGGGATGCTAACCGCTTTCTTCCCGCTGCGTCCGACCATCTCGCCATGCGTTATGTATTTGCGCAGATTCTCCCGGATCCGTCCACGCACAATCTGTTTAAAGCGGCGCTCGTCGCGTTCGATGTCCATGGTTCTCGGTGGGTTCTATAGTGATCCGCGGGCAAAAAGGTTTAGCTGTTTTCTTTCGCATCACCGCGCGCGAAGATGCTCGCCACATATTGCAAGACATCCGTGGCACTTTCGTCGTCATAGCCGTAGTTGCGAATCAGCCGGCCTTTGACGACGTCGATTTTCTGTTGGGTCTCAGCATCGATGACGTTAGACACTAGGCTGGTGAGCTTAATCGAGTCTTTCTGATCTTCGAACAGCTTGAGTTCCAGCGCCTTGTTCAGCCGTTCGTTGGTCCTGTAGTCGAACTTCTTGCCGTCAATGGACAGCGCACCGATGTAATTCATGATCTCGCGGCGGAAGTCATCTTTGCGACTGTCAGGAATGTCAATCTTATCTTCGATCGAACGCATCATTCGCTCGTCCGGCTCTTCGTACTGCCCTGTGAAGGGGTTCTTGACTTTTTCCTTCTGCGTGTAAGCCTTCACATTATCGATGTAGTTGCCGCAAAGACGAGAAAGCGCATCTTCGTCAGCGGCAATGGCGCGTTGTACCTCGAGTTTAACAATGTTTTCATACTCCTCTTTCGCAACACCCAAGAGTTCGCGATAAAGTTGTTTCAGTTCCTCACTGTTGATCAGACTGTGGTGCTTCAGGCCGCTTTCGAGTTCGTTGAGGACCATGAAGGGGTTGATAGATTTCGCCTCGGGGTACGCGACCAGGGCGTTGGAGATCTTGTCTTGAACGTACCGCGGCGAGATACCGGTGAGTCCTTCGCTAGTGGCCTGTTCCCTCAGCTCGGCAATGTTTTCCTTGGTAAACCCGGGCAAACTCTTGCCGTTGTAAAGCTTGAGCTTTTGCAGTCGTGTCAGTCCTGCGTGCTTCGGTTCTTCGAGTCTTGTAAGTAAAGCCCACATGGCCGCCATTTCGATGGTATGCGGCGCGATGTGCTTGCCCACGACCGTCTTGGCGTTGTAATCCTTTTCGTAGATGCTGATTTCGTGTTTTAACGTCGTCACATAGGGAATATCGATTTTAACTGTGCGGTCACGTAATGCCTCCATGAATTCGTTGTTTTGTAGTCTGCGGTATTCCGGTTCATTGGTATGGCCGAGGATGACTTCGTCGATGTCGGTCTGCGCAAACTTCTTCGGTTTGATACGATGCTCCTGGCTAGCGCCGAGCAGATCGTAGAGGAAAGCCACGTCGAGCTTGAGTACTTCGACGAATTCGATGATGCCGCGGTTGGCGATGTTGAATTCGCCGTCAAAGTTAAAGGCCCGCGGGTCGCTATCGCTGCCGTAGAGGGCGATTTTTCGATAGTTGATGTCGCCGGTTAATTCGGTGGCGTCTTGGTTTTTTTCGTCTTTGGGCTGGAAAGTGCCAATACCGATTCTGTCTTTTTCGCTGAGAATCAGGCGACGTATCCGCACGTCCTGGATCACTCGCGTCCAATCGCCGTCGTATTTTTTCAGCCGCTGCTGGTACATGAAGCGGCAGAACGGGTCGAGTCCGCCACGAATACGCACCTTGAAGTCGTTTTCTTCCCTACCCGCATTGAGTTGCGATAGGACATCTTCTCGGAACCGTTCGGGGATCAGATGCAGCGGTTCCTCATTCATAGGGCACCACTGAATCTCTTCAGAGTCATCTTCGCCGATCCAACCCAGCGTGTACAAAGCCCCCTCTTCGGTGGCGGAATAGATCTCCAGTCCTTTTTTCAGGAGGCGGGCGATTGTACTTTTACTGCTTCCCACTGGTCCGTGGAGCAGCAAAACCCTTTTTTCGATCCCGTACTCATGTGCGGCGCTCTTCAATGCGTTGACTAGCTTGTGCAGCGGTCCGTGCAGGCCAAAGACAGCATCGCGGCCATCGTTTTTGGGGTCGTCGAAGAAGTGGTAGTGATATTCCTGCTCGCGTCCCTCACTGATAACCTCTCTTCCATAGGAGAGGATCATGTCGTAGACCCGTTGATAAGCCGTTCGTGTTACGTGTGGGTTGTCACGAACGATATTCAAATATTCTTCAAATGTTCCGACCCAATGTTTGCGACGAAACTGATCGCGATCTTGTCGATCGGATACGAGCGAAATAATCTCGCTTCCACTGACCATGGCAACTCTCCTTCGCAGGGGCGTGAGTATAAAGGTTCCAGAATTACTGGAAGGAATAATCTCCGACGGGCTCCATCGTTTTGCCCGGGTAACCATCTCTGCGCACACGCACCTCACTCGTCTTGTACAAGGTTCTCATGCGCTTGATTCAAGTCAATTCCAACACCTACTCAAGGCGCTTCCCTGCGGGATTGCCAAGGAGGTGCCTTCGACCGCTTCGAGCTGCGGGGCTTCCGTGCAGTCGCTTCCTCGTGTGAGGAGGTGGGAAGCTCACCGAGTGGGAGAGCCAGCCAAGAGAGGAAGGCAGACGTACACGACACGTGAGGCAGAAGGGCGAGACCCTCTTTCTCACAGGCCCCTCATCTCGAAAGAAGTCCCCTTCTCGAAAGAAGT
>Ga0115002_10005073_pt1 | contig 15680 bp, 14 predicted proteins | sample ArcticOcean_MG_C_8_FD_89576 | JGI IMG/M metagenome (GOLD analysis project Ga0115002, IMG submission 89576) | Marine microbial communities from western Arctic Ocean - ArcticOcean_MG_CB11_86 | ecosystem: Environmental > Aquatic > Marine > Oceanic | place: Arctic Ocean: Canada Basin | collected... | reverse complement strand
TACACCCGTATCGCCGATCGCCACTTTCTCGAAAGGATCCATGACTTACACCAACCCGTAGAGCCGCTCGGCATTGCCGGCGAGCAGTTTTGCCTGATCTTCCTCCGGCCGACTGGAGACGATTTGCCTCAACGCCGCGACCCACTCGCCCAGACTCGCGCCGAAATTACACACCGGCCAATCGCCGCCGAAGACCACGCGGTCCGGTCCGAAGCTATCCAGGCAATGATTGACCGTCGGCGCCAACGTGTCGGCGGTCCATCCCTCAGGAGCGTGGGCGATAATACCCGAGATCTTGCACGCAACATTTTCGCACGCACCCAACGCAGCCATATCGCGCTGCCACTTCTCTTTAGTATGGCTAAAGGGGTTCGCCGGATCGTGCTCGGTCTTGCCGCCGACAATTTGCACATCGGCGTTGCCGCAGTGGTCGACGATAAAGCGCGTATCGGGACATTGCTCGACTAGGCCGACGGCATCCACCAACTCCCCAGGGCGCAGACACAGATCAAAACTCAACCCCTGCTCACCCAAAACTTGTACGTCCTTAACAAAAGCTTCTTGCAGACAGCGGCCTTGTTCGGCATCGGGTACATGTAACACAAGACGCACGCCCTTGATATAATCGTTCCCCTTAAACCCACCGATATACTCACGGAACCCCTCCGTACCCGGACTACCGCCAATCACCGCTGCAACCATCGGATTGTCATCGCTGGCACAAAGACCGCTGACAAACCCCGCTTCCTTGACGCGTTGTGCGGGCGTAACGTCAACCTCCATATATACGGTCTTGGCAATACCGGCCCCTTCGGCAGCGACGAGATAATCGCTCATCGTGTGGTTCTTCTGTAACAAATCCATGCCTTCCCCGTCCAGCCACGGCAAAGAAAACTGCTCCATATCCCACAAGTGCTGATGCGTATCGACAATAGGCAACATGCTCACTCCCTTGATTTAATCGTTGAAATTCATCTGGCCCGACACCCATAGCAATGTTATCCGATGTAAAAAGTAAAGACGCTCCATCGGGCGATAAGACTTGCCTACGGGTGCGCGTATTTTGGCGCCTGCACTACGAACAGGGACACTCTCGCCAATCCGCAATAGACGGAATGCCCCTTGTGCCGTTATGTTCCTGGCAATTAACGAAGTTATGTACGGTCGGTCAAGCGTCCTAGAAGATCTGTTCCAGCGGGGCCAGCACCATCTCGTCGACATTGACGCCCGCCGGGCGGGAAAGCGTAAACAGCACGGCATCGGCCACCTCATCGCGACTAAGGCGATCGCGTTTTTTGTCCGTATGCAAAGACGCCGAATCGGGCGTTGGCTCCGCCTCGTTGGCCACCTACCCCAGGATAATAAAACCGACATGCACACCGTATGGCGCCGCCTTCCAACGCAGGCTTACTCACATCTCCGGACACCGCGATAACGCCGTTTAACTCCGCCGCTATTTCGCGCAGATTTTCCTCGCGCGCTAGCCAGCAGCGCGACCCGATGTCCGTCTGCAGCCAAGCTGCCGTGCGACCGTTTCGCCCATAGCGGAGCTGGCACCGGTACGCAGAATGCTCATCGCCATTTTCTTAATAATTTCTTCCGTATTACCATATTAAGCCGCGATATCCGCACGATCAGTATCAATGGCGAACCATTTATAGAGCGCCGGTATGACCAACAAGGTCAGCACCGTCGAAGTAATCAAGCCCCCCATCACCACTGTCGCCAGCGGTCGCTGCACTTCACTGCCGGTGCCCGTGGAAAACAACAAGGGGAGCAACCCCAATGCCGTAGTCAGCGCCGTCATCAGCACTGGACGGACCCGCAGACAAGCCCCCTTGACCGAAGCCTCGTCTATCGATGTCCCCCCTCTTACGAGTTGGTTGAAATAAGTCACCATCACCATGCCGTTTTCCAGCGCGATACCGAATAAGGCGATAAAGCCGACCGATGCCGGCACCGATAGGTTTTGGCTCGTCAACCACAAAGCCACTACCCCCCCCACCAGCGCCAAGGGAATATTGAGTAAGATCAATACGGCATTTTTCAGCGAATTAAAACTATAAAAAAGCAACAAAAAGAGAACCATTAGCGTTATCGGGATCACTAGCGCCAGTCTTTTATTGGCTTCTTGCTGCAAACGAAACTGCCCGCCCCATGTCACCAGATAACCAGTCGGCAACTCGACGCCGCCCTCAAGTGCCCGCTGCGCCTCCTCGACGAAGGATACGATGTCCCGCCCGCTTACATTACACTGAACGGTAATAAAACGCTGGCCGTTCACCCGCGTGATCTGACGAGGACCGACAATTTCCTCGATACGCGCCAACTGACTCAGCGGTATCTTAATCGCCTCTGGCCCCTGAACCAGAATCTGCGAGATAGCTTCAGGCGTCTGGCGATATTCGGAGGCATAGCGCACGAGAATATTGAACCGCCGGGTGCCTTCAAACACCGCGCCCGCAGTCGCCCCGCCAACTGCCGTGCGGATGACCTCCTGCACATCGGCGACATTGATACCATAGCGAGCAATCGCCTGCCGGTCGACGGTTATCAACAACTGCGGCATACCCGACACCTGATCCACCTGCACATCCGCAGCGCCTTCTACCTCGCCAACAACTTGCGCGATCTCATCGGCTTTTTGCTTGAGCAAATTCAGATCATCACCGAACAACTTAATAGCTAATTCAGCGCGGACCCCTTCCAATAGCTCGTCGACGGCCATGGCGATCGGTTGTGTGAAGTTGGTTAATGCCCCCGGGATCTCACCCAATTCGTCGCGTATAACCTCTTGCAACTCTTCCTGGCTTTCTGCCGTTCGCCATTCGTCCTTGGACTTGAGCAAGAGATACATCTCGGCGCTATTAACCGGATCCGTGTGTGCGCCGACTTCGCCTCGACCGATACGCGATACGACGCCGGTGATTTCGGGGACCTTCATCAGTTTTTGTTCGACCAGCGTCGTCAACCGCGTGCTTTCGGTCAACGAAATCGAGGGTGCCATCGTCAGGCGCAACACCATAGTACCCTCTTGCAGTTCCGGCGTAAATTCAGCCCCTAGACGAGGAAAAATAAGAACACCGACAAGCAATAACCCACCCCCCAATGCCACCGCTCTCGCCCTATGCGCGACAAAACCATCGACCAGAGGTCTATACCACCGCAACAAACGCGCGGCCAGCCAGCCTTCTTGCCGCCCTTCCCCCTCGCGCCGCGCGTCGGGACGGCGCATTAAGACCTGCGACAACATCGGTGCGACAAATAGTGCAAAAACTAGGGAACCCAGCATCGCCAAAGCCACGGTATACGCCAAGGGCCGAAAGGTTTTCCCCTCGACGCCCTGTAGCGTGAACAGCGGCAGGAATACGATGATTATGATCGAAATCGCGAAGACGACGGGCCGGCCAACTTCGCCGCACGCGCGCGCAACAACCTTTATGCGCAATTCATCGGGGTCCGCCTTGCGCAACATCCGGTCGACATTCTCCACCATCACAATCGTGCCGTCGACTATCATACCAATCGCGATCGCCAGCCCGCCCAACGACATCAGATTCGCCGAAATAGCCAAATAGTTCATCCACAATGTCGCAAAAAGCACCGAGAAAGGAATCGACAGTCCGACGACAAGACTCGGGCGCACGCTCCCCAAAAACACCACCAACACGACCACCACCAGCACAATGCCCTGCACCAAAGCATCCGTAACAGTTTCGACGCAAGCGACCACCAAGGTCTTCTGCTCGTAATACGGGACCAACCGCAGCCCCGTCGGCAAGATCCGATTGATCTCAGCCATTTTGTGCTCTACTTGCCCGATTACCGTCGAAGAATTGCTGCCGAATAGCTTGACCACCATGCCCGCGACGACCTCGCCCAAGCCATTATACGTCTGTACGCCTCGACGTTCCGCGCCGCCAATTCGCACCTCGGCCAATTGTTTGAGAAAGGTCGGCGTGCCGTCGGACGCTTTTATAACGATTTCTTCGATATCTTCGATCGAAGAGAGCAACCCGACCGATCGCACGACCAACTCCTCGGCGCCACGTTCGATAAACTGCGCACCGACATTGAGGTTATTTGCCTCGATCTGTTCGAGCACTTCCGCGAGCGTCACCTGGTAGCGCAGTAAGGCGTCGGGCTGGACTACGACATGATACTGCTTTTCATAACCGCCGATGCCCAATACCTCGGTTACGCCAGGCACCGTCTGCAAATGCGACTTCACCAACCAGTCCTGAATCGTGCGCAACTCCTCCAATGTGCGCTCGCCGGTCTCGTCTTGCAGATAATAGAACAGCACCAACCCCATGCCCGTGGAAATCGGCCCCATCTCGGGCTCGCCGAAGCCGACGGGAATCTGTTCGCGCGCCTCCTGCAAACGCTCCCCGACTAACTGTCGAGCGAAATAAATATCCACCCCGTCGGCAAAGTAGATATTGACCACCGAAAGACCGAAGTTAGAGACCGAGCGAATATTATCTATGCCGGGCAATCCATTCATCGATATTTCGATGGGATAAGTCACATAGGTTTCTATCTCTTCGGGCGCGAGCCCTTCGGTAACCGTAAACACCTGTACGAGGTTCGGAGAGACGTCGGGAAAGGCATCTACGGGCAACTGCCGATAGCTATAATAACCAGCCGCCATCACCAAGACGGCCAACACCCCCACTAAGAGTTCGTTCCTGAGTACAATGCCTATTATTTTATCGATCATTTTTCAGCGCAATCAATGACTGTGGCCGTCGCCGAACGAGCCCTTGGCCAGTTGGGCTTTCAGCGTAAACGCGCCCTCGACCACATAGCGCTGGCCCACGGCCAAACCAGCAACGATTTCGACATCGACCTCGTTGCTGCGCCCCACCCGCACTTTTTGCGGCTCAAATCCTTCCGTCGTCTCAACAAAAACTACTCTTTCGCCCTCTATGGTCTGCAGGGCCGACTTGCGGATTAAAAGCGCTACCGAACGCGCTTCCATCGCCACCAGGCCGGCAACAAATGACCCCGGCCGCCATTGGCCGTTTTCATTATTGAGTTCCAATATCGCCACGGCGGTACGCGTCACTTCGTCGACCATCGGACTGACATAGGAGATCTTTCCTGTGACCGTCGAACCGTCCTCCTTACTGATGCGCACGCTTTGACCAGGTCGCACGGAAGATAGATCCTTCTGGTAAACCGTGAGTTTTACCCACACCAAGTTCAAGTCGGCGATAACAAAGGCTTCGGCATCGTCCTTAATGACCTCGCCCAGCGATATGTGCTTCTCGATAACGGTCCCTTGCAATGAAGCACGCAGTTCGTAGCGCGTGAAATACTCGTCCTCGTCAAAGGTCAGCGCCTGCAAATAGGCGTTGGAAAAACCCAACGCGTGCAGCTTCTGCTCGGCGGCGCGCATTTCGATGCGTTGCTCGGCCAGATTTTGCTCGGCGGCCAGGTAGTCGCGCTCGGACGAAATGGCCTCCCGCCAGAGTTTTTCCTCGCGGGTGAACGTCTTCTCTGCCAGCCCGAAGCGTTCCCTGGCGACCAAATAGGTCGATTTCAATTCCGCCAGTTCCCGGCTCTCGAGCTCAGCCAACACATCCCCTCTTTTCACCTGGTCCCCGAGCCTCTTATACACCTCCCGCGCCACCCCGGACACGCGGGGCACTACATGCACCAAGCGATCCGGGTCGATGACCACTTCACCCGGTAGACGCGTATATTTCGCTAAATTACCCGGCCCCGCTTCGCCGATTTCAATGCCGAACTCTCGTATCGCCTCGGCCTGCAAACGCACAATATCTTCGCCCTGATGTTCTTCGTGCCCATCTTCATGCCCATCTTCATACCCATCTTCATGCCCATCTTCATGCCCATCTTCATGCCCATCTTCGTCATCGTCCTCAGCGTGAGGATCCTCGTTGGCTACTTCAGCTATGCCAGGGCGAATCCCTAACGATCCCACCAGTATCAGAGCCACTATCCAACCTGTAAAGACCGACGTCCTGTAATTTGATTCTTTCATATAAAGCATCCTTTAGTAGCTCGTCGTGTCGTTCAACGGACCGCCGGTAGCCCGTTCCAAACGGTAGAACGCCGTGCGAAAATCGAATAGGGCCGCGACATATTCTTCGCGGACTTCGCTCAGCGTTTTCTGCGCGTCCAACAGTTCCAAATAGCTCACCTTGCCCTCAACATAACTGCGGCCAGCGACCTCGGTACCACGTTCAGCTTCATGCAAAATACCCTCTTCGAAAAGTTCGACCCGCTTGCGCGCGCTCTGCACTCCTAACAAGGCGCTTTCTATTTCCAATAGCACCTGGTAGCGCACTCGATCCTTCTCTGCAACCGCCTGGCCCACCACCGCCTTGGCTTCGGCTAGTCCCCCGCGCTGTTTCGCGCCCCCCCAAAGTGGAAAATCCAAGGCCACTGCAACGCGCCAAAAATTCTCTCCACCAGTTGCTCCGCGTATACTTTGGCGAAAAATACCCAAGTTCAAATCGGGCATCAGCCCCGCAAGTGTGGCTGATCGCGCCGAATGGCTGCTGATCACGGCCCAATCGGCACCGAGCAGATCCGGTCGACGTTCCATGCCCAGTTGTTGCAGCTTTTCCAATGGCAATAAACCCGGCTGGCCCAATAAGTCGCCGCGCAACTGCAAAGGCGCCTTATTGGGCCGAGCCAATAGCGTATTCAACTCGACTTTGGCCACCGACAAATCCCCGCGCGCCTCGACCATGCGGTTCGCTGCGCGCCCCGCTTCGACTTCGGCGCGCAATACCTCCAGCTGCACTACATCACCTGCCGCCAGACGCCGTTGCGCTTTCGCAAAAAAATCTTGCGCCAGCTGTGCGTTCTGTTCTACATATCCTACCCGCCGCTCGGCGAAGAGCACGCGATCGAAGGCCAATTTTACGCGGAATTGAATATCGAGACGCGTCATTTCAAGCACGGTCAGACGCGTAGCCTGCGCCGCCTGGCTGGCCGCCTGGCCACGCCGCCACCATTTGAGCGGAGATTCAACTCGTTGCGTAGCGCCGAAACTGCGCTCGGCGAAATCACTGGTACGGGTTATGCCAGGTAATTCTTCGTATTCCAGCTCAAGTTCCGGATCGGGCAAGGCCCTGGCTTGAGTCACGCGCGCCCGCGCTGCATCCCACACCTTTTGCGCAACCACAACTTCCGGATTCTGCTGCAGTGCCAAATCCACGGCCGCCTGCCGGTCCAACTCAAACGTCTGGGCATATGCCACATCGGCTAATATGCCGCAATTAACACCGCCTATTAGCACAATCGCGGATAGTGCATGTCGATACATAAGTTTCCCCTAATAAAATCCAAAGCATCCAGAGCAAAGCATCTTTGCATGCCACAGTAAGCCACACGTACAGCTGCGCGCAAAGATCCACTCCGTGCAGATGATCATGCACAGTGGCAAAAAACGATACGCTATAAAATCAGATCAGGAGAATAATAGTGCGGAGTGATGCTAGAGGATCTTTAGCAACAGCAGACTGTTGCAGGGGTGCCGCCCGTTTTTCATCTAAAATTGCCAATAGATGAAAACTTGTACGAGCGGCGAAAAACTGCGATTTGACGTTTTCTTCTTGAGCGGGAATCACCAGGGGCCGTCGGCCGGCGACGGTATCCGGGCCGACCAACATCAGAGCAATATCGGTGCAAGGCCCGCAATGATCGTCCGCTAGCGTATCCTGCGGCATAAAAAGAGCGCCAGGCGACGCTACAGCCGCTACGGATACTTCACAGGTCAAATCCGCCGAAGCCGCCTCTAACTCCATATGCCCGTCCTGACCGAGACATAGCACCAACCCGTCCACGCGTACGGCAAACGTGAACAGATAGGCCAGCAGGGCAAAACGGGCACAGAACGACTTTAGCTTATTGGCTTCCATGATATAGTACAATAAATCTGCGCCAGTTAAGGCGCAAGCCCACTAAAGACATTGTTCGTTATACCACGTAATTTATGGAGCCGCCGGTAAACGTCATTTCCGATTGTACTTTCTCATTACGAGCTTGAAGCCGGAGTGTATATCGTCGACTACACAGACCTTTACATCAACCAAACCCAATGGCAATGCAGCACGCACACATATCATATGCATACACCGCATCCCTTCTATCGCTCTTTCCATCCGTAGACCACCTGCGAATTGCGCCAGAAGAAATTCTCCGTCGCCTCCGTGCCCTTCTCAGCGAAATACGCGCGCACCGTGCTAATACAACGCGCATAGGTCCCCGCCCGCTCGCACACCGGCCAGTTACTGCCGTAAAAGAGCCGGTCTTCACCAAAAATATCCCACATCGCGTCCAGCGCCGGGCGATAGTATTCGGCCCCCACCGGTGCCGGTTGCTCCGCGCTATTTTCCATCAGCGCCGAAACCTTCATCGTGGTATGCGCATGCTCGGCCGCCCGGCGCATATTCGCCATCCACTCGTCTGAAGGCCGCTCGCCGTTGACCGTTACGCCGCTGACGTGCTCCAGGACAATCTTCAAATCCGGCACCTGTTCCTGCAGGGCAAAAAAACCGTCGGGACTCTTCCAGGGGAAATTCACATCCACGACCAGGCCCTTATCGGCGACCCGGCGCATATTGTCGATGAAATCACCCTGAGAGACATCCTCGAAATTACCGCCCCAAAAACGGATCCCCTGAAAAATAGGATCAGTGGAGAAACGCTCCAAGTCACGCGCGAAATGTTCGTCACCCGGCTCCAGTCGCCCCACCAACCCGACGATAAAGGAGACGTCCTTGGCGATATCCAACACCCATTGGTTGTCTTCCACCCACTCGCTGGCCTCAACGACGACCACACCGTCAACCCCCTCAGGCATCGCTTGAGCCTTGACCTGATCCGGCAAAGTCGGGCGGTAGAGCAATTCGTTATCCGGATTGGGCCAGGGTACGCCCTCGGGCCGAAGCGGGTCAAAGATATGAACATGTGTATCGATAATCATTTTATCACCTCACACTTTGAAATAAGGGGCTAAATCCGCCATGATCATTTCCAATTCGCGACCGTCTTCAGCATCCATCACCGGCGCTCCCGGAGCGCGCAACCGGGCGCTTTCGAGCACCCCGCGCCGCACCAGAATCTCCTTGCAAACATTCAAGCCGACCGCCATAATCAAATTGATCTGCGGCAATAACAAATTAAAAATATCGCGCGCACGGCGCTCGTCACCCGCCTGATAGGCGTCCCAGATCTGCACATGCACGTCGATTGCCTCGGCTGCCGGCATAAAACCGCTAGCCCCCCGCCGCATCTCCGACAGCATCCAACGTCCGTGGCCACCACCGAACACGCCCAGGCAGCCTTCCTTGACTTGATTGATCACCGCGCTGATCTGGTGCGCGCTAGGCTGCTGCTCCTCCTTCAGATAATCAATATGTTCGACCTCGGCAAAGAGCTCGCGCATAAAATCCGCGCTCAACCCCCCGGAAGTATGCTGCAAAAAAACCGGCCGCCCAGCCGCCTTGGCGATCGCCTCGTAATACTCCCGTACCTCCTCTTGCCGCCCGCCCGCCGGCGGCAGCGCCACCACTGCATCGACCCCGGCCTTTACCGCCGCCTCCGTACACACCACCGCCACCTCCTTCACCGGCCCCGCGACCCCAGCAACCACCGGCACTTGCCCGCCCGCGGTCTTGACCACGACTTCCACCAACTGCGCCCTTTCCCCTTCGCTCAAAAACTGATACTCCCCGCCAAGAACGGGAAACACCAACCCATGCGCCCCGCACTCGATGCAAAAGCCGGTCTGCCGTTCCAAACTCTTCACATCCAGCTCCCCATTCTCCCGCAACGGCGTCTGCATCACCGCAAAAATTCCCTTCATAACCTCACTCATCTCTTCTCCTTTTTATATAACTTGATCAACTATATCTCACCCAACACTATTCGTTTTACCCATTTCCTTCACCAAGCCATCCCGCAGCACGCCCGAGATCCATTAGGGGAAGCAACTGAGAAGGCAAATGTTTGCGCCCCTCAACCAACTGCGATCACTTCACCTAAACCGTGCACCTAAAGAATCGAGACCCGATTGAAGGGGACGGGCGGCACACCTGGCGCAGCTTATAGAGCGAACCTAGCCGCGAGCGGGCCGTCAACCCTCGAGATAATCGGCAATCCGCTTGGGCGAACCATCCTCTGTAGTCTCCATCGCCGCAATCACCAACGCAAAACTCTGCAGATTATCCTCAATTCTCGTTGCCGATGCCGGCCCACCCTCTAACCAATCGACAAACTCCTGCAACTGATATTCGTGCCCCGTATGCTCCAACGCCGGCGCCTGGTAGACCTCGAGCTCTTGCCCAACCCGAGTAATCCGCACCTCGTCGCCCGCACCGATTTCTACCGTGCCCCCTTCAAACTCGAGGCGATAATATTCTTTGTGCCAGCAACTCGTAATACCCGCCGCTGAACTATTGCCCTCATAGGCGGCATGCACCCCATTATCCATTCGCATCAAATAAAAACCGCTCGAAAAATGCTTAAAACTCGACCACTCTGGATTCCAACCAAACCCCTGAAATGCTTCGCAATCGCCGCCCGATAAAAAACGCATCATATCGAAATGGTGCACCGAACCTTCGAAGAGCAAACCGAAATCCATATCGTGCCGCCACGCCTTACCCCATGACCCGTGCTCGCGATAATCACAAGCATAACGCCCGACAATATGCTGCAACCGCCCCAAGCGTCCCTCATCGCGTATTCGCACCACCTCTTGTTTATTCGGCTCATAACGATAATTCTGAATAATCGCGCAGGGCAACCCCGTCTCCTTGGCCTTGGCCGCAATGGCCTTGGCTTCTTCTAAGGTAGAGGCGATCGGTTTCTCGCAGATCACCGGCATCCCCGCGTCTAGCGCGGCGATGGCCAGCGCGCTGTGGAATTGCGGTGGGGTGGCGATGCCGCAAAAATCAGCCTGCACTTTGGCGCAGGCTTCCATGCCATCGGTAAAAAGCTGGTCGGCGCGCAAACCGAGTTTGGCCCCCTGCTCGGCGAGCACTTCCTCGTTGACCTCGACTAGGCCAACAATTTCTACGCGGTCGCCCAATTCCTCCGTAAGCCATTGGATCCAGCGCCCAGCCATGCCACTGGCGCCCATCATCAAACAAGTCTTAGCCACCGTATACTCCTCTATTCTTTAGGATAATCAGTAGGTCTGCTCCGGTCTGCCATCCCATTTAGCCAGCCATTCGGCTTGTCCCATCACCGCGGCAGACTCTTTACCGCTGCGCGCGACAAAGCCAAATTATTTGCCGCTGTGTGTTGCCGTCTCTGTCGCCTCGTAACGCAAATCCATTACAGCCTGCAGCGAAAACCAAATACTCAACACGTGCACTTCTTCTGCGTCGCGATAATATTGCGCGTCCTGGTGCCAGGGCGTATCGGTCCGGCGCTGATCCGGCACTTGGGCCGCACATTGAAAATACCGTGTACCGACAACTCATCGGTGCCCAACAGGTCTTCGGCCAAATCGAGCAGCGACGGCTCGACCAACAACGCGTACATATCGGGCCCGACCAAATCGCGCCGAGGGCTGCGCATATACGATGGACGACCCGCCGCCGACCACAAATGTGCCATTCGATGCGTAAAGTCTAGATCGGAACGCGTATCTTACAACAACCCGCCCTGCACCCACTGCTCAATCTGCCACTCACTCCAATCTCGCAAAATATTGTCGGCCAACTCCAAGGCCTCTTGCGCAACCACGTCCGGCGCGTGCAGATATCCTTCGCGCTGATAAAAACCCACCTGCTGATCGGTTAGTATTTTCATTCGTTCGCCAATTCTACAATAGACCCGTCCGGCTGAATCCGCCGCCTTTCGGCCTCTACCCCATCAAACCAATCTTGCAACGCACCGAGCATGTGACTCGTCCGTTCCGGCTCCGATTCCGCCAAATTGTTCTTTTCTTCTGGATCGTGCTCAATATTATATAGCTCTGGAGCGATCGGTGGCGGGGTTATCAACTGCGGGTCCGGGTCATCCATCAAGGTCGTGACTTCGTCGGGGTGATATTTATATCTAATATCCATCTCGACATAGCGATCCATCAGCCGTTGATCGGCATCGCTCTGCGGCTTTTCGGCCAAGCGCGGCCGCACCAATTTCCACGGCCCCGCGCGCATCGCCGCATTGATCCAACCGACGGGCTGCTGAGCATTGAGTTGCCAGAATCGAGCCGGGGCCTCGCCGCCTGACCCGCGCAAAATAGGCAACGCATCACACCCGTCCAAAGGCCGCCCACCCGGCCGCTCAACGCCACAAATATTGGCCAAGGTCGGTAACCAGTCCGTAGCGTGTACCAAATCATCGACCCGACGCCCCTCTTCTAAACCGCCGGGCCAGTTCATAATCATCGGCACCCTGATCCCGCCTTCGTAGACCGAGCCTTTCTGACCGTTAAAACCGCAATTATAACGCAATGTATTGGTATCCATGCCTTCCGGTACCTGATCCGGGCGCAGATTAAAAGCCGGCCCGTTGTCGCTGGTAAACATCAGGATCGTATCGTCGCGCAACGCCAATTCGTCCAGCGTCTGCGCGATCTGCCCGACGCCCCGATCCATGATTTCGTTCATCGCATAGGTAATCGCCACCCCCGGACTCATACCCGCATCCAAATAGGGCTGCACGACCTCGTCGGGGGCCTGCAAGGGCGAGTGCGGGGCATTGTACATCACGCAGAGCATAAAGGGCTCTTGTCGGTGCCGCCGCACAAAATCCACCGCCTCCGCGGTAAAGACATCCGTCAGATATCGGCCGTCCGCCGTCTCGCGCCGACCATTGCGTTCAATCCACCAGTTGAAATAATCCATCCAACCGCCGCGAAATCCGACAAACTCGTCGAAACCGCGTGCATTGGTATGATAGCGATCCTCGAGTGCGCCATTGTGCCACTTGCCGATCAACCCCGTCGCATAACCCGCATGCTTGAATGTATCGCCGATCGTTACTTCATCGAGTGCGATCCGGTCTCTGCCGCGTACTTCCTGCGGCGTCAGTGCCCCGGTGCGATGCGGATAGCGCCCAGTCAACAGCGCCGCCCGCGAAGGCGAGCACACCGGCGAGCCTGCATAGTGCTGGCTCAAGCACACACCGTCGTGCACAAGCGCGTCGAGATGCGGCGTCTGTGCGGGGCCGTCGTTGAAGATGCCGAAATCGCCATAGCCCATATCATCGGCGACGATGAGAATTATATTCGGACGTTTTGCCATAATAACCCCTAAAAGATATAACGAATGATAGCCGGCGCGTTTGTCGAATCTAAAACTATTGCGTAAAATTAGCTCCGGCGCAGCATATAACCAACACTCACGGCAAGGAGAATTTTGCGATGCCCGGCACCCCTCTCGACGATCGCGCGGTACGCGAATTCATCACCCAGGGCTATACGCTCGTACAAGCCGATCAGCCGGCGGAATTCCACCGCGAAGTCAGCAAAAAACTCGACGCGACCCTCGACGCCGAAGGCAACCCCGGCAACAACATTCTGCCCCGCGTGCCCGAACTGGGCGCCATCTTCGACAGCCCCTCAGTGCGCGGCGCCTTGCACAGCCTGCTCGGCCCCGGCTACTCGATGCACCCCCACCGCTACTGCCACCTCAACCGCCCCGGCAGCCAGGGCCAGAACTGGCACAAAGACGATTATGTCTACGATTCCAACGCACGCCACCACCGCTTCCGTTGGTTAATGGCCTTTTATTATCCGCAAGATGTCGACCCCGAGATGGGACCGACCGGCATTATGCCCGCCCGACAGCACTACAACCATATCTCAGACCCAGATCCGGCCAAGGCGAGTGAATTAGAACAAAAACTCTGCGGACCCGCCGGCACCGTCGCATTGGTCAATTTCGATGTCTGGCACCGAGCCACCGCCAATACCAGCAACCGCAAACGCCATATGCTAAAATTTCAATTTTTGCGTATGCAAGAGCCTATCGAACCCAATTGGCAACGCACGGACGAAGACTGGCAGCAGGTTGCCGAAGATCCCCATCCGGGACTCTCAGCGCATATCTGGCACTGGTTGGCCGGTGCCCCAGCGACCAATGCTCGATCTGTAGACGATGCGGCCGCACTAATATCCATACTGCAAAACGACGACGAAAAACAGTGCATCGACACGGCCTACGCATTGGGCCATCTCGGCGACCGCGCCGTGCCGGCCCTTATCGACGCCCTGCGGTTGGAAGCCCTAGCCAAAGCCGAATCGAAACAAGCCAAAGCCCCCGCCAATGTGCAAGGCGGCAATCCCGCCGACCTCGACACCGCCCACGCACTGTCCGCCATTGGCCCGGCCGCCGTGCCTGCCCTTATCGAAGAGCTCGCCAGCGCGGATTGGCCCCTGCGCTCCGCCGCCGCCGACATCCTCGGTAATTTGGGGCTCGAATCCCGCACTGCAACTCCCGCACTCAACCGCGCGCTCACCGATGAAAATCGCTGGGTGCGACGAAACGCCGCCGAAGCCCTCGGCACAATCTCTCCCGAAAACGAAGAAAGCGCCGCGCTATTGGCCCAAGCCCTGAAAGATGGGGACGAGCAAGTGCGCCGCAATGCCGCACTCGCCTTAGCCAAAATAGGCCCCGCCGCCGCCTCGGCCGTTTCTGCCCTGCGAGCAAGCTTAGCCGACGAGAATCGCTACACTCGCTTTAACGCGCTATTGGCGTTGCAGCGCATCGGCACCCCCACCGCCCTCGATGCCCTCTGGAACGACGTGCACACCGCTCGTTGGTGTCCTATCACGAACAAAGAAACACCCTATTAATCCGTGCGAAACAACAACCATGGACAAAGAGTATTCAATCACCGGCGCGCTCAATACAACAAGCGCGCGATCGCGATACCTTGTTCTCCGGCCACCGAATAAAGTACATATCGCGCATCGCCTTCGGCATAAAACGCCGGATCGCGCAGCTGCCGCACCTGCCCCTTAATCGCCCCCGATCGCGAAGGTACCAAAGGCTGCTGCACCCCTTCCCATTCCATCTCAGGCTCTAACAAACACACCGGCTCACTAAAAGACCAGTTCTGCCAATCAGCCCTTAGATCCGCCGTCGCCAACAGAATACTTTCCGGGCGATCACCGATCCGCGTATAGAGCAAAAACAACCGATCGCCTTCGACCCATAGCGCGGTGTGCCGCACCTGGGGCAGCAATCGCGGCCCTTCGACAAAGTCTGTTAACCCGTCCCGCGAGCGATAAATTACCCCATCGACATTATCGTATTTGCCCAATCCATAATACCAGTCCGCATAGCGAAAAACGCGCAAATAGTATTTGCCCAGAATTTCGGGCCGCACCACAAAATCGATGCCGTCTACCGACAGCGCAGCAAAGGACACTTGGCCCAACTCCTGCCGATCTTCCGCTGCGGGTTGGTGAAAGTACATGCGAATTTGCCGCCGCTGCTCGTCCACATGCACATCCGGGCTGGCGATATGCCGACGCCCGGGGGCCCGATCCATATGCAAGACTCCGGGCTCGTGCACCGTCCATGGCCCAGCTAAATCATCAGCGTAGGCCATGCGAATATAGGCCCCATTGTGATGCGCAAAGTACAGATAATAGCGTCCCAAACGACCTTCTACCCATTCGGGCACCTTGATCAACGATGGGCCATTGATATTCTCACCGCGCTCACCTT
>Ga0115002_10005072_pt1 | contig 15680 bp, 17 predicted proteins | sample ArcticOcean_MG_C_8_FD_89576 | JGI IMG/M metagenome (GOLD analysis project Ga0115002, IMG submission 89576) | Marine microbial communities from western Arctic Ocean - ArcticOcean_MG_CB11_86 | ecosystem: Environmental > Aquatic > Marine > Oceanic | place: Arctic Ocean: Canada Basin | collected... | reverse complement strand
ATCGTCGCCGGGTGTTCGATGGGCGGAGCAATCGTGCTCAAAGCTGCCTTCGACCATCAAGATGAAATCCGCGGGATCCTCGGCCTAGAAACTACTGCCGCTGGTCACGGTCGCTACAACGATTTTCTTCACCATCCGGCGGTGCACGGCGGTGAACTGTGTGCGACTTACACCTACGGCCTCAATGCGCCGTCGAGTCCCGAGGCCGGTAAACGCGAGAACTGGTGGTACTACGCACAGTCCGGGCCTGGTGTATATCGAGGGGATATTCATTTTTATTGTAATGACTGGGACTCGTGGAACGAGCTCGGCCGCATTGATACAGCCAAGTGTAAGGTTGCGTTGTTGTCAGGTGAATACGATTACTCCGCCACGCCGCAGATGACCGAAGATGTGCATAAAGCGATCCCCGGGTCGTACTTCAAGCTGATGCAAGGTATGGGGCATTTCCCAATGATCGAGAACTATCCGAATTTTAAGCCATACCTCATGGATGCCTTGGCCCATATTGGCGATGAACCCACGCAAGCGAAGGTAAGTAAGGAGTACGGCCTTGGCAAAATTAAATGAGCAACAAGAACAGATGTGTGCGTCTAGTCAATGGGACTTCTCAGATCTCAAGGCCTTATTTATCAACTGCACATTAAAACGCTCACCGGAGGTTTCGTACACGCAAGGTCTGATTGATATATCAACGGCGAACATGGAAAAAACAAATTGTCGGTGGAGACCGTACGCGCAGTCGATTTTGATATCGCCTACGGCGTATGGTCAGATATGACAGAGCATGGTTGGGAGACGGATGAGTGGCCAGGCATATTAACGAAGGTGATGGCGGCCGATATTCTCGTTGTCACCTCGCCCATCTGGCTGGGTGAGAAGTCATCAGTGTGTTCCAAGGTAATTGAGCGACTGTACGCGGCATCCGGAGATCTCAATAGTGCGGGGCAGTACGCCTATTACGGTCGAGTCGGGCGCCTCATATCTCGACTCCGGATCGGGCGGGCCCGAAAATGATTTCACTAACCGCAATACGATTTTTATGACGTGGAATCTGTTGCATCTTGCACGTATGTTGAAGGACGCTGGTGGGATCCCGGCGCATGGGAACCAGCGCTCCGAGTGGGATGCCGGCTGTCGGTTCGATTTCGACAATCCAGACTACCGCTGAGCAGCCGGCTCGGTAGCACCGAATTACGGCCCGGCGTTTGCGTACTTCTCACGAATGAAAAAGAGGAACCCCATTCCAGTGCCCTGAGGCGACAAGGTGTTGATGGTGGAAACGAGTGCGGCCCGTGCACCATCATTGCCCGAGCGAGCACGAGTAGGCTTCGCGATCATGATGCGGTACGGTTTAGTTCGCCTAAGGTTCCGCAAAGAAATCAATCACCATTCGCGAAAAGCGGGCGGCGCGCTCAATCTGTGTCCAGTGACCGCAATGACTGAAAACGTGGAGCTGTGAGTGTGGGATCAGCTCGGCAAAGCGCAGTGCATTACTCAATGGGATCACGGCATCTTCGCGGCCATGAAAGATCAGCGTTTCGTGGGGTAGGGCCGCGATGTCTGCCTCGTCGCTGGCCATCGCTTCGATCCAACGTTGGCGTGGTGCTGGAAACATCGCTCGATAAGCTTCTTGTACCCCGGGCCGAGTGCTCGCTTCGAAGCGCATGCGCGCTAAATCGTCGGTCATCAGCGCCCGGTTGTAGGCAAAAACGTCGAGCAGTGCGCGCATATTCTCAACCGATGGTTCATACCCCCACACGGCATCAAGCCCGGGGGTTAATTCAAAATCTACGCCCACGGCGCCCATCAGCACCAGACGCCGGATCCTGTTGGGGTGTCGGATTGCGAGTGCCAGCGACAAGCCGCCACCGAAGGAATTGCCGATCAGATCCACTTGTTCGAGTTCGAGTGCGTCCAGAAAACCGATCGCGTGATCGATCCAAGTGTTGAAGTTGTATTCGATGTCCGCTGGGCGCTCGGTATAGCCAAAGCCAACCATGTCTGGCGCCAGCGCACGATGATGTTTCGCCAATTCCGGCAGTGTTATCCGCCAGTTCGCCCAACCGGTAACACCGGGTCCCGAACCATGGATCAGCAACACGGGCGGGCCGCTGCCGACGTCGTGGTAGTTCGTTGTGATGCCGCCAGCGGTGATTGATTGTCCGATTTCGGGGTTTGCCGTTGCGTTCATGGAGTCTCCAGGCACAGGTTTATTCGCGTCGTTTACTGTGACATTACTCCAGTGGAACGACAACACTGATTGAGCCCTAGGCCTGCTGGAGCATACCAAGCTGTTTGGTAATGCCTACCAACACGATGGCTACGCGAATCTCTGATTCGCCGAAGTAGACCCGTAGGCCGGATCCGAGAATGCAGTAGGTGGTCGATTGATGTTGGTGATTTCTAATCGACTACGCCGAGGACAAATGTCAGTTGCTGCATGTTTGCCGTGCGAGAAGAATCGATGAACGGGCCGCACGGTAGCGCATCCGCTAGCGCGCGGAGGCTCATTGGATCGACGCCAAATTGGTCACCTCGAACGTGAGCGTTAAGTGTCAGTTGAATGTAAAGCCTGAGTAGGCATCCTCAACCATCGCCTCGCATATTTCAACGTAACCGGGCCAATCGACGTAAGGAACGAAGCCGCGCGGCTTGCCCGGTATATTCGTGCCTTGGTACCAGTTATCGCATGCGGTGAATAATGTGCGCGCGGCTGCCAGGCCGACTCGATCCATCCAATCGTCTTCAGCCGTCGGTGTGACCTCGACGGCGCTGTAGTCGTTGTCCGCCATGTGCTGTAGACAATCGCCGATCCAATTCACATGCTGCTCGATCGCCACCACCATATTAGCTAATACCGACGGGCTGCCAGGGCCGGTCACCATGAACAAATTCGGAAACTCAGCGCTCGATAATCCAAGGTATGTGCGCGGGCCGTCGGCCCATTTATGGCTCAGCTTAAGGCCGCTTTTGCCGCGGATGTCGATTTGGTTCAATGAACCCGTGAAGGCGTCGAATCCGGTGGCAAAGACGATGCAATCCAGTTTATGTTCCTCATCGTTGGCGATGATGCCTTTAGCGGTGATGGCCTCCACGCCGTGTTGACTCACGTCGACTAAGGTCACATTCGGCCGGTTGTAGGTTTCGAAGTAGTGCGTATCGAGACACGGACGTTTACACGCGTAGATGTGTTGCGGTTGGAGTGCCTGGGCAGTGCTGGGATCGTCGACGATTTGAGCGATTTTGCTCCGAATGAATGCTGATATGTCTTCGTTGGCGGCGCGATTGACCGACGAGTCCCGATAGGCCGTGGAGTAACTCAATCCACCTGCTTCCCAGCACTTCTCGTAGGTCCTGTTGCGCTCCGACTCCGACACCTCAAAGGTCTTTGGCGCAGCACGATCGATAACAATATCCATCGCTACCGGCTGCCGGTAGTTGCGCGCGCGAAACCCCGCATAGTCGGCCTTGATCTGCGCCTCATAGGTTTTATCCATGGGACCGTTGCGGGCTGGGGTGCTGAATTGCGGCGTGCGCTGGAACACTTTTAGATGCGCGGCTGATTGCGCAATCACGGGGATAGCCTGGATCCCAGTTGAGCCGGTGCCGATTATCCCGACCCGTTTGTCGTGGAAATCGACCTCAGCGTGCGGCCAGTTACTGGTATGGAACCAGTCGCCTTCAAATTGCTCGAGTCCTGGAAAATCTGGTGTCTTCATGGTCGATAGGCAGCCGGTCGCAAGAATGCAAAAGCGGGCAGCAATCGTCCCACCGGTGTCGGTTTCTATGCACCACGTATTGTTCGTTTCGTCATAGGACGCGTGCGTTACGGTTGTCTCAAACTGCATAGCGCTGCGCAACTCGAAGCGTTCGGCGACATGATTTAGATAGGTCAAGATTTCTGTCTGCGATGCATAGGTTTCTGACCATTCCCATTCCTGCTGGAGTTGTTCAGAAAACTGATAGGAGTATTGCAAGCTCGGTGCGTCGCAGCGCGCACCGGGATAACGGTTCCAATACCAGGTTCCGCCAATATCTGCGCCACGCTCATATAAGCGCACGCTAAACCCGAGTTGTCGTAGTTTATACACTGCGTAGAGGCCGCCGAATCCAGCGCCAACGACGACCGCGTCGAAATCTGCCCGTGTTGGTTGAGCTCCGTGGTTGTTCGGTTTGCGTTTGTCCATGGATATAAAAAAGGAATGCTATAAGTTCGAAGACAGCTTGTATTTTCGCATAAGATTGCGAAATGTCCTGTATCGCTGTTTTGGGGGTAACTTGCGCCGTGAGCGCAACGTCAGGGCGAAAGACATGCGGAGCGGAGCTCTGATGATGTTTCTAAGTGTGTTGTGCATCCAGCAACGCGTAGCCGAATAAACTGATGTTGTACCAGTTGCGAAAATTACGCTCGCCGAGCTGGCGAGCCAACGTCAGGTGCTGTTCATATGTACGCGCTGCTTAAAACGATCCACATCGCGAGCGTTATAGGATCCATTAGTCTGTTCGCCATGCGTTTGATTTGGGCTTATAGCAAGCCACAGCGACTACAGATACATTGGGTGCGAATTGTGTCCCACGCAATTGACGTCGTATTACTCGCGAGCGCGATTGGATTAACCATGGTTATGCATCAATACCCGTTTACCCATGCCTGGCTGACGGCGAAGGTCTTGGCCTTAGTTGCCTATATCATTTGCGGCAGCGTGGCGCTGAAACATGCGCGCTCGCGATGGGAACGGAACCTTGCAAGTGCCGCGGCCCTCGGATGTGTCGTCTATATCGTCGCCGTGGCGATTAATCACGATCCGTTTCCGTTCGGTTGAAGCGCATGGTCGTATGCGTGCTAGAGAACCTATGGACCCGAGACTAGCACTGCTTGCCCGTGAAGCGTCGGCGTGCACACTGTGCGCCGATTCCCTACCCTTTGGCCCACGGCCGGTCTTTCAAGTGCACGAGGCGGCGAAAATTCTAATTGCCGCGCAGGCGCCGGGCACCAAGGTGCACGCCTCCGGGCGCCCATTCACAGATGCTAGTGGCGATCGGCTGCGTGACTGGATGGGGATCGATGGTGACACTTTTTACGACCAGCAGCGAGTTGCTATTTTGCCCATGGGGTTTTGCTATCCGGGTCGCGGAAAATCCGGAGATCTGGCGCCAAGGACCGAGTGTGCACCAGCGTGGCGTCAGCAATTTTTGGATTTGATGCTGGACCTCGAGCTGACCTTAGTTAGCGGACGCTATGCCCACAATTGGCACTTCGACGGCTCCAGCCGCACGACCCTCGCCGCGACGGTATACAACTGGCGTGACTACGCGCCCGCAATAATCCCCCTGCCGCACCCGAGCCCACGCAATAATATATGGCTTAGGAAGAACCCTTGGTTTGAAACGGACCGGTTACCGGTGTTGGCCGAACGGGTACAACACGTGCTGCGTAAAAATCCTAGTTGAAATTAGTTTATGAACAAATAAACATATTTTAAATCACTCACTGAATCATTAATATAGGTGATTAAGGCCATAGAAGCCGTTGAGCGATTTCTAATACATGAAATTATTTGCATATATATTCATAATAACGCTCCCGTTATTAGCTAACGCCGGGGTGGCGCGGGCAGAAACAGTACCTTGGCGGCTACAGGAAGCCTTGGCGTTACCAACGTGGCTAACGTTGAGCGGTAGCTATCGCACCCGCTACGAGACGCTCGATACTCAGTTTCGAGCTGGTCGAAACGGTAGCGATCAGATCTTGCTGTTGCGCACGACCCTACGCGCGGCGATCGCGCGAGGGCCATTTACCGTTGTCGGCGAGCTGCTCGATGCGCTTGCAGCACTGGACGACCGCGGCACCCCCATCAGCACTGGACTGGTTAACACTGCGGAATTACTGCAAGGATTTCTGCGCTGGCAGGGCGCAAACGTGCTTGGCCTAGACGGCGCCAGTACGGCGACGATCGGGCGATTCACCATGGACATCGGCAGCCGACGCTTCGTCGCGCGGAATCGGTTTCGCAATACGATCAACGCCTTCACCGGGATTGACTGGCAATGGCAAGGCAAGAACGGTCGTCAACTTCGTGCGTTCGCTACATTGCCCGTCAATCGCAAGCCGAACACGGTGCTGGCACTGCGCCACAACGACGCTGAATTCGACGAAGAAGACTCGGGCGTCAAATTCTGGGGTTTGTATTTAACTGAAAAATTTAGCTGGGGCGATCACGGTGAGCTGTTTTATTTTGGCCTCGACGAGGATGATTCCAACGGTCGACGCACGCGTAACCGTGAGCTGTCCACGATCGGGTTTCGCCTCTACCGCAAACCACGGCGATCAGCATTTGATTATCAAGTTGAATCGGTGTTTCAATTTGGCGAATCCCGTTCGTCGAGGTTATCAACGAATGTTACGGACCTAGATCATTTCGCCTATTTCCAACGTGCGGAGCTGGGCTATTCCTTCGCGCATAACTGGCGCCCGCGTCTGCTGGCGCAATACGACTATGCCAGTGGTGACGATCGGCCGATCGATGGCGCGAACGAACGTTTCGATACCTTGTTTGGCGCACGTCGATTCGATTTCGGGCCAACCAGTATTTACGGCCCGTTTGCGCGCGCGAATATCAACTCACCAGGGTTGCGTTTGGCATTGAAACCGGCTTCGTCGGTTTCAAGCTTTGTTGCCTATCGCGCCTATTGGCTGGCATCAAAGCGTGATGCTTGGACGACCAGCGGAGTGTGCGATGTGAGTGGTGGCAGCGGTCGTTTCATCGGTCACCAGGTAGAGCTGCGGATACGTTGGGAGGCGGCGCCTGAAAACATTCGTATCGAAGGCGGGGTCGCACACTTATTCGCAGGATCGTTTATCCACGACGCCTCCATCAGCAACCGCCAAGGCGACGCAACCTATTTGTATTCGCAGATCGGATTTAGCTTCTAAATCGAATGAATGATTCCGCCTCAGCATTTGCGACCGCCGTGCAGTTGATTGGCGACTTTGACGCGGCCTTGCTCGAAATTATCGCTCTTTCGCTGCGGGTGAGCCTGTCGGCCGTCGTGCTTGGAGCGCTGCTCGGGCTGCCGTTGGGAGCGGCGCTTGCGATTGGACGATTTCGCGGTCGCCAAGCATTGATTGTGTGCGTCAACACGTTGATGGGTTTGCCGCCGGTTGTTGTCGGATTGATTGTCTATCTACAGCTGTCGCAGTCCGGCCTGCTCGGCTGGCTGCATATATTATATTCACCGGCTGCGATGATAATCGCACAGCTGATCCTAGTGACGCCGATCGTCATCGCATTAACCCGGCAGTTCATCGAGGATGCCGATGCCGATTATGACGAAGAGTTGCGATCGCTAGGGGTGCGTGGTTGGTCCAAGCTCGTCACGCTGATCGTGGAGGTTCGCTACAGTTTGGTGACGGTAGTTTTGGCCGCGTTTGGCCGCGCGATCGCTGAGGTTGGTGCGGTGATCATTGTTGGCGGTAATATCAATCACGTCACGCGAGTGATGACGACCGCGATAACCCTCGAAACCTCGAAGGGTAATCTCAGCCTAGCGCTGGCGCTGGGTCTTGTCTTAATGTTCCTTGCGCTCGGGGTAAACGCAGCGGCCGCGACGATCAGGCATTTTGCGCCGAAGGTGGCTTATGCTTGATTTAGCCGTTTGTGAATCAGACGCAAAAGATGCCCGGCGCGCACCGTCAATACTGCCGCTCTCGGTCGATGGCTTAGTGTATGAACACGCTGGCGTTCGCATCATCGACAACATTTCCTTGCACATTGAAGCCGCCGGTTGCACCGCGATCATGGGTTATAACGGCGCTGGAAAAAGTGTACTGGTGCGCTTACTGCATGGTCTGCTTACCCCAAGCGCTGGCGCGTGCCGGTGGGCGGGTAACTTCGACGCGAACGAAATCGCAAGGCGTCAGGCGATGGTGTTTCAGGCACCTGTGCTGCTGCGACGGTCGGTTGCAGCCAATGTTGAGTATGCGCTCCGAATACGCAGTTTTAATGGCGAACGACGTGCGCAGCGACTTGAAGCGATACTGCAGGAAACCGATTTGCTGAGTCTCAGAGACCGGCCGGCGGCCGTGTTGTCGGCCGGTGAGCGGCAGCGGGTCGCGTTATGCCGCGCGTTGGCGATAGAACCCGAGATCGTATTTCTGGATGAGCCGACGGCGAGTCTTGATCCGGCGGCGACCGTGGCGATTGAACGGATTCTTGCACGCGCGATGCGTGCTGGGCGAAAACTGGTCATGGTGAGCCAGAGCGTTGGTCAGGTGCAACGCCTCGCGCGCGACGTCATCTTTGTCCATCGAGGTCGGATCACGGAACACACACCGATTGAGGAGTTTTCAACGCAACCGCGCTCGGAACCTGCGCGCGCGTTTGTCGCTGGCGAATTATTTGAATAGAGATGGAGAAACAATGTTGTCGAGGTTGTTAAACTTCATCTGTGTCGGATGCTGCTTACTCGGCAGCACAATACCGGCCGCTGCAGATCAACCATTCATTCTGTTGCAGTCGACGACATCGACGCGAAATTCAGGCTTGTACGACTATTTGTTGCCGATGTATCAAAAATTCAGCGGGGTGGTGGTGCGGGCGGTGGCTGTGGGTACCGGCCAGGCGTTGGCGAATGCACGCAATGGCGATGCCGATGTACTCCTGGTGCACGCGCGTAACGCGGAAGAACAATTCGTCGCCGATGGGTACGGGGTGCGGCGTTTCGATTTGATGTACAACGATTTTGTTATTGTTGGCTCGAACACTGATCCCGCTCAGATCCGCGGCCTCAATCGGGCGGCCGAAGCACTGCAACGCATCGCGCGTGCTAATGCCTTATTCGTTTCGCGCGGCGACGACAGCGGAACGCACCAGAAGGAACGCGCGCTGTGGCAAGATGCCAAGGTCGATGCCGTTGCCGCGAGTGGCACCTGGTACCTGGAAACTGGGAGCGGCATGGGTGCGACCTTGAACATTGCAGCCGGCAGATCTGCCTATGCCTTAACCGACCGAGCGACGTGGATCAGTTTTCAGAACAAGCAAAGTTTCGAGATCCTCGTTGCAGGCGATCCGAAACTGTTTAATCAATACGGTGTCATTTTGGTCGATCCTGAACGTCATCCCCATGTGAAAGCAGCGCTTGGTCAAGCGTTCATCGACTGGTTGTTAAGTTCAGCTGGTCAGAACGCGATTGCTGCTTTCAAAGTCGGCGGCGAACAATTGTTCTACCCCAACGCTACACGTTAGAGTAACCCTACCTCGCGTGCACGTTTAACGCAGCGAATTGAGGAGAGTGTCATGAACTTCGAAGAGTTGGATCGTGCCAGCGTTGACTACGTGCTCACCACGACGCGTGCAGTGCGCAAGCGGCTTGATTTCACGCGACCGATAGCGCCAGAGGTGATCGAGGAGTGCATCGACATTGCGGTCCAGGCGCCAACTGGTTTATTAGGCCAAACATGGCATTTCCTGATCGTGAGCGAGGCGACTAAACGCGCAGCCCTGGCCGATATCTACCGTCGCGCTGTTGAGACCTACAATTTGGGCGAAGTCGTACCCGATGAATACTTGGGCGGTGTTCTCCAGCGAGACCGGGACGACCTGCGCGAGGCTCAGCTAGGTCGGTTGTTTGAGTCTTCCGTGTATTTGTTCGAGCACATCCACGAGGTACCAATGTTCGTCATCCCCTGTATCGAAGGTCGCATGGAAAATGCCGGGCCGGCGCCGCAAGCCTCTTTATATGCCTCAATCCTTCCGGCGACGTGGTCTTTTATGTTGGCGTTACGCGCGCGTGGCCTTGGCACCGTGTTGACCACCATTCACGTACCATTCGAGCACGAGATCGCTGAGGTGCTCAATCTGCCTGAGAGCTTAACCCAAGCGGCGTTTCTGCCGGTCGCCTACACCGTGGGTTTAGAGTTTAAACAGGCCAAGCGAGTCCCTGGTAGAGAATGTACGCATTGGGATAGCTGGCGTCAGCGGCGCTGATAACTGATCGTGTCCGTCGCTTTGAAGAATTGGGGTGGCAGGGGCGTCGCTGAGGTTGACCCGTAACGAATATCTAACTGGGTTTTTTTCTAAGCCCGATTAAAAGGATCACACAACTCACGATCATCGCGAGTGACAAGGAGAATAATAAGCAATCCACAATCAGTTCTTTCGATCCGCTGCTTACTTGTCCCTGGCCCGCGATCGGCATCGAACGACCTGCACCCCAAATCGCGGCCAGTAAAGTCGCCAACCAATTGGCACAGGTGCCGTAGATCAGGAGGCCGAAGACTGTCTTAAGCCAAACTTGTGACAACACCAAGCGACTCCAGATCGCGCCTAGCGCGATCAGAAATATGCCGTTGATGATCCCTTCGAGATGGCTGGCCAATCCCATGCGTGGATTGGCTAAGGCCGGAATGAGCAAACCGACGATAAGGCCCAGTAAAAACAACAGGACGCCTAATTGAATGAGACGATGGGCTTGTGTTTGTTGCAGGTCATTCATTGAAATTTGAGCGCTCCGATTATGTTGCAAGTGAAAGCTTACTCTAAGATCACGAATCGTTCAGCAGGAAACCCGTCCGGGACATCGGGGTCGCGAAACAGCTCAACCGCCGGGGCAACCTCCATATAAGCACATGCCAGCTGGTACAGGTTGCGATCCATCGGGGCTAGTGGACTGCTTGTTGGCAGCCCTTGCAGGTAAGACATGATCGCATCCATGCGTTCGAGCATGCGTTGATAGAACGTGTCTATTTCCGCCATTGAGTGCTGCAAGCGCGCACGATTGAGCGCGGCCATTCCGTCCAACGCCCAATCATTCGTGAGATCCGTGAGATCGGAAAACTCGGCGGGCAAACTTGTGGCGGTGTTCATTGCTCGGCCTGTGCCAACCAACGCTCGACGACCTTGTAGCGGTGGCGCAAAACGACTTCCTGTTGACTCAATGGAATGGCTTGCATGATGCCGGCATTGAGATTCTGCTGCGCGTCTTCGGTTGTGTTGACGTCCTCACGCAAGGAGTCGCGGAGTAGCACGCGCATATAGTTCAAGGCCACCGCCTCGCTCCAATTATTGGGCGGCCTCTGATAGATGGCGACATCCCATATCGTGCGATCGGCCGCCACCGGCCAAAAGTTGTAGCTATAGGCGAAATCTGCGCCGACGTGGACAGCAAAGTTAGGAAACACATTCACGATGTCGAAATTCCAGCTCGGATCGCGCTCGGGATTCAGCCCCTTCGGCAAATGGTCGAATCCTGTTGCCCCCGCGCCGTAGCTGCCGCCGCCAAACTTTCCGACGAGCAGTTCGGTTGGGGTCGGTATGTGTTTCGGGTTGCCGCCGAGGATCGAAACGATGCTGTGATGTTGGTATAGGCGAACGCCGGCGATATGGCAGTGGGGGTTGCTCTCGCTGATAAATGAACCGGCAAGGCTGCGCTTGTGAATATAGCCGACGTGATAGCCCTCACAAAATGCGTCGGAGAACACCTTCCAATTGACGTTAACTTCTGCGCGAAAGCGTGCCGTTGGGATCAAATTGGTTAATGGACCGCCGGCTATATCGACATCGATTTCGCCGAGCCACTGGCGCAAGGTCATCGGTGGATCTGGCGTTGGGAATACGAAGATAAAATTTTCCCATGAATCAACGGCAAGCTGCCGCAGGCCGTAATCTTGTTTGTCGAATTCGATGAATTGTTCTTCGTCTGGTACATCGACGAGGCGACCTTGAAGATCGTAGCGCCAACCGTGAAACCCACAACTAAATCCTTTGCAGTTCCCCCGTGTTGAACCGCGCACGACCTTGTTATTGCGATGGGTACAGACGTTGTAATAAGCGCCGAGTTGGCCGGCCTTATCGCGTACCAGCAACACTTCAACGCCAAGCGTTGGCAGCGGCTTGACGACATAGTCACCGGGGTTGGGGACCTCGGATCGATGGGCTACATTCATCCAGGCTTTGCGAAACAGATGCTCACGCTCGGCGGCGAAATACGCGGGCGACACGCACGGCTCGACGGGAACTGGTCCGAATCCTAGGCCGGCGCCAGTAAGCTCTGTTGTAGGCAGTGCGCTCACGGTGTTGTCTCCTGGTCGGATGCTAATGCCGTTCGGATTATAGGACGGGTACGGCGTGCATTACGAGCTGCCGCGCGAGCCGCCCCTGCAGTCCATAGACTTTACCGTACAGGGCTTTTATTCTGCCTTCACCGAACGATCCACAGCGGGAGTGAAAATGATGCGACGCAAGGTTTTGAGTACGGCGATCATCGCGATGGCAATGGGGCTGATAGCGACAGCGCAAGCGGTTGAGACAGTCACCGAGTGGGAGACGATCGTTAACGCAAAAAAGCACCCGCAAAATTGGATCACACATCATGGTTCGCTCGATGGTCAGCGCTTCTCGCGACTTGAGCAGATCAATAAGCAAAACGTTAAAGATCTGAAAGTTGCCTTCACCCACATTGTTGGTGGCGCCGGCGGTGCGGGCGTGTGGGAGCACGCGGGGCTCGAGGGAACGCCGCTGGCCGAAGACGGTTACCTTTATATCACCGACGGTTGGGGTAGCGTGTATAAGCTTGATGTGCGCCAGAACGGAAAGCTTGTATGGAAGATGGATCCCGAGACCGATCGCGAATGGGCGGCCGGGGTGACCTGCTGTGGTGTCGATAACCGTGGTGTTGCCTTATGGCGCGACAAAGTGATTTCGCATTCGCTCGATGGACGGTTGATTATCACCAATAAAGAAACCGGCGAAATCGAAAAGGAGATCCCAGTTGCCGATCCGGCGATCTCAGAAACACTGACGGTTGCGCCTTTGGTGATCAAGGACAAAGTGATTACCGGGGTCTCCGGGGCTGATTACGGTATTCGCGGATGGTTAAATTCGACCGACCTCGTGGCAGGCGCGCGCGATTGGCGCACCCACACGATTCCAGCGCCGGGTGAACCTGGGAGCGAGACGTGGAAGCCAGGTCCTGAGGCGCATAGTGTTGATGCGTGGAAGCACGGCGGCGGCTCGACTTGGGTCAATGGCTCCTACGATCCGGATTTGAATACGGTTTACTGGGGCGTGGGTAACCCGGCGCCCGACTGGGATAATGCGTATCGCCCTGGCGATAATCTCTACACCAATAGCGTACTCGCGCTCGACGGTGATACTGGCGCCATTAAGTGGCATTTCCAATACATCCCGAACGATCCTTACGACTATGACGGCGTGAATGAGCAAACGCTCGCCGACGCAAATGTGTATGGCAAGATGACCAAGGTCGTGTTGCATGCGAATCGCAATGGCTTCGCTTACGCGCTTGATCGCACGAACGGAAAATTTCTGTGGGGAACGCCGTTCGTCAAAAAGCTCGATTGGACCGCCGGCCTGGATAAATACACCGGCCGCCCGGTCGACTATGATCCAAACAGTGATGTGCAGCGCTACAACCCGGCGTCATCCGTGTCGCGCGACCAACGAGAAAGCACCTCGTGTCCGGGCAACATGGGCGGTAAGAACTGGCCACCCACCGCCTACGATCCTGAACGCAATCGATACTATATTCCGGTCATCGAAAGCTGTAGTGGGCATGTTAATGTGCCGACAGAAGAGCCGTGGAAGCCGCGCGAATATTTTTTGGGCGGCGCACCTAAAATGGGGCCAGTGATCACCGGCAGTGTCACCGCGATGGACGTGAATACGGGTAAAGTTGCCGGCAAGTACGAGACGACCTATCCGATGTACGGCGGCTTATTGGCGACCAAAGGCGGCCTCATTTTCGGCGGACAACCCGATGGGCGCGTATTCGCGATCGATTCCGATTCGATGGAAGAACTGTGGTCGTTCAGTACCAACACCGCCATCAATGCGCCGCCGATCAGCTTTGAAGTCGACGGTAAGCAATACATTGCGCTGTTGGCTGGGAAGGGCGGTGCATGGCCGCTATGGTTTATCTCTGCCACTCCGGCATTGACGGAGATGGAAGCTGGGCAAGTGTTATTTGTTTTCTCTCTGTAGGCGCGAACTAGCCGCGCCCGTTCGAAGTTTTATTTGGTGGCGACAAGCATGTTGAGGTCCATCGCGCTGGCCATCGTGTTGATGTCGCTCAATGCCCTGGCAGTTGGCCCAACGGTAGGGGTCGATGTTCGGAAACAAACGAACTATGGCCTATCGACGGCTAAACGCGCCAATTGCTTGGGTTGCCATAAATGGCACGGAGATGGCGGCACCGGCTACGGTGGCGCAGCGATATCGCTGCGGACGACGCAGCTCACCCGAGAGCAACTCATCGATGTGATCAAATGCGGCCGCCCAGGTACAAACATGCCGTATTTCGGCCGTCATGCGTACAAGAAGGCGATGTGCTACGGCATGACCTTCGAAGATTTTGCTGGCGATGATAACAACCGTCCGTTGCAAGGGAAAAAGTATCTCAACGAGCGGCAAGTGAACGCCGTGGCGGATTTCGTGGTCACGGAACTGCAAGATAAGGTGATCACCAAAGCGTATTGCGAAATGTTTTTCGGTGGCCCAACGCGTGAGTGTGAATTGATTGACGCGTCCCAAGCCGAGGCTGGTCAAGTATTTCCTGATTGAGCTCGCGCGTCAGTCCGTTGCGTCTTGCCCCATCACGCGAAAGCGTTACGCGCCGGCAGACTTGCCGCCGTCGACGGGCAAGGCAACGCCGGTCATAAAGCTCGCTTTATCTGAGGCAAGAAATGCGAACGCGGCAACCACGTCGTCGTTGGTGGGCAAACGTTTCATTTTGCTCCCCGCAGCGAATGCTTCGTAGGCGACTTGGGGATCATCTGCGCGATTGAATCCGTTCCAGCCCATATCGTTATCCACCGTGGTTGGACAAATACAATTAACGCGAATGTCTGGCGCCAGCTCCATTGCCATCGAACGGGTAAGGTTGGCAACCGCCGCTTTCGAGGTGCAGTAAACCGAAATATTGGCGAAACCCATCAGGCCGGCTATCGACGAGTGGTTGATGATCGCACCTTTAGATTCGCGCAGTGCGCCGAGTGCGGCGCGGCTGCAGAAAAACGCGCTTTTAACGTTTGCGTTCAAGGTCGTATCCCATAGTGCCTCGTCGGTTTCTTCAATCGAGGCGATTGGATAGGTGCCGGCATTGTTGATAAGAATGTCGAGCCCACTAAGCGCGCTGAGTGCTTGGCCGACAACGTGCTCACAACCGGCGGCAGTAGAGACATCGCCGGGCGCTGCAAACAGCCGTTCTGGTTCGCCAATAGATGCAATCGATTCTGCGACGGCCGTCGGCGACCGGCCATTAATGGCGACCATCGCACCTTCGTCGATGAAGTGGCGCGCGAGCGCCTGCCCGATCCTGCGGCTAGATCCAGTGATCAGGATGCGCTTTGCTACAAATTCCATCGAAGATTCTCCGGCGATCATATTGGTGAGCCCCCTTATATAACACTGGTGCGTGTTATCGGAACTTACAAACTGCAAGTGCTCGGACACCACCGTGGTAAATGGCCTTTCGTCGTGCCGGTGGAGCCTGAAATCCATTTGGCGTGATGATCCGCACGGCGCCGGTGGATGCCGGATCAAATCCCATGTGACGGGGTGTTTCAAGACCATTCGTCACCCCAGTTCTTTGCAACATTTTTACGAATGTGACATGTTCTTTGCATATGGAATGTGACGCGACTTTAAAAGACCTTATCT